>Ga0070741_10005272_pt1 | contig 28882 bp, 16 predicted proteins | sample Coa_R1_4_FD_66440 | JGI IMG/M metagenome (GOLD analysis project Ga0070741, IMG submission 66440) | Surface soil microbial communities from Centralia Pennsylvania, which are recovering from an underground coalmine fire - Coalmine... | ecosystem: Environmental > Terrestrial > Soil > Unclassified ... | reverse complement strand
CACCAGCGGAGGCTGCACTCTGCCCTCCGCCCAATGGTCCCAGTTGTAAATGTGCAAATCGGTGCCGCACACCGCTGCCGTGCGCACGCGGATCAATACGCCGGATGGGCCGACATCGGGAACAGGCACGCGGCGTAACTCCGCTCCCGGCCCGGGCGCCGTCTTCACAACCGCCATCATGGTATCATGTGTAGGCATCTAAAGCAGCCCTTCCAGAAATCGCAGGGCCTGCCCGGCCGCCCAGAATCGCGAAGCGCCGCTGCGCGAGAGAAAGGCGACATGCCCGCCGCGCTCGGTTACCAGCAGTTCAATCCAGGGATTCTCCGGCACTCGGAAGGATTCGAAGGGAATAAAGGGGTCGTCCTGAGCCTGGATGATGCAGGAGGGCACTCGCACGGCGCCGAGAAAGCGCCTGGCAGACGATTGCCCGTAGTAATCCCAGGCATCGCGAAAGCCAAAGGCCGGAGCGGTTATGCGCTGATCGAAGTCGATGATCGACCGGACTCCCGACAGGGCCGCCGCCGAGTAGCGATCCGGAAACAGGCGCGCTTTGCGCCGGAATCGCGCCGCCAGCGAGCGCAGAAAGTGACGCTGGTAGATCCGGTTTCTTGGCTCAGCGAGCCGCCGCGCGCAGGCTCCCAGATCAATCGGAGGAGAGATGGCGCACACCCTGGCCACATGCGCCGGCGCAAACGCAGCCCATTCCCCGGCCAGCTTGAGGACCTGGTTGCCGCCCATGGAAAATCCCGTCAGAAACAGCCGGCGGCCGGCCAACTGGTCCACCACGGCGCGCAGATCTGTGGTTAGCCCGGAGTGATAGAGCGTGGGAGATAGATGCTCGGTGCCGCCGCAATTGCGCACATTCAGCCGCACCACGTCCCAGCCGCGACCGAGCGCCATCCGCGCCGTCCAGCGCACGTAAGTCGACTCGCTCGATCCCTCCAGTCCGTGAACCAGCACGATGACAGGAGATGCGGGATTGCGCCAATGGCAGCGCGCGAGAACCTGCACGCCGGGCTCGGTGGTGAACAGCCGCGGCTCCCCGGCATCCAGCGTCGCCGGCCAGTAGCGGCCCACAATGGTATTCAGATCGGGGTTTTCAAAAAGCGGCGCGTAGGAATCGAGCGGAATACATCGCGCAGCCTGTGTAACAGCAGGAGCCACTGGACTCTAGCTTATCAGAGGAGAAACCCGCCGGAGATCGCCGCTCGCGGCGCATCAGCGCGCGAAGCCGCGCAGCGCCTATTCCATGGCTGCTACAATCAGCGCTTCAGCCGTGATGATCTCAGTCGTGATACCCGTCTGTAACGAGCGAGCCACGGTCGCGCCGTTGTGCCGCTCGCTGGCGCAGGTGCTGCCGCCGCCTTATGAGATTCTTTTCATTGACGACGGCTCAACCGATGGGACCTGGGAAGAGCTGCTGCAATTGCACGAGGCGGGCCGAGTCCGGGTTATCCGGTTCCGCCGCAACTTCGGCAAAACACCGGCGCTCGAAGCCGGCTTCGCTGCCTCCCGCGGCGATGTACTGTTCACAATGGATGGCGACTTGCAGGATGATCCGCAGGAGGTTCCCCGGTTTCTGGAAAAGCTCCAGGAGGGCTACGACCTTGTGTCCGGCTGGAAGAAGGACCGGAAAGATCCGATAGGCAAGATCATCGCCTCGCGCATTTTCAATGCCGCAGTGAGGTGCGCCTCCGGAATTACGTTGCATGATGTGAACTGCGGATTTAAAGCCTATCGGGGAGAGTTGGCCCGCTGTCTCCCGTTGCACGGCGAGATGCATCGCTTCACGCCCGTGCTGGCGCACGCGATGGGATACCGGGTCGCCGAAATCGCCGTAACGCATCATCCCCGGCGATATGGCCGTTCCCACTACGGGTTCACTCGTTTGCTGAAGGGTTTTCTGGACCTAGCTACCGTCATTTTACTGACCCGCTATGCGGACCGGCCTTCGCACGGCTTTGGTTTGGCGGCGCTGGCCGCGCTTCTTGCCGGTGTTCTGTTATTGATTCTCCTGCCGTGGCCGTACCTTCTTCTGGGGACGGCATCGCTGGTGAGCGCCGCCGTTTTGCTTGCCGCCGGCTTGGTGGCGGAAGTGGTCGTGAGCCGCACCCGGGCCGGGGCGGCCTACCGGATTCGGGAACAACTTGATTAGCAGGCTGCTTCCCTGGTTAAAGTGGCTTGTACCCCTGGCGGTCGCTTTCTTTATCGGCCGCGCCATTTATATCCAGTGGCACAGGGTCCGCGCGTTTGAATGGCGGTTCGATCCTCTGTTTTTGGCGCTGTCGTTCGCCGCCAGTTCCTGCTGGTTTTTCGCGCGGGCGTTCGTCTGGAGGGCGGCTGTTACACGCTTCGGATACACAATTCCCTACCGGGAAACCGTCCGGATCTTTGTTCTTTCGGAGTTGAGTCGGTACGTGCCAGGGGCTGTCTGGCAGTATTTCAGCCGCATTTACCTGGCCGGCCTATGGGGCGTTCCGGCTTCGGCGGCCGTCTCGAGCGCGCTAATGGAATTGCTGCTGCTCGCGCTGGCGGCCATTCCGCTTGTGCTGTGGCATATCGGGGACCTGCTTCCGATCGTAGGGCGGGCGCAGCAGGCGCTGCTGGGGGCCTTTCCCGCGGTGGCCGTAATCCTATTGCAGCCAAGGGTCTTGAACCGCATCGGGATGTCGCTCCTGCCCCGGTTCCATATGCAATATTCTCCAATCCATATCCGTTTTCGGGAAACCGCCGGGTTATGGGGGGTATGTCTTCTCGTTTGGGTAGCTTTTGGAGCCGGTTTTGTGCTTTTCGCGCGGAGTCTGACGCCCATTGCGGTTGCCGACAGCGTGCAAGTGGTTAGCGAATATGCGGCGTCCTGGCTGATTGGCGTTATTACGATCTTCGCCCCGGGAGGCATCGGGGTGCGCGAAGGTATCCTGGGGCTGCTGTTGAGCCGGATCATGCCTCTGGGCACGGCGCTAGTCATCGCCGTGCTGAGCCGGATTTGGCTGGTTTTGCTCGAGTTGCTCTGGGCCGCCGCCGCGCAATTGTGGCTGCACGTCCCCGCGCCGGCAGGCCCCAAAGGCCGCTGAATTCGGCAACTTCGCCTCTTTGCGAGGGCTTCGCAGCCGCGTTGTTTTCCAAAGGCGCTTCACCCGATCCCAATAAACTGTAAGGAATTTACAGAAAAACTGTAAAATTTCTGTTGACACGACCTGCCCCGCTTGGCAAAATGTTGCCAATTTTTGTGCAACAAGGAGGGGTCCTATGGGTTTCCCTCGCGCGAGGCTGGGGTGTGTGGGGCGGCTGTTGATCTTGATGATATCGGCAGCCTTGGTCGTTTGGGCACAAACACAAGGTCAGATCACCGGTGTGGTAACCGATCCAAGCGGCGCGGTAGTGGCGGGCGCTACGGTCACGGTCACCAATCCGCAGACCAATTTCACCCGGCAGGTGGTCACCAACACGGCGGGCAACTATGTCTTTCCCTCCTTGCAGCCGGGCGTTTACAACGTCAAAGCGGAAATGCAAGGCTTTCAAACCGAGATCCGCAATGGCGTCGAGCTTCAGGTGGAGCAGGTGGCCCGCCTCGATTTCCAGCTCCGGGTCGGCGCCATCGCCGAGACGGTGGAGGTGACAGGCGGCGCGCCGCTCCTGACCACCGAAAGCGCGACAGTCGGAACGGTGATCGATAACCAGCGCATCGTCGATCTTCCGCTCAACGGCCGGAACTTCGTCCAGCTCATCGCTCTGAGCCCGAACGTCAGCGCCAACTTCGTCAGCAGCGGGGGCCAGGCCAACTCGCGCCAGGGCGGCGACCGCACCACGCAGGAGATCTCGGTGGCCGGCTCACGCCGTGAGTTCAACAGCTACACCCTGGACGGGGTGGAAAACACGGATCCCAATTTCAATACCTATGTCTTCTTGCCGTCCATCGACGCATTGCAGGAATTCAAGGTGCAGACCGGCGTCTACTCCGCTGAATTCGGCCGGCGTGTCGCTCAGATTAACGTCTCGACGAAGAGCGGAACCAACGAATACCACGGCGCCGTTTTTGATTTCATTCGCAACAACGACCTGGACGCGCGCCCGTTCGGTTTCACCACTACGGTTCCCGTTTCGGCGCCGTTTAAATGGAATCAGTACGGCTTTACTTTGGGCGGGCCGATTTGGATCCCGAAGATTTACAACGGGAAAAACCGCGTCTTTTTCATGTCCAACTACGAGGGTTTCAAGCTGCGCAATCAGACCCAGAGCGTTTACACTACATTCCCGGACACTTTTCGCAAGGGAGACTTCTCCCAGGCTCTTCCGGGCAAGGTGGTTAAGGACCCTACCAACGGCAATCAGCCCTTCCTCAACAATATCATTCCCATTTCACGCTTGGATCCTTTCGCCATCAAGCTGCTTCAGTTTTACCCGTCGCCGAACATCCCGAACGCCCCTAACGGAGGCCTTTCGAACAACTACCTGGCGCTCGATAACAACGTAACCAACAAGGATCAGTTCACCCAGCGCATTGATTTCGTCGAGAGCGCGAAATCGAGCTGGTTCGGAAGGTTTAGCTGGCAGGATGAGAACGCGATCAATCCCGCGCTTTACCTGAACGGCACAAACCTGGTCAGCAACGTGAAGCAGGCGATGCTTTCCAACACGCGGACTTTTTCGCCGAATTGGGTAAACGAGTTCCGTTTCGGCTACAGCGGTTTTTACAACAATTACGCGCGGGAGTTGGCTAATAGGCGCGACGTGGTGAAGGAGCTGGGCCTGCCCAACCTCTTGAGCGATCCGATACCGCCGGCGTGGGGCATCCCTTCCATCGGAATGTCCGATGGATTCAGCGGCTGGGGCGACAACACGGAGGGTCCTTATACCATCTGGGATCACACCTTCCAATGGGTGGAAAATGTTTCCTGGACGCATGGCGCGCACTCGATCAAGTTCGGCGCCGATCTCCGCCGGACGCGATTCAACGAGACCGGCAACCAGTTCGCCCGCGGCAGCTACAATTTCCAGAATCAGGCTACGGGCTACACCCCCTCGGACTATATGCTGGGCTATGTCTACCAAAGCGCAGACGCCGCCGCGCTGGCCATTGTCCAATACCGCCAGACCAGCATGGCCTATTACTTCGATGATAGCTGGAAGGTCCGGCCGAACCTGACCATCGACTACGGCCTGCGCTACGAGTACGTTCCACCGTGGGCGGACAAAGGCGACAGTCTGGTAAACGTTTGGTTTCCTGACAATCTGAGCGCGTTGCAGATGCCGAACGCTCCCCAGCCGCACCCCTGTTTTGTCCGCATCGGCAGCGGCGATTTCTATTCGGCGACCGCAATCCGCTTCGATCCAAGGATTTGTACAACGCGGGACGGGCGTTTGGGCGGCCGACTGGTCAACGACGACAAAACCAATTTCGCTCCGCGGCTTGGAATCGCCTGGAGCCCCACGCCGAAGTGGACCATCCGCGCCGGCGCCGGCATTTTCTACACGCAGGATACCGGCAATCCGGTATTCGATATGGCCCGCAACCTATCTGGACGGGTCCAGAACACTGCGAACACAACGACTCACGATCTCACTTTCGAAAACCCGTTCACGCTCGGATCGAACGTGTGCGGCGTTCCGAGCCCGCCGTTCGTCTGTGTCACCGCGCCCTTCGTGCTGGGCAACGACTACTACCGGCGCACGCCGTACGTCGAACAATATGAACTCAACGTCCAGCGTCAATTGAGCAACAACACGGTTCTCGAGGCCGGCTACCTCGGAAACCAGGGCCACCGGCTGGAACGCATCATGTACGTAGACCAGCCCGTTCCCGGTCCTGGCGCGGTGGCGGATCGCGAGCCTTGGCCGGAGTTCGGCATCATTCAGGAAGTCAGCGGGATTGTCAATTCGAACTACAATTCGTTGACGGGGAAGCTCACCCGCCGGATGTCCAGCGGCCTTACTTACCTGATCGGCTACACTTTTTCCAAATCCATCGACGACGGCAGCGGCAAACGCGTTCTCGGGACCGACAACTTGCAGCCGCAGAACACCTATTGCATCAGTTGCGAGCGCGGGCTGTCGATCTTCAATCAGAAGCACCGCTTCGTCAGCTCCGTGCTCTATGAGGTGCCGTTCGGCAGAGGGCGGAAATACCTGAGCCGCGGATTGGTCAGCACTTTGGCAGGCGGCTGGGATCTCGGCGGCATCTGGTCGATGGCTTCTGGCGCTCCGATCGAGATCTTCTCCGGCACGGATCGGTCTAATACGGGTATCGGCAACGACCGCCCCAATGTCGTCCCCGGCCAGAACGTCAATCTTAGCGATCCGACGCCCAGCCGCTGGTTCAACACACAGGCCTTTACGCTCCAGCCGCAATATACGTTCGGCAATGCGGGACGCAACGTGGTTACCGGCGCTCCGGTCTTCAGCGTGGATTTTTCCACGAAGAAGAACTTCTATTTCACGGAGCGCAAGTACTTGCAGTTTCGGTTCGAGGCTTTTAATTTTTTGAATCACCCTAACTTCGGGGACCCCAGCAACAGCTTGAGCTCGCTCGCTTTCGGCAGGATCACCAGCACCAAAGCCGGCATCGACATGCGGGAGTTGCAGTTCAGCCTGAAGCTGGTGTTCTAGTTTCGGAAAGGACAAAATTATGCGGGCGTTTTTGGCGCTTGCTTTAAGTTTGCTTTTTTCCATCGCTCTTCGGGCCCAGTTCGATTCTGGTCAAATCTCGGGATTTGTGCGAGATCCTTCGAAATCGGTCGTCGTGGGTGCGACCGTTACTGCTACCAACGAGGGCAACGGCGATAGGCGCCAGACTACGACCAACGCCAGCGGCTATTACGTGTTTCCAAATCTTTTCGTGGGCTCTTACACGATCGAGGCGGAGGCGCCCGGCTTCAGAAAGTCCGCGCAGACCGGAGTGAAACTGAGCGCGGCGGCGAAGCTCAGCGTGGATCTGGATCTGACGGTCGGGCAGGTCTCGGAGACCGTGGAAGTGACTGCGCAAGCGGCTACTGTGCAATCCGACACGGCGCAAGTGGGGCGAACCGTGGAAACAAGGCAAATCGAAAACCTCACAATGAACGGCCGGAACCCGATCTATCTGGCGCTGCTGAAGCCAGGGGTGGCGGGCGGCAGTATCGGAGTCTTCGACCCGGACAGCGTCAGCAACGGCGGCTTTACGATCAACGGCGGCCGGGCCGATGAATACGTCGTCATGGTTGACGGCGCGGTGGCCACACGGACGCGTTCGTCAGGGTCTATGCTAGGCGCGCAGGACATCGACGCTATTCAGGAAGTGCAGATTCTGACTGCCGACTACGCCGCCGAATACGGCCGTTCGTCGGCCGGACAAATCCGCTTTGTGACCAAGAGCGGAACTCGCAGCTTCCACGGTGACTTAGTGGAAAATTTCCGCAACTCCGCGCTCGACGCCAATACCTGGACGCGCAACCACAGTCCCGATCCGGCCACGTCGGGGCAGCCGCAGCCGTTCCGCTTCAATCAGTTCGGCTTTGACATTGGCGGCCCTGTTTTCATTCCCCACAAGTTCAACTCGGACCGTAACAAGCTGTTCTTCTTCTGGGCCGAAGAGTGGATCCGGCGCCGCCAGGACAGCACGGCCACCGGCACAGTTCCCTCAATTGCGATGCGCAGCGGCAATCTCAGCGAATTGCTGAGCCCATCCAATCCGTTTTTCAAAAAGACGCGGATCGCGACGGACCCCGACACAGGCCAGCCGTTCCCGAACAACGTTATTCCTGCAAGCCGCATCAGCCACAATGGCCAGGCGTTGCTAAACGCGTATCCGCTGCCGACGCCCGGATTCCAGCAGGGAACGGCCAACTGGATCGGCTCCTACCCCAGCTATTCCAATCTGCGCAAGGACACCATCAAAGCAGATTACCTCATCAACGACCAGCACCGGCTCACTTTTCGCACTACTTTAATTCCGTGGACCTTCAACGGGCCGTTCGAGGGTACGTTTGGCGATTTCCAATCGCTGTGGTCGCGCCCGAATCGTACCGGCGCTTTGGCTCTGACCAGCACGTTTTCTCCCACCCTGATCAATGAGTTTACCTTTTCCGCGAGCTCGGACGGTCTCGGGTCGATCTACTACAACCCGGCCTGCGGCGCGCGGTGCATGCGGAGCACCTACGGCATCGATTACCCGTTCATTTTCCCGGGCACAAAATGGTACGCCGAAAAGCTCCCTTCCATCACCGTCGACGGGCTAACGACGATCGATAACGGGCCGTATCCGGGGACTTGGGCCGGCTTCGTCTACGCCTGGGCCGACAACATGACGAAGATTATTAACAACCATACCGTCAAGTTCGGGGTGTTCATCGAACGGTCCGGCCAGAACGATCATATCCAGTTCACCACGGCCAGCGCGCCGGCCACGACCAACGAAAACGGCGCGTTCCGTTTTTTGGACACCGGAGACCCCCGAACAACGGGCCTCGCTGTGGCGAACGCGCTGCTTGGACAGTTTAACGACTATTCAGAGTTGGGCGGCAAGCCAATCACCCCGTGGGTGGCGACTGCCTTCGACTGGTTCGTTCAGGATAGCTGGAAGGCGTCCAAGAAGCTGACGATCGAGTACGGCGTGCGCCACTCGATATGGCCGCCATGGCATAGCCGGTGGAACAGCCTGGCGGAGTTCCTGCCGTCCTATTACAACCCGGCGACCGCTGCTATAGTCGATCCCAAGGGCGGATTTATCATCGGCGGCGACCCGTACGATGGCATCGTGCTGCCGGGCAACGGGCTGCCCAAGGCGGAAGGCAACCGCTTCCCGCAGCTCCACACGGGGCAATTCGACCGGCTGTTCCACGGGTTGCCGGAAGGTCTGGCGCCCACGCACTACCGAGTGTTCCAGCCGCGGCTGGGCGTGGCATACGGCTTCAACCCGAAAACATCTTTCCGCGCCGGCATCGGCATGTTCGCCAATCGCACGGCGATTAATCGTGACACGGCTCTCGGCGGCAACGCTCCGTTCCAGCCACAGCAGACGGTGATCAACGGCAGCGCCGACGCTCCCGGCGGCGCCACTCCGCGCCAGTTCCCGTTCACTATGACCATCCAGGACCCGGTGTTCAAGATCCCGACGGCATGGAACTGGAATACGACGTTTCAGAGGGAGCTGCCTGGCGGCACCACGATTGAGGTGGCTTACGTTGGGCGGCGAGGCATTCACAACCAGCGCAAGCGCAACATCAACCAGTTGTTGCCCGGCACTGTGCAGGCGAATCCGAGCATCAACCCCAATGCGCTGCGGCCCTACCAGGGGTTGGGCATCCTGGGCATTGCTGAAAATTCCGGCCTGTCGATGTACAACGCTTTGCAGGTGAGCGCGCAGCGACGGTTCTCGCGCGGGTTCCAGATGGACGTGGCCTACACATTCTCGCGCCTGCGGGATAACGCCTCTTCGCTCACCGAGATTTTGCCGAACGCGTACTCGGATCAAGGCTACTACGGAATCTCCGATCTGGACCGCACGCACGTGCTGATCGTGAACTACATTTACGAGCTGCCGTTCCGCGGGACCAGCGGTCTGGCGCGGCGGATGTTGGGGAACTGGGAGATCTCAGGTATTAATCAGTTTCAGTCCGGGGCTCCATTTTCGGTGCGAAAGAACGTGGACTACGCCGGTGTGGGCCCGGGCAGCGGGAACCAGTTCTGGAACCTGGTGGGCGACCCGAGTATCGAGCCAACCTCTTTCACTAATTCGGCCGTGTGGTTCAACAAAGCGGCGTTTGCCGCGCCCGCGCCGGGCACGTTCGGCGTGCAGCCCCGCAATATTTTGCGGAACCCCGGCTTTTATGAGTGGGATTTGGGCATTCGCAAGAACTTCCCGGTGGTCGAGCAGCACCGGCTCCAATTCCGCTGCGAGCTGTTCAACGTTTTAAATCACCCTAACTGGGACGCAGCCGTCTCCGACCCGACCAGCGGATCGTTCGGCTTGGTAACCAGCAAAACCGGCAATCGCACCATCCAGCTCGCGCTGAAGTACATCTTTTGAGGCGCCCACGACAAGCGCCGCGGCGGCGTCCAGGGGGCTCCGCCTGCGCTAGAGTATGACTATGAAAATCTCCCGCCGGGAACTCATCGTATTGCCGGGGGCGGCGGCCGCTGCGCGTTTCCTCGGGGCTCAGCAAACCGAGGGAGCGCGTATTCCCTGGTATGCCAAAATGCGCCGCTGCGGCCAGATCAATTTCAACGAACGCGATCCGCTGGAACTGGACATCGAAGCCTGGCTGGACTATTGGACGAGCCTTAAGCTCGACGCCTTGCTGTTGAACGCCGGCGGCATCGTGGCGTTTTATCCCACCAAAATCCCTTACCACCACCGCAGCCAGTACCTGGGTGAGCGCGATCTGTTTGGTGATTTTGCGAAAGCCGCGAAGAAGCGCGGCCTGCGGATAATCGCGCGCCTGGACTGCAACTCATCCTACAAGGAAGCGCTGCAAGCGCACCCGGAATGGTTCGAGCGGCGCCGCGACGGCGAGCCGGTCCGAAATCCGGAAGCGCCCTGGCTGTACCGTACCTGCATGTTCTCGACTTACTTCACCGAGCAGATGCCCGCCATCATCCGCGAGATCAACTCGCTTTACGACGTGGATGCCTTCTTCACCAACGGCTGGCCCTCGACCGGGCGGCCGCGCATCTGCTATTGCGAGAATTGCAAACCTCTGGAGAAACGCGAGGGACCGGCGCTTTACCAGCAGCATCTCGACCGCGTCCTGGAGATCTGGAAGCTCTGGGACTCGCTCGCCAAACAGAAAAAGTGGGATAGCGTCTACATCGGGAATCTGGGCGGCGGCATCCGAGCGGTGACCAATCTAAAAAAGCTGGCGGAGGTCGCCGGTTGGTTTAACGCCGACCACCAGGGTCGCAGCGGCGTCACTCCCATATGGGATTGCGCTCAGCAGGGGCGCGTCGCCTATTCGGTGATGAAGGGGCGGACCACAACGAATGTGACCGGAGCATATGCGAACACCCGGCCGCTCTGGCGCCATACGTCCAAATCGCCCTCGGAAGCAACGCTCTGGATGGCCCAGACCACCGCCAGCGGCATGGCGCCCTGGTATCACTGGCTGGGCGGAGCGCCCGAGGACCTGCGCTGGCGCGAAACCGGCCGCAGATTTTATCAGTGGCACGCCCGGCACGAAAAGCACTTCGTCAACCGGCGCTCCATCGCCAACCTGGGCGTAGTTTTCTCCGAACGGACCAATGCTTTCTATCACCCGCCGGGAGGTGACGATCCGACGGAGTTTCTCCAGGGCCTGTATTACGCGCTGCTGGAAGGCCGTTTCTTTTTCGACTTCGTTCATGAAGACGATCTCGTTCCCGAAACTCTCAAGAAATATAAGGCGCTGCTGCTTGCGAACGTCGCAGTGCTGAGCGATGAACAGTGCCGGCAATTGCGCGATTACGTCCAAAGCGGCGGCTCGCTGTTGGCCACCTTTGAGACGGGGCGGTATGACGATCGGGGGCAAGCGCGCAGCGGACTAGGCGTCGAGGAGATCTTTGAGATGCGGCCGAAGGGCCGCGTGCAAGGGCCAAACGGCAATGCATTTTACGCCCGTATCGAGCAGTCGCACGAAATCTTGAACGGCTTCGAAAACACGAAGCTGCTGCCGGGCGCAGAATACCGGCAGCCTGTGGAGGCGGCCGGCGGGGCAGTGCTGACCGTCGTGCCGCCTTTCCCGGCATTCCCACCCGAGATGGTGTACGCCAATACGCCTCACACCGATGAGCCGGCCATCGTGATTCGAGAAAAGGCAGCGAGCCGGCTGATCTACTTGTCGGGGGATGCGGACCGGAGTTGCTGGCGGTCGGGCAATCCGGACCTGAGCCTGCTCCTGGGCAATTGCGTGCGCTGGCTGCTTCGGGGCTCTCCGGTGGAAGTTGCCGGAGAAGGAATGGCCGAGCTGTTTGCGTGGGAGACCGAGCCGGGGCTTGCGGTACACGTCATCAATTACAACAATCCGAATATGATGCGCGGCTGGATGCGGCGGAACTATCCGCTCGGCCCGCAGCGGGTGCGGATGGAGTTGCCCGCCGGCTTCCATGTCTCTCGCGTTCAGGCTCTGCGGGCGGAAATCAACCTGCCTTACCGCCAGAGCGGCCGCCGGCTCGAGTTCACGATCCCCAAGGTCGAAGACTACGAGGTGGCGGCGCTTTCAGCGTGACGACAGCGCTCTTTTTGTAGAAACACGCCTCGCTATTCCGACTTCTGAGAATCTTAGGGCCTCGCTAGCCGCTGTCCGCCGCTCTCCTCGAAGCCGGCCAATCCGAACGGGGCCGCAAGCGCAAAGCCCGGCGCAAGCGGAAATCCGGATCGCCCGTTGCAATCCGCCCAGAGCCGGAACATGCCGCAACGGCTGGCATCCGTGATTATCCCTGACCGAACATTGGCCGCCGGCGCCCCCATTCACAGTGTTCGGCCGGCGAAAGCCTTGCAAGAACGCGCGAGCATTCGAAACCGCGGCTTAGCCACTTGTCAGAAAGCGCTCGCCATCGCCATGGCGGCCCGTGCGGGGCATCTGCAAGGTACTGGTACGACCCTCTTTTGTCAATTATTTGTCTCTGGCGTGTAAAAAAGATGTTGACATAAGCGCCATGGCTTGGCAGAATGTTGCCAACTTTCTTGGCATCAAAGGAGGGTTTATGGGTTACCCCTTCTGGTGTCCCTGGCGCGTGTTGTCGCTGAGTCTGATTTTGGTTTGGGCCACGACCGCCCGGGCACAGACACAAGGACAAATTACAGGAGTAGTAACGGATCCGAGCGGCGCGCTGGTATCCGGCGCCACCGTCACCGTCGTCAATCCGCAAACCGGTTTCACCCGCCAGGTACGAACGAATACAGCGGGCAATTACAACTTCCCGGCTCTGCTGCCGGGCCTCTACGACGTAAAAGTCGAGATGCAGGGTTTCCAGACCGAAATCCGTTCGGGCGTCGAGTTGCAGGTTCAGCAAGTGGCGCGCATTGACTTTGCGCTGCGCGTGGGCGCCGTGGCGGAAACGGTTGAAGTCACCGGAGGGGCTCCCCTGCTCAATACCGAGAACGCCACGGTGGGGACTGTGATTGAGAACCAGCGCATCGTCGAGTTGCCGCTCAACGGCCGGAATTTTCTCCAGTTGGTCGCGTTGAGCCCCAACGTCAACGCCAGTTTCGCTTCGGCGGGCCAGTCCGGCTCCCGGCAAGGAGGTGACCGCGCCAACCAGCAGCTTTCGATCTCCGGAAACCGCCGGGAGTGGAACTATTTCACTCTGGACGGCGTCGACAACACGGATGTTAATTTCAATACTTATACGTTCCTGCCGTCTATCGATGCGTTGCAAGAGTTCAAGGTGCAGACCGGCATCTATTCAGCCGAGTTTGGCCGCGAAACCGGGCAAGTTAATGTCTCAACCAAAGGCGGCACCAACCAGTACCACGGAGCACTGTTCGAGTTCCTTCGCAACAGTTCCCTGGATGCCCGCCCGTTTGCCTTCACCAGCGCAGTACCCACCAAAGCCCCATTCCGCTGGAATCAATACGGCTTCACGCTGGGCGGCCCGGTGCAGATACCAAAGCTGTTTAACGGCAAGGACCGGCTTTTCTTCATGTCTAATTTCGAAGGCTTCCGCTTGCGGGAGCAGCGCCAGGGCATCTACAGCGTTCCCTCGGCAGCCATGCGCAACGGCGACTTCTCCGAAATTCTTCCTACGCCGATCAATGATCCGCTGACGAATCAGCCTTTCCCCAACAACAAGATACCCAGCGCCCGCCTGCATCCCATCGCGCTGAAGCTTCTTGAGTTTTATCCCCCGCCCAATGTGCCCGGGGCCGGATTGCAGCGCAACTATCTCGCTTTGCAGAACAACCGGACCGACAAGGATCAGTTCACGCAGCGCATCGATTTCGTCGAGAGCGCGAAGTCAAGCTGGTTTGGCCGCTACAGTTGGGGCGATGAACAAGCGATCGCCCCGGCTCTGAAACTGAACGGCACGAACCTGCAAACGCACGTGAATCAGTGGATGATCGACAATACGCGAGTCCTGCGGCCGAACATCGTCAATGAATTTCGGTTCGGTTACAGCCATTTCTTCAACAGCTTCGGCCGCGAGCTCGCTTTCCAGCGCGATGTAGTAAAAGAGTTAGGCCTTACCGCTGTGGGCTTGAACGACCCGCCCCCGGTGGCGTGGGGCATCCCCGCTATCAGCATCACCGGCTTCAGCGGATTCGGAGATGATTCTGAAGGCCCCTACGTCAACTACAACCACACGTTCCAGTGGACGGACAGCCTTTCCTGGATCCGCGGAGCCCACTCTTTCAAGTTCGGTGCGGATATCCGGCGGGACCGCTACAACCAGCTCGGCAATCAGTTCGCCCGCGGCTCTTTCATTATTGAGAACCAGGCCACAGGTTACGCCTTTGCGGATTTCATGCTGGGCTACACCCGGCGCGACGAGGATTCGGCCGCGCTGGCCATCACCCAGTTCCGGGCCACCAGCCAGGCCTACTACTTCACCGACACGTGGAAAGCGCGTTCCAATCTGACGATCGATTGGGGTCTGCGGTATGAGTACGTCCCACCGTGGGCGGACCGCGGCAATAGCCTGATGAACATCTGGGTGCCCTATAGCCTGCGGGCGCCCGCCGTCGCCGATCCGAACCTGCATCCGGTCTTCGTGCGAATCGGCCGCGGTGATATTTATGAAGGCACAGTGATCCGTTTCAACCCCGCAATCAAAGTCGTGCGTGACGGCCGGATGGGCGACCGCCTGGTAAACGACGACAAGCGCGATTTCGCGCCGCGCCTCGGCATCGCGTGGAGCCCGACTCCCAAGTGGACGATGCGTACCGGCGCCGGCTTCTTTTATACCCAGGACACCAGCAACCCGGTCTTCGACATGGGACGCAACCTGGGCGGGCGCCTGCGCGTGGAGGCCAATACGCAGACGCATGACCTGACATTTGACCGTCCCTTTGGAGCCGGCGGCGGGGCCAACCCCTGCAATGTGCCTACGCCGCCGTTTGTGTGTATCTCTCAGCCATACGTCCTCGGCAACAAGTATGATCGCACCACGCCCTACGTCATCCAGTATGAGATCAACCTTCAGCGCCAGCTCACCAACTCGACGGTGCTCGAGGCAGGATACCTTGGGTCCCAAGGGCACCGGCTGATCCGTATGTTCGCCTTCAACGAGGCCATCCCCGGGGAGACGGGATCCGTCGTGGACCGCACGCCATTCCAGGAATTTGGCCGCATTCAAGAGATCGGGAATGCGGGAGATTCCAATTACCATTCGCTCTCGGTCAAGGCTACGCGCCGCATGGCCGCCGGGCTTACGTACCTGGCGGGCTACACCTTTTCCCGCTCGATCGACGACGGGAGCGGAATCCGCACCTTGGGAAGCGATCCGTTGTTTCCCCAGAACAGCTATTGCATCAGTTGCGAGCGCGGATTATCGATTTTCGATACGCGCCACCGGTTTGTGACTTCCCTGCTGTACGACCTGCCCTTCGGCAAGGGCCGGCGGTTTTTGAACCACGGAATCCAGAGCACTCTGCTCGGCGGCTGGGAGGTCAGCAGCATCTTCACGATCTCGACGGGTTTCCCGCTCACCATCACCACCGGGATAGACCGTTCGAACACTGGCGCCGGCACTGATCGCCCGAACGCCACTGGGCAGCAGGTGGCCTTGGATAAGGGGCAGCGGGGGCCCGCTCAGTGGTTCAACATCGGAGCCTTCACGTTGGAGCCTCTCGGCACTTGGGGCAACGTCGGGCGCAACACTCTGATCGGACCGGGTCTGGTTACCTGGGACTTTTCGACTCTCAAGGACTTCAATTTCACCGAGAGCAAATATCTCCAGTTCCGGTTTGAAGCGTTCAATTTTCCCAATCATCCGAACTGGAGCGACCCGAACACGAGCCTCAATAGCAACCGGCTCGATGGCACGGGCCATGCGATCTCCGGCACAGGCAACTTCGGAGTGATCAGCGGCACCCGGACGGCTATGCGCCAGTTGCAATTCAGCCTGAAGCTGGTTTTCTGACCAGCGTTGCATCGGCGGGTCTTCGGTCTCCGTTACGCGCGCCCGATGCGAAAAATGAAACGCCGCCGGCGTCAAAGCGGCCAGCGAGTCTACATCAGAAATTAAGCTGAAGCCACCGCAGAAGTGGATTCTTCGCACTCGGATGCTTGATCTTTACCCATCCGGGGCCTGTCTTCGATGCGTCCTCGGGCAGAAGCGTTTGTATCCGGACAGGCCCCGGTTTGTAACCGGCATCTACCATTACTTTCTGGATCTCATCGGGGTGGACGGCTACTCCTGGGGCAAAGTCGAGGGTGATTTGGGATTTCTTTAGATCAAATTTGGCCCACTCGACGCCGGAAAGTTGATAAAGGCGCACGGTAATATTGAAGAACCCCCGGGGAGAGAAAACGCCGTTCAGAGTAGCGACGGCGCGAGTGACTTCAGGCCGGGAAAACGCGTCATCCGCTGGCGCTGCCGGCTTGGAGAGCAGCAGGGCCGCCCCGATAATCAGAATGGAGCGCACGATCATCGTCCCCTCGAACGCCGCCAGTTGGGCGCGGCCAGATAATATTCGAAGAACAGAAAGAATGCGCTTCGCTGCTCGATACGTCCCGTTCCAGCCAGATCCTGAAGCACTGGGAATTGAGCGCCGGCCCCGACCTGCCAGTGCAGTGTGGAGATCTCCAGAATCGCGTCCTGCTTGAAGACGCGGCCCCCCGAGTTCGGAGCCAATGCTCCCGCGACATGATCCTTGCCGTCTCGAGCGAAGTTCGACTCGATCGAAAGCACAAGCAGCTTCGGCAAGCCCTCTTCCGGCATGTGGATCGGGTACAACTTTACCTCGAATTGCGCGTCGGTCCGGAACTGGTCGCCAGGACTGACTCCGGTTGTGGCCACTGGATTGTGGCGGTACGTGGTATCCCAGGCCATGCCGAAACGAACATTGTTGTAGCCCATCGCAACACCGAAATAAGAATCCAGCGTGCCCGATCCCGTCTGTAGCGTCCGCGGGAGCAGACCCTGGGGCCCGGTGAGCGAGTTGCTGCCGGTCGGAATGAAGGCGCCGGCCAGAGGAGCGATCCGGAACGTGGAGCTCGGCTTGTCGATTTTAAAAAGGGTGTATCGCGCGTACGATGCCATGTCGCCGAACCCGCCAGAACTCAATTCGGCCCGGCCCTGAGACGTCGCTTGAGTTAAAGATCCAAACCCCTGGTTGAGATTCAAAAACAATGCCCAACGAGAAGTCAGCCCATAGCCCATGTTCACCGGGCATTGAATGCCCGAGAATTCATGGGTTGCAAACGTAGGCTGGGCATTAAAACGGATCAAAAGTTGATCCCTGGCGACCGGCAGCGCCGTAACAAATGTCGCGGCTGAAGGCAATGCCGGGCGAGCGAAGCTGGTCAGCAGTAGAAATACGGCGAGTACACGATTCAGTGGCTCTTCTCCTTAAGTGGGGAGTAGTGACTGAGAGCCCGGCTTGCATGCCCGGAATGGAAATACCAAGCCTCCTGACTACGCCAACAACAACCTATAAGCGCGCGGCTTCCCGCCCTGAGGGAAACCAAACGCGACGCCGGCGCGGCCAGAGGACTCTCTCAAACGGCCTATTGTAATCGAATCTCAATCCGACTTTCATCATTCTGTAACATTCTGTGCGCCAAGCCCCCGAGCGGCGGCGGATTTTTCGGAGAGCGCATGGCGCAACTGTTGCGCACGCGGCCGCCGGTCAGTCGGAACGGCCGGCGCAGAGGCGGAATAGAGCATGCGGCGGTAGACTCTGTAGGTCAGCACCCGGGCCGGCTCGCGGCGATCCCACCAGCTTTGGTGCTCGGTGTAGGTGTACTCCCAAACCAGGCGGTACTCCGAAGTCAGTTCCCTGGGCATCTTACCGTCGTTGTCCCAAACAACATACCAATCGACGCCGGGGTAATCGTCGAAAACGTAGGCCGGCAGGATGCCGCGGCGGCGCTGGTTGCGCGGTTCGTTGCTATCGAGCAGGTCTACCCATTGCAGCCACGGCAGATTGAAGTAGGCCATCATCCCCTGCACATTCCGGTAGAAGGCGACTGTCTCGCCCCGGCCTACATGGGTTTGCAGAAAGCGGACGATCGGCTCGTTGACGGTTGTCTCTTTCAAGAATTGGCGCTCCACGACATGCCCGCTCCAGCCGTGATAGATATTCAGGTTGGGCCACACCAGGGCAAAGGCGAAAAAAACTCCGCTGCCCAGCATTCCTCGCACGCCTCCCAGCAGGGCTCGAATCCTTTCCGCCAGAATACCGATCAGAAGCAAAGCGGCCGGCAGAATCTGAAAATAATAGCGCGCGATGGCGTCGCCCTTCGCTCCGAGCGCCGTCACCGCCACTGAGATCACAATCACGCAGCCCGCCAGCAAAGCCATTTGCGCCGCCGGGCCGCGCTGCTTTCTCCTGAAAAACACATACCACGCAGCGGGCAGGATGCCCAACAGGGGAATCATCCGGAAAACCTCGGCGCCCTGCTCGCGAACGGCTCCGGCGTAGTCGCTCCAACGGCCTATGTGAGCGGCGGCCGTGCCTGCCACGAACCCTGCGTGAACAAAGAAAAACTCGGCTGCCATCGGACCTGCCAGGGCGGCGGAAAGCAGAACGAAGCCCCGCCGCAAAGCGCAATCGCGGACGAGCCAGACAAAAACCGCCAGCGACAGCCACAGCCCGCCAAAACTGACGTAGTTGGCCAGATACACCAGGACGCCGCAAGCGCCAAGGCGAGCATAAAAACTCCACTCCTGCGCCCGTTCCGGCTCGCGAAAATAGCGGCCGAACTCTCTCAAAATGCAGCAAGTAAAAAGTACTACTAAGATATAGTAACGGCACTGGCGGGCGGCGGTCAGAAAATAGATCGACGCCGATCCGGCCAGAGGCGCCGCCAGCGCCGCCAGCGAATCGCCGAGCAGCTCGCGGCCGGCGCGGTACAAAATCCAAAGCGAGAGGGCGCCCGCGACCGCAAACGGCAACCGCGCAGTCACAGTGCTTGCGCCCGCCGCGAGGAAACCGAGCGCGGCTACGTAAAATTGCAGCCAGCCTTGCATTACCGGCAATAGATGGTCGTTGAAGTCATGGCCATCGGCGGCCTGCGCGATCAGCCGCCGGCCGTCGAAGACCCGCGGAACGAGCCACCGGTGCTCGACCATGGAGCGCGCCCAGCAGGCGGTGGTCGCCTCGTCGCGCCACAGCACCGTGCCGTCAAGCCGCCAGAACAGGGCGAACAGAGATAGTAGTATTACTACACTGTGCGCGCCGCGCTTCATTAGAAAAAATTCATGCTCTCCCGCAATCGATACGCTATTTTCGCACGATCTCGGCGCAACTTTTCGCAGCCTTTCGAGTTTGTACTCAACGAGCGGTACAGGAAAAGCAGCGGAGGAAAAAATGCGGCATCGAGCGAGTTATCTCATTATTTGTGGAGTCCTGATGGCGGGGCTGACCGGCGCTGCCGGCCGGATGCAGGCGCAGGGCACGGCGGACCGTTCCCCAACCATCCGGCAGCGGGAGGTGAATCAGCAGAAGCGAATCGCCGAAGGCATCGAGAACGGCCAACTCACGCCCCGGGAGACGGCGCGCATTGAAAAGCAGGAATCCAATCTGAATCAGGAAATCCGGCGCGACCGCAAAACGGGAGGCGGCCTCTCGCCGAAAGAGCGCCGCCAGATCAATCGGCAGCAGAACAGGCTTAGCCGGGAAATCTACAGGCAGAAGCACGACAGCCAGACAGCGCCGCCAGCCAAATAAGCGCCCGCCGCGGGCGCTTTGGGCGGACTGCCGGATCTACTCCACGGCCAGTCCGCCCCGCCAGAATCGAGAGCCGGGGCGCGCGCATCACCCCTGACCACTACAATTGCCGGAATGCAAGTGTGACGCTCAGGCTCGCAGGAGATGGCATTTTCTCTTTACTGCCTCGCGGCAGCCTGCCGCGCCAGCGCCCGCCGCTGTTTCCAACGGAAGTCCGCGCATTGCATCACAAAGCTTTTTGCGGCTTTTGGACCTTAGGAACGATACTTCGCCGGACTCATGCCGGGCGGTGCGAGCGCAAATTGCCGGCTGGCTGGGAACGCGCCCGGAAGATATCGGCCCTCGCGGATCACTTTATCTTGTCCAGAGCGGCCGTGATGGAAGCCGCCACTTGCTGAGCCAGCTCCCGATAGCCTTCCTCGGTGAAGTGTACATTCGATGGCTGCTGGATGGTCTCGAGCCTGGGGAAGGCAAAAGAGTAAAGGTCATCGATGGCGATGCTGTTCTCATCCATAACTTTCTTTGCCACGGCGTTATAGAATGGCACGTCGCTCGTACTGCGCGGCGGATCGAGTTTTGTCCAGGGCACAGGCGGCACAGGCGTTGTGCTCGCCCAGATGAGCCTGGCGCCGGTCGCTTTGAGAGTCTTGACCAGCAGCCGGAGATTTTCTTCGTACTTGGCAATAGGCACTTGCCGCGTTCTGCCGGCCGGGTCCAGCTTGATATCGTGAAGCCCCCAGTTGAAATGGATGACATCCCAGTGGCCGCCGCCCAACCAACTTTGAATGTTCTCTAGGCCATAAGTGGTGGGTCCGCCATTGACGGGTATCCGGACCACTTCCGCCTTGCCCTGGAGCAAGTTGCGCACGAAATCGGTATAGCCGATCGAGATCGAGTCCCCGATGATGAGAACGCGCGGCAGTGCGGCCTTCTCCTGCGCCCTTCCGGCCCGCCTGGCAGCCAGAGCGGCGCTGGCAAGACTGAGGAACTCCCGGCGAAAAATCTGGTTTCGTCTTAGCATCGGAATGTTTGCTCAACAAGATGCCGGCTGCTGGCAAATTTCAGCGCACAAGGCCGGATCGCTTCGCAACCCCAAAGGACCGCAAGCGGCCGGCCCGGGTCCCAAAGACTCCGCGGCAACAGCCTGGCCGCGCTTTCAACAGCGAGCCTCCCGCCCCTCTCAGCCGGCGCGCTCCTGGTAGGTGCCTTCCGCGGTGTTGACCCGAATGATTTCGCCCTCGGTGATAAACGGGGGCACCTGCACGACCAGCCCGGTCTCGAGCTTCGCCGGCTTGGTTACATTCGAAACGCTGGCGCCTTTCAGCGCCGGCTCGGTTTCGAGCACTTTGAGATCAACGGTCGGAGGCAATTCGACGCTGAGCGGCTTGCCCTCGTAAAATTCCACGTTGACTTTTAAATTTGGCGTCAGGTATTGCACGGCTTCGCCCAGAAGATCCTTTGTGAGATGGATCTGTTCATAGGTGGCGGTGTTCATGAAGTAGTAATACTCGCCGTCATCGTACAGATACTCCATCTCTTGCTCGTCGAGCTGCGCTTTTTCCACCCGGTCTTCGGAGGCGAAGCGATGCTCGATCATCGAGCCGCTTCGAAGGTTTCGCATTTTGACCTGGACAAAGCCGCGGAGATTACCCGGAGTCCGGTGGTTCACGCTGAAAATGGAAAATAGCTCGTTGTTGAACTTGATGACCATTCCCGGTCGTAATTGGGTAGCCTGCAACATAGGGTTTTTAGCGGATGGCCCTCAGGATAGGGAAGGAAACATTCTGCCCGGGGCCCAGTCCCACTATTATATTGACACCTAAGCCGTATGGTCAAACAGGGGCATGCGAGCCTGCGGAGAGGGCAGAGAGCTTGCTCCGCCCCGGTTTCGCCGGAAGCAATGCGGTGGCACGCTTCTTATTTGCACGTGGGACTGCTGTGCAAACGCCACTTTGGAGAACCCACCGGCAGGTGGGCGCCGCTTCCCGCGGGTGATCTCCATCCACTGGCGGCGTTTTCGCCGCCAGCCGCTACCAGCTTACCTTCAGGCCGAGGCGGAAAGTCCGCTCGTCAAGACCATCCCGGCCTGTGTTCCGGATATCCGTAGCCTGCATGAAAGAACTGTTGCTGACAGAGGCCTGGGTGGAATTCGGATTCGCATGATGCGGCGTGTTGGCGGCGTTGAACGCCTCAGCCCGGAATCGCAATTCGAATCGCTCGGTAATCTGAAACTTGCGGTCCAGACCGAGATCGAGGTTTACTACACCCGGTCCCGTGAGACTGTCGTAGCCGCAAGTCCCGATGTGCCCGGCGGCCGGAACGGCAAAAGACGATTTGCTGTACCACTGAAAGATGCTGCCGATCTTCTGGGGCGTGGAGATACAATCCGCGCGCTGGCTGGACCCGGGGGCGTTCAAAGAAGTATTGGAGGCGGTTGCGGTGAATGGCTGCCCCGTGTAAGCGCTGAAAACGCCGCTGAGCTGCCATCCGCCCAGGATCCGCGCTGCGGAACCTTCGGCCAGCCAGGGTTTCCCTTTGCCGAAAGGGGCCTCGGCGATCCAGCTGGCATTCAGGTTGTGCCGGATGTCGCGGCTCAAATTGCCGTAGTTCAAGCCGTAATAGTAAGGGATGCCGATGCTCGGCGTGGCGCCGGAGCTCTCCCCTGTATAGCCCCGGCCGTGAGCCCACGTGTAACCGGCGCTGACGTGAAAGCCCCCGGAGAACCGGTGCTCGGCCCGCATTTGCAGAGAGTCGTATTTCGCGGTGCCGAGGGTGCCCATCATGAAAGTGGAAGCGGTGCGGCCAAACTTCTTGTTGAGCTGCTGGCCTGCCGCGCCTCCGCCGATGGGCGACCAGTTCTGATCGAGCTCGGCCAACTGATCCACCGAACGCGTCGCCACGTAACCGGCGGAGCCGATCCATCCCCGTATCCGCTTCTCCACGGTGAAGTTCCAGGACTGTATGTAGCCCCGGACGAGATTGTTGTTCTCGAACGTGATCAGACTGAGATTGCCTTGCACCGGCAGGATGCCGCTGCTCAGGTCCGGCTTTACGATCGCCGGAAACCCCTGACGCAAAGTGGTCGCCCAGGAGAAGGCATTGGGAGCATTTAACACCACTTGGCTGAGGTCCGGATAGTTCAGACGCTGGAAGTTGGCGAAATTGATGGGGTCATTCGTCATGCCGTAGCCGGCGCGAATAACGGTGGAATCGGTAAGACGATAGGCGATGCCGGCCCGCGGCGTTGGGCGCCCCTTTCCATTCGTGATACCGCAGTCGATTGGATTGGGGCCGAGGCCGCAAAGCAGCATGGTGTTGTTCTGAAAATCGTAAACCTCCAGACCGCGCCCGACGCGCGTGGGGAAGGGGAAGTATTCCCACCGGACGCCGTAATTCACCGTGAGTTTGGGGGTCACCTGCCAGCGATCGCGGGCATAAAAGCTTAACGCCTTCATGCGAGTCTGGATCTCCTCGGGAAACAAGCGAAGCTTGCCCGCATTGGCCGGCAACCCAAGCAGAAACGAAGCGAACGCGTTGTAGTCGTTGCCCGCCGGCCCTCCATTGAGTTGGGTGGCGCCCTGGGAAAATTGAAAGCCCCCCGGGCCGGCCGTGTAGGAGTTGGCGCCCTGCGGCTGGCTCTCATTGATGTCTTGCAAATTGATGTCAGTTCCGACCCGGAGATTGTGGCTGCCTTTGTTCCAACTGAGATTGGCCATGTAGTCGCGGACCGGATCACGATACCCATGCGGCTCAAAATTATTGGGGGCGCCAATCTGGGCAAAGCCGTCGATGAGAATCAGCGGCCAAGCGAGTTCTCTGGGGTCGGACGTCTGGAGGCCCGGAACCTGGAAGACCGTCCAGCCGAGATTTTCCGTCGATCGCGGCGGCACGTCGTTGAAATCTTCCCGGAAGTAACCGTAAGCGGCGTCGATAACCAAATTCGGCGTCGCCACGTAAGTCGCGGAAATGGTGCCTTGGAACAGGTGGCCCTGCACAAATCCCGCGCCTGTGTTGGCCCGGCTGATCGGAAGGCCGCCAAGCTGGCCGAAAACGCCATTCGTATTGGCGTTGTGATCGAGCAACCCGAATCGGAAAAACGTGCTCAACTTATTCGTCGGGTTCCAGGTAAGTTTGTCGTCATACTGGCGCCGCCACTGGTAATTACCGGCCGACGTGACAAAATTGCGGCTCAGCCCGAGGGCGCCGGAACCCGGCTGATTGGGCGCCCAGGTTCCTGCGAGATTCAGGAAATTCTGCACTCCCGGGTCGATCCGATTCGCCGGAATCATATTATTCGGAAACGCTGTTCGGCCCGTGCCGTTGGTATTCCCAGTAGACGGGTCGTAGATCGGCGTGGGGGAACCGGAAAGATTACCCGCCTTCATGGCCGGAGTGGGGACCTGCCCTACCTGAGTTACGTTCTCCGAATAACCGGTACCCTCAAAGCTTGCGAAATAGAAGAGCTTGTCTTTCTTGATGGGTCCTCCCAGAGTCGCGCCGTACTGGTTATTGATGTATTTCGGTTTGGGCTGGGTGCGATCAGCAGCCCACTGATACGCCTTCAGATGCTGGTCCGTATGGAATCCGAAGAGCGAACCATGGATCGCGTTGGATCCGCTTTTGATCTGGAGGCTGATCGCGGCGCCACCCGCAAGGCCCTGCTCGGCATCAAAGGAATTGGTGACTACGTTAACCTCTTGGATCGCTTCCAGCGCCGGCAGGTAGGTCAATGTACTATCAATGATGCCGCCGCTCGAAACGCCATCGATCCGAGTGCTGTTGATATTGGTAGGAGTACCGTTGACGGAGAAATTGACTGAGCGGCTGGGATTGGCTGCAAAGGAGTTGGCATTCTGGGCCGGCGAAACGCCCGGCAGCGTCACCACCACCATCTGATAGTTACGCCCGATCGGCACTGGTATGTTCGCCAGGGTGCTTCCTGTGACGTCCGAGCGAATCTCGGCGCGATCCGTTTGTAAAGCGGCCGCAGAAGCCGCGACAGTGACGGTTTCATTCACCTGGCCGACGGTAAGTGTCACATCCACGCGCCGGATGTTATTGGGCGTGACGGCGATTCCTGTTTGCGTATAGTTCTGAAATCCGGGAGAGCTCACCGAAATCGTGTAGGTTCCCGGCGGCAACCCGGGCAGATCGTAGCCGCCCGCCGAGTTGGTTACGGTCTCCCGGGTGAAATTGGTTTCTTGATTTGTTGCGACGACTCTGGCGCCGACAATCGCGGCCTGAGTGGAATCCGCGACATTGCCGTCGATCGTCCCTTGCAGTAATTGCGCATGAGACCCAAAGGGTACGGCTATGGCTAGAAGGAAAAGTAAAACCAGCCGGCTTAGCGCAAAGAGTAACCCTCGACTCGGGTTCATTGAATCCCCCTTCTGTCCCCGTATTTCTAACGAGAATGGGTCCAATATACCCGCTTCTTCCAGAATGTCAACGACGAAACCCGAGCTCTCCAGCACAGTTGACATCAGCGGGCAAGGAAAAGCTTCTGTCACGTCGAAACGCCGCCCCAGTTACGACTTTATATTTATATAAAAAGATTGTTTAACTCCAGATATAATAAATAAATAATCATAGCTTCATGTGATATAAGCTATCTTGCAGCAACCGGTTGGAATGCGCTCGGCGGGGAGCTCGCACCCAACTTCGGCGCGACCTTCCGCGAGGTAGCAAGCCGCAGAGGTTCGGCGGGCCGTCCAGGCTTGATTGACCCGAACATATCGGAGAAAGACCTCGATACTGGCCCGCTCTAGGAATTCCCCCCTCGAAGCAGGGTGTACGGGGCATGTTTTCTGGCCATCTGGCACAATCAAACTGAGGGCTTGCCAGGCGGGAACGTGCGCGACCCCGGAAGACCCCGACGGGTCGTCGGAAGTGGCCAAATGAAAGGCCGGATTGCTCCGAGGCCTGCTGGCTCAATGACAAGCTCCTCACCGCGGCTTGGAGCCTGACCTATGCGCGTGATCGGCGGAACATTTCGTTCGCGGCATCTGAAGACCGTCCCCCGCGATTCATTACGTCCCACCAGCGATCGGCTGCGCGAAACGCTCTTCGATGTGCTCGGCGCCGAAGTCGAAGGAAAGGTTTTCGTCGATGCGTATGCCGGGTCAGGAGCCGTCGGCATCGAAGCCTTGAGTCGCGGCGCGGCGCGAGCCATATTTATTGAGAGCAACCGCAAGGCCGCCGCCGTCCTTCGCCAGAATTTGCGGGAGTTGGGTCTCGAAACCCGCAGCCGGGTTATCGAGCGGCCCGCGAGCAGAGCCCTGGCCAATATTGAGGCCGATATTCTATTTGTTGATCCGCCTTACGCCAACATTCACGAATACCAGGCCTGCCTCAGTCTAGCCGGCCAGTCAGCTCATGGAGGGGGCGGCGCCGATTCATTCCGGGAGGATGCCAGCCGCCAAAAAGCAGCGAAAGCTAGCGGAACCGGACATCGCGCGAGAGTTCCGGGCCTGGTGATCGCCGAGCATTCCAGCCGGATCGACTTGGCTCCCGTCTACGGGAAACTCCAGCGCACGCGGGTTCTCAAGCAAGGAGACAGCAGTTTGAGCTTCTACCGGCCCCGAGGCTCAGAGCAACAATAGCGAGTCCGCCGGTTCGGCGAAGTGTCGCTGCCGGAGCAGCCAGGGTGGTCACCGGCTCGTCCAATTTTTTTGCCACGCAGATGTAACTACTTGGCTTCATGGCTGGGGAGAGGGTAATTTTTGCCGGATAGGATGAAGGGGAGGGTGAAAAGTCTTCCTTGACTGCTGAAATTGCATCCGGCCAAAGATGCGCACGCTCGCCCCTGGCGCCGTTGGCGCCGACGTTTCCCTTCTTCAATTGCAGCTTCAGAAGCTCGGATTATATTCGGGGCCCGTGGATGGGAGTTTTGGACCGGCCACCTGCGATGCGGTACGAAACTTCCAGAAAAATCTGGGACTCGCCGTGGACGGCGTGGCCGGTCCGCGAACGGTTTTAGCTTTGGGACTGACGGGGGGCCGCCAGCCGCTTGCCATTCCTGGCGTGACCTTCGCCGTTGTTCTGCGGATGTTTCCCTTCGCGCCGGCGGCGAACATAGAAGCCAACCTGCCACCCGTGCTTTCTGCTCTCGTTAAGCCGGGATTGACCGATAAGAGCATGATCCTGATGGCTCTTTCCACAATTCGCGCCGAAACGGAAGCCTTCGAGCCGGTCAGCGAAACCGAATCCGCCTGCAACACCTCGCCAGGTGGGCGGCCCTTTGATCTCTACGAGAACCGCCCGGATCTAGGCAACGTCGCGCCGGGAGACGGCGCGAGGTACCGCGGCCGGGGTTTTGTCCAGTTAACAGGCCGAATCAACTACCAGCAGCATGGCGCTGCAATCGGGCTCGGAGACAGGCTCACCCTCGAACCGGAGTTGGCAAATGATCCGGAAATCGCAGCTCGCCTGCTGGCGAGCTTCTTGAAAAAGCGGGAAGCAAGGATCCGGGGAGCGCTGGGCTCGGGCGAACTCGCCAAGGCCCGCCAGTTCGTGAACGGCGGCTCCAACGGCCTCGGGCGATTCGTAGAGGCCTATAGCATCGGCGAGAAGCTGATTCCCGATGAACTTGCATAATCCAGCACTCTTGTCCCCTGAAGTCAGCAACCTCATTCCGCCAGGACTGACCGGTTTGGCCAGAAGCCCCGGCTCCCCGATCCCGCGTTTTTAAAACACCACCTTGAGGCTGAACTGCAATTCCCGCATGTCGATGCCGCTGCGCGTACTGTTGATTGAGCCGAAGGCCCCGGCGGCCAGACTGGTGTTCGGGTCGCCAAAATTGGGGTGATTCAGCACATTGAACGCCTCAAATCGGAACTGCACGTATCGCCGCTCAGCGAACGCGAAGTTTTTCAAAGTGGAGAAATCCATCGTAAAGATTCCAGGCCCAGTTACCACATTGCGGCCGAGGTTGCCATAGGTTCCAAGAGGTTGCAGCGCGACAGCCGATGTGTTGAACCAGCGCGCCGTGCTGCGCTGGCTGGACTCGAGGTTGATGCTTTGCCCCGGCACGGCATTCGGCTTATCGTAGCCATGACCGGTGTTGGACTGGTCTTTGCCGTCGAGAACGCTCAAGGGAAAACCGGTTGAGACGGTCCAGATATTGCTGAACTCCCAGCCCCCGATGAGGCTCCCGGCGAGGCCGTGCGTCAGGTATTTGCGGCCCTTGCCGACGGGCAGGTCGTACAGCACGGACGTCACCAGGCGATGGCGGGTATCGAAGATCGACAAACCGCGCTCGCAGCTCACGCAAGTGCCGTCCTGGGGCTTCAGAGGATCGCTGCCGAGGACACGGATGCCGCTGCCATCGTCGATCGACTTCGCCCATGTGTAGCCGCCCAGGAAAGTGAGGCCCGCGGACATGCGCCGCGTCAGCTTGGCTGAAAAGGAATGGTAATTGGAATTCACGACCCCGGCCAAAAACTGAATATTGCCGAACTCTGGCGCCGGCGAGCGGGCCGTCACGGACCCGGTGGGGGCAGGGGCTGGGAGATTGTAGCTGATGAGCCTCTCCAACCGGTGGCCTTGGGTCCCCAGGTAGCCGAATTCGAGGACGGTATTGGCAGCCAATTGCCGCTGGAAGTTCAACTCGTATTGCTCAGTATAAGGGGTGCGCCGGTGGGAATCGTTGGCGAGCCCCTGGGGCGCGGTGACGCACACGAACGGAGGCACGGGCACTCCGCACACATTGGCGCTGCCGCCGGTGAAAGGATTTTCGAAGGTAAGGTTGTGGGTTTGGATATTGGCCGTGCTGGTGATGCGGCCCTGAATGTTGCGGCTCATATCAAACCGCGGATTGCCCGTATCCTGGACGTAGAAAATGCCGGCGCCGGCCCGTACAGTCCATTGGGGGGTCGGGCTCCAGGCGATGCCAAGCCGGGGCGCGAAATTCATATAATCCGCCTGAACCAGCCGGTCCCCGAGCCGGCCGTCGCGCTTCACGCAGATGGCGGGGTCGAAGCGCGTGACGGTGGCGGCGTAAAAATCTCCACTGCCGACGCGCACGTAACACGGATGCAGGTTGGGCTGGGTCCCGAAACCCGCCGGGAACCAGATGTTCATCAGGCTTTGCCCTTT
>Ga0070741_10005271_pt1 | contig 28883 bp, 25 predicted proteins | sample Coa_R1_4_FD_66440 | JGI IMG/M metagenome (GOLD analysis project Ga0070741, IMG submission 66440) | Surface soil microbial communities from Centralia Pennsylvania, which are recovering from an underground coalmine fire - Coalmine... | ecosystem: Environmental > Terrestrial > Soil > Unclassified ... | reverse complement strand
GGCCGCGGTGGTGAGGGCGAGGGCGACGCCGGCGAACCGCTTCGCCGCCCGGCGCCCGCAATGATGGAGGATGTTCATCTCCCCTGCTGGTCCTTTCGGGTTGGATCGTGTTCGGAGGGCGGTTTGGGTCTCCCCTTTCCGGGAGAGGCCGGCCGCCTGTGGTGCAGCAGCCGAGATCGGGCTCAGCTCACGCAGCCCGTGATCAGGTTGTGTGGGACGGAGCTCTTCGGCTTGAGGACCTGGACGTCCGCTTTCGTCCAGGGCGGTGGTGCGGCCTCCGTTACCGGAGGCCGCACCGGGCCGTCACGGAAGGCCGCCTCAGCCCAGGCAGCCGGTGATGGTGTTGTGCGGGAAGCAGTTGTCCGGCTTGTTCTTCGCCACGTTGGTGCCGTTGAGCGAGACGGTGGAGGTTTCGTCGACGAAGATGCCGCCGCCTTCGGCGGTGCCGCCGGAGGCGACGTTCTTGGTCACCGACCCGCCGTAGAGGGTCACGTTGCCGTCGAGCACGGAGGCGATGCCGCCGCCCTGGCCGACGCCCTCCTGGGCTTTGGCCCGGTTCTTGGAGAAGGTGGTGGCGGTGAAGGTCGACGAGCCGGTCCCGAGCGGGCCTTCGGCGTCGCTCAGGCCGCCGCCGAGGGCGGCGCCGCCGGGGGTGTCCACCGAGACCGAGGCGTTGCCGGTGAAGGTGTCGGCCGTGCCGGTCAGCACGGTGCCCTCGCCGAAACTGAAGTTGTCCGTGTTGACCCCGCCGGCGCCGTTGAGGAACCCGCCGCCGATGGCGATGTCGATGGCGGCGCCGTTGGCTTTGGCGCTGTTGCCGCTCACCGTGGTGCTGGTCACCGTCACGCTGGAGGGCGTCTGATCGCCGCCGAAGAAGGCGCCGCCGCCGCCGCCGGCCAGGCTGGACGAGCCGCTGGAGAAGCTGCTCACCGTGTTGTGGCCGATCTTGTCGTGGTCGAGGATCGTGTCGCTCGAGGTGAAGGCGTCGACGGCGATGCCGGCGCCGGCGGCGACGGCCTCGAAGTTGCCGTAAACCTTGGCCGTGTTGTCCCTCACGGTGGAGTCCTCCACGGCGAGGGCGCCGTCGGTGGCGATGCCCCCGCCTTCGACCACCGCCGTGCATTGGCTCAGCGAGGTGCAGACGGCGACGGCCTGGTTGTGGTCGACCGAGCTGTGGCGGTCGAGCGTCATGGTGCCCTCGTTCTCGACGCCGCCGCCGGCGGTGCAGTTGTCGGTCATGTCGGTGGCCCGGGCGAGGTTCTTCGTCACCCGCAGGTTGTGCCCGGTGAAGTCGCCGCCGTTGAGAAGGCCGGAGGCGAAGGCGCCGCAGCTACCTCCGCCGGCGATGTCGACGACGCCGCCGCTCAGGGTCAGGTCACTGACCGTCAGCACACCCGGGAAGTCGTTCTCGAGGATGGCGAAGTCCGGCGTGCCCGTCGTCTTGGAGCGGGTGATGGTGGAGCCGTTGCCGTTGATCGTCAGGCCCGGCGACGCCACGCTGACGGGGGGCAGCCCGACCTGGAGCGTGTTGGGCGTCCCGCCGGTCGGGAAGGTGTCGGTCAGGGTGTAGGTGCAGTGCTTGGCCAGGTTGATCACGTCGCCGGGCGCCGCCGCGCTCATGGCCGCGATCAGCCCGGCGGTGTCGTGGCAGGCGATGTTGGTCGTCGTGGCGGCGTGGGCCGCCGGGGCGGCGAGCATCGCGGCCGCGGTGGTGAGGGCGAGGGCGACGCCGGCGAACCGCTTCGCCGCCCGGCCCCCGCAAGGATGGAGGATGTTCATCTCCCTGTTGGTCCTTTCGTAGATCGCAGCCGGCTGATGCAGTGAACACCGGCCCTGGAACTCAAGCCACGCGAGACGTCCGTCGTTGGGATTGTGGTGGCGCTCAACCATTCGACTTTCGGGCAACACATCCTTCCGATTTGTCGAGAAATGACCGGCCGCTATTTGCCCCTAATGTCGGGATGACGGTTTAGATGACTGTTGTGCCAATTCAGCCGAAATCGGCGCCAACGAGCGCTTCGGAGAGTCCTCCCGCCGGATCAGGGCGTGGCGCCCGTCCTAAACGTGCGGATCGGGCGGCAGATGCAGAAACAGCGCATATGGGGAAGGTGTCCGTTCTCGGAGGACCGGGACGAATTGGTGTCGAAACCGAGGTCCCGTACCGGCAGATTCGTGATGAGATGTTCCGACCTGGGGGGTCGTGTTCCAATGGGCCGAGATCGTTCCTTTTTTTCTTTCGGAAAGCTTGGCGTGGCCGCCACGCTGTGCGCCACGGTGGCCTCGCTCGTCGTCCCCGCCGCCGCCCACCTCGACGCCGCCACCGCCACGACGAAGAAGGTGAAGCACCGGGTGGCCAAGAAGGCGCACGTCCTCGGCGACTTCAACGGCGACGGGTTCGCCGATCTGGCCATCGGCGTGCCGGGCAAGGGCTTCGGGGCCACCAATTCGGCGGGCGCGGTCAACGTCGTCTACGGCGGCTCGCACGGACTCAACCCGTCCGGCCCCCCCCGCAACCAGTTCCTGGTGCGCGACGATCGTCCGCCCATCGCCGGCGACACCTTCGGCCAGGCGGTGGTGGTGGGCGATTTCAACGGCGACGGGTTCTCCGACCTCGCCGTCGGCGCCCCGACCGAGAACCTCGGCGTCGGGGTCGACGCGGTCTTCAACACCGGCGCGGCGCACATCTTCTACGGGTCGCGGCGCGGGCTCACCAGCCCGTCCCAGCTGGTCCTCCCGACCGATCCCCAGGAGAACGGCTACTTCGGGCACGACATGGCTGCCGGCGACTTCAACGGCGACGGCATCACCGATCTCGCCGTGTCGATCGAGGGCCAGAACCTCGACACCCCCGACGGGACCGTCAACGCCGGCGGGCGGGTGCAGGTCTTCGCCGGCTCCCATCACGGCCTGCAGACCGGGCCGGGTTTCGTGGCCACGCTCGACGAGACGCAGCCCGGCACCAACGGCGGCCCGCCCGCCGACAATGACCTGTTCGGGCTGCCCGTGGCGGCCGGCGACCTCAACGGGGACGGCCGCGCCGACCTCGCCGTCGGCGTCTCCGCCAAGACGGTGGACGGCCTGCCGTTCGCCGGCGCCGTCCACGTCTTCTTCGGCTGCGCCGCTCCGTGCACCCTCCTCCATCCGGCTGACCAGTTCCTGACCGAGGACGCAGGCCCGCCCTCCGAGCCGGCGACGGCCGGCGACGGCTTCGGCTTCTCCCTGGCCATCGCCAACTTCGGCGGCGGCCCCCAGGCCGACCTGGCCGTGGGCATCCCCGGCCGGACCGTCGGCGGCGCCACCCAGAGCGGCGCGGTGGAGGTCTTCCCCGGCGGCCCCGGCGGCGTCGCCACCGGCGTCGCCGTGAGGTTCATCGCCCCCGGCGTGCCCGGCGTGAACGGGCCCGCCGTCGACGAGGGCGGCTTCGGCCAGTCCCTCGCCGCCGGCGACCTCGGCAAGGGCCCCCAGGCCGACCTGGCCGTTGGGAGCGAGTTCTGCCTCTGCGCCCCGGGCTACGCCGGCGCCGTCTCGGTGTTCTACGGCAGCGCCTCGGGCATCTCCGTGGCCGGCAACGACGTCCTCGACCGCAGCTCCCCCGGCGCCGTCGACCCGCCCCACGCCGGCGATCGTTTCGGCGCCAGCCTAACCATCGCCAACTTCGGGAACGGCGCCACCGGTGACCTGGCCGTCGCCGCCCCGGGCGAAGCGGTGGGGGCGGCCACCCAGGCCGGGGTCGTCCACGTCTTCTCCGGGGATGCCCGCCGGGGCGTGGGCGGCGCCGCCGACCAGATGATCAGCGAGGGAACGCCGACCGACGTCATGGCCGGCTACGCCCAACCGGGCGACGGCTTCGGCGGCTTCTTCTTCGGCCTGGCCGGCTAGAGGCTGCGGCATCCGGCGGCTGACGGATGCACCACCCGGTACGGGTCGCCGCCGCCCCCTGGGCAGCCCGGTCGGAACGGCAGTGGGCCCCGGCGAAAGCGCCGGGGCCCACAACCCTTTGCCTGCGACAGATCAGCAGGTCATCGTGCCGCTCACACCGTCGCTGCCGGCGGTGCCCGGCGTGGCGCCGGTGCCGCCGGCGCCGCCGTGGCCGCCGTCACCGGGCAGGCAGCCGTCGCCGCCGTTGCCGCCGTTGCCGCCGTTGCCGCCGGTGGTCACGCCGGGGCCCTTGGCGTTCCCGCCGGCCCCACCGTTGCCGCCGTTGCCGCCGTTGCCGCCGAAGGAGATGGTGCCGGTGGCCGCCCCGCCGTTGCCACCCTGGCCGCCGTTGCCGCCGTCGCCGGCCGTGCACTGGGCGGTCGTCGTGGCCGTGGTGCAGTTCCCGCCCTTGCCGCCATTGCCGGCCCGGGCGCCGTTGCCACCAACGGCGAACGTCCCCAAGGCGTTGCCGCCGTTGCCGCCGGCTCCGCCGTCGCCGCCCTTGCCGCCGAGGCAGAACGTGCCGCCGTTGGCCTTGGTGCCGACGCAGCTGCCGCCGTTGCCGCCGTTGCCGCCCTCGTCACCGTTCCCACCGGTGGCGAAAATGCCGGCGGCGTTCCCGCCGTTCCCGCCGACGCCGCCGTTGCCGCCGTTGCCGGCCGTGCAGTCGAAGCTCGGATCGGACGTGGAGTTCGTGGCCGTGCAGTTCCCGCCGTTGCCGCCGGTGCCGCCGTCGCCGCCCTTGCCGCCGGTGGCCTTGTTGTAGCTGAAGGCGTCGCCGCCCACTCCGCCGGCCCCGCCGTCGGCGCCGTTGCCGGCCGTGCACGGCGAGTTGCTGGCGAAGTCGGCCGGGTTGTTCGGCACGTCGCCGCCATTCACCTTGTTGTCGCAGCTTCCGCCGTCGCCGCCTCGGGCGCCGTTCCCGCCGTGGCCGCCGACGGCCTTGTTCACGGCACCGGCCGAACCGCCGGCGCCGCCGGCGCCCCCGACCCCGCCGTTGGTCGCGGCGTTGGCCGGCGTCGCCGCCGCCCCGTTCCCGCCCTCATCGCCGTTCCCGCCCTGGCCACCGGTGGCGTTTGTCCCGACGGCGTTACCTCCCGCCCCGCCCAGATTCCCCGTACACCCGTTGAATCCGGCCGGTGTGTGCTTGGGGAGGCAGTCCTTGCCGTTCACGCCCTTCTTACCGGTGGCAGCGAAGGACGGCGTTCCCAGTCCTAGTCCGGCGATCGTTCCAAGAACCAAAGTCGCGACGCCCATAGTCGTTTTGAGATTGGAGCGCTTCATGTTCGAATTTTTCCTCCGTGGTGATCGAACGTTCGTTCGTCTACCCGCGAAGGTGTGAGCGACGAGCTGCGGAATTTGGGTCGACGTGCGAGGCAAGCCCCGAGTCACCGCGCCTTTCCCCCCAGCGGCGCTGCTCTCCCCTTCGGGCTGCGTCCACCGGCCCCTAATCCGGTGGACTTCGCCCAGAGTGAACCATTCACACTCTCTGTGTCAAGTCGTCCGCGACGTCCGCATTGCGCGACTTGTGAGGATTGGCGTGCGCCCGATGCTGGCGGCGGCCCTCTGATGATGACCGTAGGCCTCGCCTCAATGCGGCCAATTGCCGTGAAGCCGAACGATTCCGCTCAGGCTCCCGCCGGAGAGGAGTCGGAGTCGAGCAGGGCGCCGAGTACCTCGGCCAGCAGGCGGAGCTCCTTCAGGTGGGCCTGGGCCAGGGCGTTGACCCGCTCGTGGCCCCGGGGGGTGAGGACGAGGCGGACGAGGCGCTGGTCGTCGGCGTCGCGGCGGCGCTCGATGAGGCCGAGGTCCTGGGTCCGGTCCACGAGCCCGACGGCGCTGTGGTGGCGGATGAGCAGGTACCGGGCGACGTCGGCGATGGTCGGCCCCCGGTCGTCGCCGTGGCCCCGGATGGCCAGGAGCAGCTGGTGCTGGGCCGCCGTCATGTCGAGCCGGGCGGCCTGCTCCTCGCTGAAGCGGCCGAAGCGGCGCAGGGCGACCCGGAACTCGAGGATCCGGCCGAACTGCTCGTCGCTCAGCACGCCAATGACCTTACGTCAGCGGGGACGGCGGCCGAGGGCTGCCTGAACGGGCCGTCTTCGGGGAAGACCAGCTGATATGACTCTGACGGGGCCGAGCAGCCCCGACCGGCTGGTGCTGCTGAGCGCCCTGGCGACTGTCCTCGGGCTCCTGGGGGGCGGGGCGGCCTGGGTGCTCATCCACCTGATCGCCGGCATCACCAACCTCGCCCTGTTCCACCACCTCTCCTGGACGCTTCCCTCCTTCGCTCACCTCCAGCGGGGGCCGAACCTCGTCCTCGTCGCCCTCGCCGGCGGGCTGATCGTGTCGCTGCTGGCGATGTGGTCGCCGGAGATCCGGGGCCACGGCATCCCCGAGGCCATGGAGGCGGTGCTCACCAAGCAGAGCAAGATCCCGCCCCGGGCGGCCTTCGCCAAGCCGCTGTCGGCGGCCATCGCCATCGGGACGGGCGGGCCCTTCGGGGCCGAGGGGCCGATCATCGTGACCGGCGGCGCCCTCGGGTCGCTGATCGGCCAGGTTCTCCCGGTGACGCCCTCGGAGCGGAAGATCCTCCTGGCCTGCGGCGCGGCCGGCGGCATGGCGGCGACCTTCGGCACGCCGCTGGCCTCGGTCGTGCTGGCCATCGAGCTGCTGTTGTTCGAGTTCTCGGTGCGGGCTTTCGTGCCCCTGGTGGTGTCGACCACGCTGGCCGGCGGCGCCCATTCGGCCATGTTCGGCACCGGCCCTCTGTTCGCCGTACCGCCCCACGACTACACCGGCCTGGAGAAGCTGCCGGTCTACGCCGTCCTCGGGCTCGTGTGCGGGCTGCTGGCGGTGGTCATCACCCGGGGCCTGTTCCTGGTGGAGGCGGGCTACCGGCGGCTCCCCGTCCGGCCCTTCTGGCATCCCCTCATCGGAGCGATCGGCTTCGCCCTCGTCGGTCTGGCCGAGCCCCGGGCGCTCGGCGTGGGGTACGACGCGATCAGCGACGTGCTGACGGCCAAGCTGGCGGTCGGGGCGGTGGCCAGCCTGGCGGTGGCCAAGTTCGTGGCCTGGGTGATCGCCCTGGCCTCGGGCACGTCGGGGGGGACGCTGGCACCGCTCCTGCTGATCAGCGGCTCGGTCGGGACGCTGCTCGGCGTCGGGGCCGACAAGGTGCTGCCCGGGGCCCACATCTCCCCCGGCGGCTTCGCCCTGGTGGCCATGGCCGCCACGTTCGGGGCGTCGGTGCGGGCGACCTTCACCGCCATCGTGTTCCTCTTCGAGCTCACCCGCGACTACCAGATCATCCTCCCGCTGATGCTGGCCAGTGTCCTGGCCGAGATCGTGGCCAACGCTCTGCTGCCCGACAGCCTCATGACCGAGAAGCTGTCCCGGCGGGGCCTGCGGGTGCAGTCGGACTTCGAGGTCGACATCCTCCGCAGCGTCGAGGTAAGGGACGTCATGACCGCCGACGTCGAGACCTTCAGCCCGACCATGCCGATCGGCGAGGCGAGGGAGCGCCTCGAGGCCGGTCAGCACGGCGCCTATCCGCTGGTCGACGACCGGGGCACCTGCGTCGGGATCGTGGCCCGCCACGACTTCCTCCAGGCCCGGGGCCACGACAACCTGCCGCTGTCGACGATCGCCACCCCCGACGTGGTGACGGTGAGGCCCGAGGCCACGCTGCTCGTCGCCCTCCGCCGGATGCTGGAGGAGGATGTCGGGCACCTGCCCGTCGTGTCGGAGCGGAAGCTGGTCGGGATGTGCACCCGCACCGACGTCCTGCGGGCCCGGCGGGTGCGGATGGAGAACGAGCGCCTCCAGCCGGGATGGATCCACATCGGGGAGGACGGGCACCGCCCCTGGTGGTCGTTCGCCTTTCCGGCCCGCCGGGCGGGACGCCGGTGACGCGGATCCTGGTCGTGGCCAACCAGACGCTGGGCGGCGAGGAGTTCTGCCGGGCGGTGGCCGGCCGGGCAGCAGCCGGGCCGGCGTCGTTCTTCGTCCTCGTCCCGGCCACGCCGCCCGAGGACTTCTTCGACACCGCCGTGTCGGCCTACGGCGGATCGCTACCGGTGGCGGACGACGTCATCGACGACGCCGCCCACCGCCTCGAGCGGGTGCTGGCCGCACTGCGCGGCGAGGGCGTCGCCGCCGAAGGCGCCGTCGGCGACCCCGACCCCGTCGTCGCCATCGAGCAGGCGATGGACGGGCGCCCCTACGACGAGATCATCCTGTCGACTCTTCCGCCTGGGGTGTCGCGCTGGCTGGGCCTGGATGTGGTCCGTCGAGTCGAGGCGGCCTGCGGGGTGCCGGTGACGCATGTGGCGGGTTCTCCGGGACCGAGGTCGGAGGAGGCGGCTCCGCCGGCCTGAGCGGCCCGGCCGGGGGGGGAGGGTCGGAGGCCGGCATCGCGGCGTCCGGGGTCTCTCCGGCCATGATCATCCCGGGACCGGGTTCCGCTCCGGTGGCGTCGCGGTTGATGGTGGGCTCCCCGAAGGCGCCCTCCCGGGTGCGCTGGGCCTCGATCATCGAGACCCGGCTGGTGAGGAAGAGCGCCACGAGGGCGGCGACGAACGTCGACGGCAGGAGCCGCAGGCCGGCCATCTCGCTCACCACCAGGGTGGATCCGAACGGCGTCTTGGTGACCCCGACGTTGCAGGCGGTCATCCCCGCCGCGATGGCGATCACCGGGTCCACGTGGAACACCTGGGAGATGACCGACCCGACGGCGGCGCCCATGAAGAAGAGCGGGATGATGAAGCCGCCCCGCCACCCGGCGGAGATGACGGTGGAGGAGGCCACGAACTTGATCAGGACGGCCAGGAGCAGCGTGGCGACGGCCACCTTGGTGGCGGCGACGTGCTGGATCTGGGGCTCGCCGAAGGTCAGGGCGTAGGGGCTGATGAAGGCCAAACCGCCGAGGGCGAGGCCGCCGGCGACCGGCCGGACGGCGGCCGGGAGGAGGCGGAAGCCCCGCTGCTCCAGCCGGGTGAAGTAGGTGAACCCCCAGGCGATAACGGCCCCGCAGACCCCGGCGCCGACGCCGACGAGGAGGTCGACGCCGCCGAGCGCCCTGGGCTCGGGGAACCGCCAGACGGTCTGGAAGCCGACCCGGTTGAGCAGGATGTACAGCCCGTAGCCGGTGAGGGCGCCGATGCCGGCGGGCAGGAGCGCTTCGTAGTACTCGAGCCCCCGCCGGTGGAGGATCTCGAGGGCGAAGATGGCCGACCCCAACGGCGCCCCGAAGAGCACGGCGAAGCCGCAGGCCATGCCGGCGATCGTCAGCGAGCGGGAGTCGACGACGCCGAGGTTGCGCCGCATGGAGATCCAGTTCCCGATCGAGCCGGTGGTCTGGACCAGCGGCGCCTCGGGACCGATGGCGCTGCCGGCGGCGATGCCGAGGAGCGAGACCGGGATGAGCGAGCGGAGATCCCGGATGTCGGACTTGCCGCCGTTGAGGTGGATGTTGTCCACGAGGAGTTCGACATCGCCGGGGCTGCCGAGGATGAGGGTGATGAGGCCGATGGCCAGGCCGATGAGCCCGAGGACGATCAGGTGGGCCGGGCGGCTCCAGGCGTCGCCGCCGAGCAGCTTGGTCAGGCCCTTCATGGCGCCGATGTACAGGGCGCCGGTGATGCCCGAGGCCACCCCGACGAGGATGACGAGGTGCCAGAAGCGGTTCCGCTCGGTGAAGACCGTGTCGACGAGCCGGCGTCGGCGATGGGGCCGCGCCGCCCGGGATCCGTTTCGCCGGTGGTTCCGCGTCATTTCGTTCTGCACGATAGATCAGGCCTCCGGGCGCAGGAGCCCACTGCGACCTGCGCTCGGGCGCCGGGACCTGTCCGGAGGCGGTGCAGGGCTCGTCGGAGCGCAACGAGGGGAAAGTAGTTGCACTATACACGCATTCGGCCGCCGTCCCGGCTCGGAGAGCGGTCAAACCGGTACGTACAATCCGCCGATGCCCCGCCTGGCCACGCTGCCTCAGATCCAGCGGAACATGCTCCTCACCCGGGCGGTGGAGGAGAACGACGCCGCACCCCGGGCCGTCCTGTCCGGGCCGCTGGCGGAGAGCACGGTGGCCATCGTCACCTCGGCCGGGATCCACTGCCGGGGCGACCGGCCCTTCGGGCGCGACGACCCGTCCTTCCGTGTCGTCCCGTCCACCGCCGGCGGGGCGGACCTCCTCCAGTCCCACAGCAGCCTGGCCTTCGACAAGACGGCGTTCGTGCGCGACGTGAACGTCGTCTTCCCCGTCGACCGGCTGGCCGAGCTGGTGGCCGAGCAGAGGATCGGCCGGGTCGGGCCGCGCCACTACTCGGTCATGGGCGCCCTCCACGACGTGACCGCCGTGCGGGACGAGACCGCTCCGGAGCTGGCCCGCCGGCTGGTCGACGACGGCGTCGACGTCGTCCTCCTCACGCCGACCTGACCACTGTGCACCCACACGGTCGGTGTGGTGGCACGGAGGTTGGAGGAAGCCGGGCTGGTGACGGTGAGCATCAGCCTGATCCGCGAGCACACGGAGAAGATCAAGCCGCCCCGGGCGCTGTGGGTGCCGTTCCCGTTCGGGCTGCCGCTCGGACACCCCGACGACGCCGCCGAGCAGCGGGCGGTGCTCGACGCCGTCTTCGGGCTGCTCGACGATCCGGAGTTCCCGGTCCTGCGCGACTTCGGCGGTGAACTGGCGGAGGGCGAGACCGGCACGTCGATCCAGGCGGCGGCGGTGGAGCAGTCGGCCGTGGCGGTGTCGTTGGCCGACGAAGTCACGGTGATGCGCCGCTACTGGGAGCAGTGGACCGAACGGATGGGCCGGACGGCGGTCGGTGTCTCGGGAGTGGCGCCGGTCCGGTTCCGGGGCGTCGTCCGCTTCCTGGAGGCCTTCGTCGACGGCCGCCAGCGCACCCTCCCCGAACAGGGCGAGACGCCGCTCCCGCTGTTCATCCGCTACTGCGCCGACGACCTCCGGGTGCTCTACCTCGAGGCCCGCCTCGTCATGAAGCCGGGCGAGGCTCAGGCCGACACCCAGCGGTGGTTCTGGGGCCGGACCGCCCTCGGCGCCTTCCTCCGGACGCTGCGGGACGTGATGAACGACTCCGACGACGAGCAGATGCGGGCCTGCGCCTACGGCATCGCCCGCTGAAGCGGGGCGCCGACTAGGTGGAGAGGGTGGCGCGCAGGACCCGGGCGACCTCCGGGAAGGTGATCCACTCCGGGATGTCGCCGCCGCCGGCGAGGAGCGAGCGCAGCTCGGTGCCGCTCACGGTGCGGGTCTGCGCCCGGGGCGGAACCTCGCTCTCGGCGACGTAGCGGTCGAGGCTCGGCACGTAGGTGAGCTCCGGGAAGGCGACCGGCGTGATGCCGATCTCGGCCTCGTGGCGGAAGAGGATGTCCTGCGACTCGTAGGGGTCGTAGAACCGGCGGCCGTCGGCGTCGGCGCAGCCGGCGTGGTCGCGGCCGACGATGTAGTGGGTGCAGCCGAAGGTGTGCCGCAGGAGGGCGTTCCACAGCGAGTCCCGCGGCCCCGACATGCGCATGGCCATCGGGATGGCGGCCAACATCACCGTGCCCGGGGGGTAGCGGTGGAGGAGAGCCTGGTAGCAGCGCAGCCGGGTGAGGGGGTCCACGTCGCCGGGTTTCGTCATCCCCACCACCGGATGGAGGAGGAGGTTGGCGCCGGCCGCTTCCGCCGCCTGGCGGGTGAGCTCGAAGTGGGCCCGGTGCATCGGGTTGCGGGTGTGGAAGGCGACGATGCGCCGCCAGCCCCGGTGGGCGAATTCGGCCCGCATCTCGAGCGGCTCCGGGGACAGCGGCCCGAAGGTGGGCGACAGCGGGCGGCGGACGCCCTCCACCCGGCCACCCACGTAGTAGGGGTGGGTCGACTCCCGGAGGTAGGCGACGCCGGGGTGGGCCGGGCTCTGCGTCCGGAGCACCGCCTCGGCCTCGGCCGCCAGGTCGGGCGCCCACACGTCGTCGACCCAGAGGACGGCCAGCAGGGTGCCGTCGCGCTCCCGCAGCGCCAGCCCGTCCCCCGGACCCAGCCGGGCGGCCACCCGGGCCGGGACGTCGAGGGTGATCGGCATCGGCCACAACGTCCCGTCGGCGAGGCGCATCTCGTGGCACACCGCCTCGTAGTCCGCCCGGCCCAGGAAACCGGTCAGGGGATGCATCGCCCCGGTGAGGAGGAGGTCGAGGTCGCACCGGGGCCGCTCGCCCGGAACCCACTCCACCATGGCGCCGGCCGCCGCCCGCAGCTCCCGGCGCCGGGCCGGCGCGGCGAGCAGAGGGACCGGTCCGGGATCGGCGACGAGGGGCTGGACACTCACCAGAAGAAGACCTCCGACGAGGGGTGACAGCCCGTACACCTTCCCCGGGCACCGCCCGATGTCCTGCCTGGCGGGGCCGGATCGGACCGAGTCGCCCGGAGTGTGCCGGTGCTAGCGCAGCGGCGACGCAGGCGCCGCCGGCCCGTTGCCGGCCGGCCTTCCGTTGATCAGCGTGTCGGCGTTCCGGTTGATCAGGGTGAGGAGGGCGTCGAGCCGGGCGCGATCTTCGGGGGAGCTGCCGGCCCGGAGGACCTTGCGGATCGACCGGTCGATCCCGGCGGTGGCCTGCCACAGCCGGTGCCCGGCCGGGGTGAGGGCCACGTTCCAGACCCGCCGGTCGTGGGGGTCCGACCGGCGTTCGACGGCGCCCTTGGCCACGAGCCCGTCGATCCAGGCTCCCATGCGGGCCCGGCCGGTGCCGATGCGCCGGGCCAGTTCCGTCTGGGTCAGCGGCCCGCTGTCCCGGAGGTGGGCCAGGACGCTGGCCTCGGAGAGGTTGACGCCGAGTTCGGCCAGGGCGGCGTCGTAGGCGCGGCGGACGGCCCGGGCGGTGGAGAGCAGGGTGCCCTCCACCCGGCTCCAGGGCGGGGCGTCGAGTTCGTGCCCGGCGGGGCGGGCGACGGTCATGGCCCTAGCTTCGCACCGGGAGGACGACGGTTCCGGCACCGATGACCGAGAGGTCGCCGTGCTGGTTGCGGCCTTCCTGCTCGACGGTGACGAGGCCCCGACCCTGGTCGTCGACGGTCTTGTCGGTGACCCGGCCGGTGATGAGGATCCAGTCGCCGGTGACGTTGTGATGGCGGATCTTGGTCTGGTGGCGCAGCAGGAAGCCGTCGTCGCCGATCCAGTTGGTCAGGTGGTGGGTCAGCCAGGAGCACCGCTCCGGGCCGTAGTCGTAGGCGCCGGGGGTGCCGACGGCGGTGGCGAGGTCGTCCTCCCAGTGCACCCGCTCCGGCACGTCGGGGATCCCGAAGCGGTTCGGGATCCCGAGGCCGGGGTGCTTCTTCAGCTGCTGCCAGGCCAGCTTGTTGGCCCGGATGTAGAGGCCGCCCCAGCCCTGGGCGAAGGCGATGAACCCGGTGACCGTCATGGGCCCCTTGACGATGGGAGGGACCTCGTCGCCGATGGTGACGTCGTCGTGGTAACGGGGTTCGCCGCCCTGCACCGCTTCCGCCTCGTAGCGGTCGAAGATCTCCCGCAGCTGGGCGTCGGTGTACCGCATCGGTTCCCGGGATCGGGCCTCGTCGTATTTCGTGCCGAACTGGCGGGCGGTGTCGCGTTCGGTCCGGAAGCACCACGAGTCGCCGCTGACCAGCGGCGTGCCGTCGCCGTCGGTGACGTCGACGTGGTAGATCTGCTGGATCGCCCGGCCGGCAAAGCGGGTCTCGTGCTCGATCAGGTCTTTCAGGTAGGCCCGGGTCCGGACGCCGGTGCCGACCAGCATCGGCCGGTGCCACGTGAGGTCGGCGCCGGCCCACATGGCATGGATGCCGGGCAGGCCGCCGACGTAGCCGGAGAGGATCCGGGACAGGGCGAACACGAAGCTGGGCGGCGCCACGAGCCGGCCGTAGCGGGTGGCGGCGGCGTACTCCGGATCGCACCACAGCGGGTTGTCGTCGCCGATGCCATGGGCGTAGTGGCGGATGTTGTCCCGGGTCACCTCATGGCACCACGGTTCGACGGTGTCGGCGATCGGGACCCCGACCAGCCGCCGCAGGCTCTCCAGCGCGTCGTCGGTGATGACGGCGAACCGGCGGCCATCGCTGCCGGCGTCGATGTCGACCGGATCCTGCTGGTGGATGGTCATGGCGGTGCGGCCCCCGTCGTCGTGGTCGAAATTGTATCGAAGCTTGTTGTATCGAAAGATACAATATGCCGCCCGTTCGCCGGCGTCGAACCCCGGACATCCCGAACGGCGTCGTGTACTTTGACTCCGATGGAGGTCGATCGCCCCCGGTGAAGCTGCCCCCGGTTCGTTATCACCGACCCGAGACGGTCGAAGAGGCGCTGGCGCTTTTGGGGGAGCACGGCGCGGAGGCGAAGGTCCTGGCCGGTGGCCAGAGCCTGGTGCCGCTGCTGGCCCTGCGCCTCAGCCGCCCGGCCCACCTGGTGGACATCGGCCGGATCGCGGCCCTGCGCCGGATGGACGCCGGTGGGGACGGGCTCGTGGTCGGGGCGGGGGTCCGGCACGGGGACGTGGAGCGCTCCCCGGCGGTGGCCGGGGTGGCACCGCTGGTGGCGGCGGCCGTGCCGCTGATCGGGCATCGGGCGATCCGGAACCGGGGAACGGTGTGCGGGAGCCTGGCCCACGCCGATCCCGCCGCCGAGTTGCCGGCGGTGTGTGTGGCCGCCGGCGCCGAGCTCGAGCTTCGCTCGCAAGCCGGCGAGCGGCAGGTGGCGGCGGCGGACTTCTTCCTCGGCTACCTGACCTCGGCGCTGGCCGAGACCGAGCTGCTGACGGCGGTCCGCTTCCCGCCGTGGCCGGCGGCGACGGGGTGGTCGGTGCAGGAGGTGAGCCGCCGGCACGGGGACTACGCCCTGGTGGGCTTGGCGGCGGTGCTCGGCACCGGTGGCGACGGCCGGGTGGCACGGGCGGCGCTGGCCTTCTTCGGGGCGGGGAGCACGCCGGTACGGGTGGCGGAGGCCGAGCGGCTGCTGGTGGGCCAGGAGCCCGCCGCGGCGCTCTTCGCCGAGGCGGGCCGCGTGGTGGCCGACGTCATCGACCCGCCGGGCGACAACCACGCCAGTGCCGCCTACCGGGCCCATGTGGCCGGGGTGTTGACCCGACGGTGCCTGGCGGAGGCGGCGGCCAGGATCGGAGCGCCAGGATGACGGCACCGTCCGCCTCCGGCCGGCCGGTGTCGATGCGGGTCAACGGCCGTCAGGTCGACCTGGTGGTGGAAGCGCGCCGGACCCTGGCCGAGGTGCTCCGGGAGGACCTGAACCTCACCGGCACCCATCTCGGCTGCGAGCACGGGGTGTGCGGGTCGTGCACGGTGGCGGTGGACGGCGCGGCCGTGCGCTCCTGTCTGATGCTGGCCGTGCAGGCGGACGGTGCGGCGGTGGAGACCGTGGAGTCGCTGTCGCCCGGTGGCGAGTTGGGTCCGCTGCCGCAGGCGATGGCCGACGCCCACGCCTTCCAGTGCGCCTTCTGCGCGCCGGGGTTCCTGATGACGGCGCACTGCCTGCTGCGTGAGGGCCGGGTGTTGTCCCGGGAGGAGATCCGGGAGGAGCTGGCCGGCAACCTGTGCCGCTGCACCGGCTACCAGAGCATCGTGGATGGGTTGGAAGCGGCGGTGGCCGCCCTGCGGTCGGCGGGGACGGAGGACGGCGACGATGCGTGAGTCGATCGCGGGGCGGCTGGTGGGAGCCCGGGTCGGGCGGGTGGAGGACGGCCGCCTGCTGGCCGGGGCGGGCCGGTACATCGACGACGTGAGGGTGCCGGGCCTGTTGCACGCCGCCTTCGTGCGCAGCCCCTATCCCCACGCCGAGATCGCGGCGATCGACGTCTCCGCCGCCCGGGCCCTGTCCGGCGTGGAGCTGGTCCTGACCGGAGAGGACCTCAAGGGGCGCACCTATCCGTTCTTCGGTTTGCTGGCGCTCCCCGGGCTGTACCAGCCGTCGTTCTACGCCCTGGCCACCGACCGGGTCCGCCATGTGGGGGACCCGGTGGCCATCGTGGTGGCGGACTCGAGGCGGGTGGCGGAGGACGCCTGCGAACTCGTGGCGGTCGAGTACCGGCCACTGCCGGCGGTGGCGACGGTGGAGCAGGCCCTGAATCCGGGCCGGGCGGTGGTGTGGCCCAAGGCCAAGAGCAACGTGCTGTACCGGGCCAGCGAGACGTTCGGTGACGTCGAGGCGGCCTTCGCCGCCGCCGACCGGGTCATCGTGGAGCGCTTCGAGCAGCACCGCCACTCCAACCAGCCGATGGAGACCCGGGGGATCGTGGCCGAGATCGACCCGGCCGGCGGGACGCTGACGGTGCACGGGACGACGCAGGCGCCGCACGCCCTGAAATGGTCGCTGGCGCTGCTCACCGGCCGCCGTCCCGGCCCCGAGGTCCTGCGCCGGATGGTGCGGCAGAAGGAACGCACGGCGGCGATCCTGGCCGGGGTGCGGGACTTTCTCCGGGAGACGCCGGCGATGAGAACGGCGTTGAAGGCGCTGGCTCCCGCCATGGTGCAGCAGGCGGTGGGCAACCCGGAGCGGACGGCGGCGATGAACGCCGCCTTCGTCGGCCTCATCGGCAAGGATCCCGCCGCCGTGCCGACCGTGGTGGCGGGGGACATCGGCGGGGCGTTCGGATCCAAGACGCTGGTGAACCGGGAGGACGTGGCGGTGTGCGCCGCGGCGCTCGAACTCGGCCGGTCGGTGAAGTGGGTCGAGGACCGCAACGAGCATCTCGTCACCGGGGCCCAGGCCCGGGAAGAGAGCATCGAGGTGGCCGCCGCCGTGCGGGACGACGGCGAGGTGCTGGCCCTCCGGTGCCGGATGACGATGGACGCCGGCGCCTATCCCGGGTTCCCGTACGGGGCGCCGGTCTTCGCCCGGCTGATCCGGACGATGATCCCCGGCCCGTACCGGCTGCGGGGGCTGGAGTTCCACACCCGGGTGCTGGCGTCCAACAAGGCGACGTACGTGTCCTACCGGGGGCCGTGGGCGGCCGAGACGTTCGTGCGGGAGCGGCTGCTCGACGTGGTGGCCCGGGAACTCGGCCTGAGCCGGGCCGACGTACGGCGCCGCAACATCATCACCGCCGACGAGCTGCCGGCCTGCATGGTGACCGGCCCCACCCTCGACGTGCGGATGTCGGCCGCCCGCACCCTGGAGAAGGCCCTCGAGGTCATGGACTTCGACCGCTGGGAGGAGACGAAGGCCGCCGCCCGGGCCGGCGGCCGCCGCCTCGGGCTCGGCTTCGCCACCTACATCGAGGCCGCCCCCGGGCCGCCCGGCTATCTCGACGTCGTGGCGCCGGGCTTCTCGGCCATGGTCGACTGCGAACCCATCGACGCCGTCCTCCACGACGACGGCAGCGTCAGCATCGCCACCCAGCAGATGCCCCACGGCCAGGGCCACGAGACCACGCTCGCCCAGCTGGCCGCCGACGAGCTCGGGGTACCGCTCGACGCCGTCCGGGTCCGCTTCGGCGACACCGCCCGCACGCCGTTCGGGATCATCGGCACCGGCGGGAGCCGCTCCTCGACCTTCGCCGGCGGCGCCACGATCCTGGCCGGCCGGGAACTACGCCGGCGGATCGTGGAGATCGCGGCCGACCTCCTCGAGGCCGCCCCCGGCGACCTCACCGTCGAAGGCGGCCGCGTCCACGTGGCCGGCACCCCGGCCATCGCCGTCACCCTGGCCGACGTCGCCGCCGCCGCCCGCCACCACGGTGCCGATGTCCGGGGCCCCACCCGTCACGGAGAGGCCGTCCGGGTGCGGCGGATCTTCGACGGCGGGGAGGGCGGCTGGGCCCAGGCCACCCATGCCTGCATCGTCGAGGTCGACCTCGAGACCGGAATGGTGAAGATCCCCCGCTACGTCGTCGTCGAAGACTGCGGCGAGATCATCAACCCGGCCATCGTCGACGGCCAGGTCCGGGGCGGCGTCGCCCAGGGCATCGGCGCCGTCCTCTACGAGAAGTCGACCTACGACGACGAGGGCCAGTTCCAGGCCGGCACGTTCATGGACTACCTCATCCCCACCGCCGCCGAGATCCCCGACATCGAGATCCACCACCTCGAGACCGGCTCCGACGTCTTCGCCAACTACCGGGGCGTCGGCGAAGGGGGCATGATCGGCGCCCCCGCCGCCCTCACCAACGCCATCGAGGACGCCCTCGCCGACCTCGGCGTGCGCATCACCGAAGAGCACCTCCCGCCGACCCGCATCCTCGAACTGGCCGGGGTCATCCCTGTTGGACCGGCGGACAGGAAGGGCAGGCTGAGCCCGTAGGCGAACAGCGCCGCGAGGGCGACGGAGGCCAGCGAGCCGGCCAGGACCACGCCGGCCTCGCCGCTGCGGTACAGCGCCGCCGCCGCCGGCGCGGCCGTGGCCAGGTGGGCGGCGGCGAGCAGGACCGGGACGGCGGGGACGATCAACCACCGCGTTCCGGCACCGAGGCGGTCGGCGAGGCCGGCGACGCCGGCGGCGATGGCGAAGAGGAACGACACGTAGGTGAACGGCGTCCACAGCGGCAGGCGGCCGACGACCGTCCGCTGCGGGCCGTAGTACACCCAGGCGGCGCCGATCCGCAGGACGGCGGTCTCCACCACGACGATGGCCGTGACGCTGCCCGCCCACAGGGCCCACCACGAACGGGGGGTGAACCCTCGCCGGCGCAGGTGCTCGAACACCAGCACGAAGGGCCCGATGTAGGCCAGGTACATAAGGCCGATGAAGAGCGGGATGCCCCGCCCGAAGAGCGTGACCCATGTGACCTGGCCCCGCTCCGGGTAGTAGGCCAGCACCATCCGGTCGCCGACCGGTTCGTAGAGGACGCAGAGCAGCGTGCCCAGCAGCACGAGCACCGGCACGGTGCTGCGCTCCCGGCGGGCGGTGCGGACCAGGGCCACCACCGCCAGCCCGGCGGCCACGGCCAAAACGGCGATCAGCCCCCGCTGCAGCCCGGCGGGCATGACGAGGTCCCGGGGCGGCGCCGGCGCGGGCACGGGAACTCGCCGGCGCTAGCCGATGACCTTGTCGGAGAACCCGTTGGACTCCAGGAACTCCCGGTAGCGGGGGAACGCCGGGCGCATGGCCGGAAGCAGCTTGAGCATCTTGCCCATCGGGCCCGAGACCTGCACCTGCTTCTTCGCCAGGGCGACGGTCATGTTGAGCTTGCCCTGCCAGAACCGGTGGGCGTCGTCGGCGCTCATCACCAGCTTGATCTCCGCCGGGGTGTCGGCCGGCGGGTCGTTCACCACCACCGGCGGGTCCTGGGTGCAGTCGACCAGCGTCCGGGCCTCGGGTGCCGTGTAGCTGACGAGGAACGACGTGTCAGCGGCGGTGAACTTCGGCCGCAGGTCGGGTGCCTTGGTGATGTGGTCGAGGAAGGCGCCAAGCGTGGCGTGGAGCTCGGCGGCGGAGTCGAAGGTGGGCATGGCTCTCCTCGGGTCAGGCGCCGGTGGCGACGGCGGCGGGCCGGGCGGCGCCCGCCCGGGCGGGCGCGTCGCTCGACGCGGCCTTGGAATACAGCCAGAACAACGCACTGCACAGGGCGCAGGTGGCGAGCGTGCCCACCGCCGCCACCGCCGGGCTCGTCGTCGAGTTGAGCGCCAGGTAGGCGAAGGTGGACCCGGCGGTGTGCACGCCGAGGAACACCGCCGGCAGGAGCGGGACGAGCAGCGGCAGCGATCGCTCGGGGAGGACCCGGCGCAGCCAGTGGAGGACGACGGCCGTGCCCACCAGACCGTGGGCGTTGACGAAACCCCACCACAGCGGCACGGAGCCGATCTGGAGGCCCTGGGGGCCGTAGTAGCGCCACAGGTCGTAGTGGAGCGGGACGAACTCGAAGACGATCGTCCCCGCCACCAGCGCGCCGCACAGCATGACGAAGCGCCGGGGGGTGACGCCGCGCTCGAGCACGGTCAGGAGCCCGAGATAGGCCGGCGCCACGTAGAACATGAGCGTGAGGCCGATGTAGGCGGGGATGTGCCGGCCGAACGACGACGTCCAGGCGATCCGGTCCTGCTGGGCGAAGATGGCATGGCCCATCGTGTCGATGAACGGCTCGACCCAGCAGGTGAGGGCGCCGCCGGCGAACAGCCACAGCGGCAGGGCGGAGCGGCGGACGAGGGCCGCCCGCAGGCAGAACAGCAGCGAAGCGGCCGCCCCCAGGCCGGCCAGGGCCGTCGCCCAGTTCTCGATGTGGTCGGGGATCCCGTAGATCGGGGCGACGAGATGCACGGCGTCCTCTCTTCTAGGCCGGCGCAGCCAGCGGCGCGCCGAGCAGCGCGGCGTAGCGGGCGAGGAAGTCCTCGAAGCGGGCCCGGGAGTCGACCGGCGGGCGTAGCACCACCCGGGCGGCCCCCATCTCGACGAACTCGGCCACCCGTTCGAGCGGTGTGCGCTCCAGGCAGAACACCGTGACCTCGATCGAGGCCGGGTTCCGGCCCGCCTCGGCCGCCCGGCGGTGCAGCACCGTGATCCGCTCGGCCAGCTCGCCGGGATGGGCCAGCGACAGCGGCAGCCAGCCGTCGGCGTGGCGGGCGACGAGCTCCGACGGCTCGATGGTGCCGAGGAGGACGGGAGGGTGCGGCCGCTGGACGGGCTTGGGCCAGGCCCAGATCCGCTCGAAGCTGACCCACCGGCCGGTGAACGACGCCTCGTCCTCCGTCCAGATGGCCTTCATGGCCTCCACGTGCTCGAGGGCCCGCCGCCACCTCGTGGCGGCGTCGACCCCGTGGTTGGCGATCTCCTCCCGGTTCCAGCCTGCTCCCACCCCGAACAGGAAGCGGCCGTCCGAGAGACGATCCAGCGTGGCGATCTGCTTGGCCAGGGTGATCGGGTGGTGGTGGGCGGCCAACGCCACCCCGGTTCCGAGCCGGAGCCGGCTCGTCACCGTGGCCGCTGCGGCCAGCGCCAGGAAGGGATCGAGCAGCCGGCTGTAGGCCCGGGGCAGTTCGCCGCCCAGCGGCGGGGCCGATCGGCGGATGGCCGGGATGTGGGTGTGCTCGGGGACCCAGAGCGACTCGACGCCGGCCGCCTCCGCCAGGCGGGCGGCGTCGGCGACGCCGATCGACTCGTCGGTGAAGAACCCGAGGAGGCCGATCACTCGAACGACATCCAGTGTCCGTGCGGCGTCCAGCCGATCTGGAAGGGCAGCTCGATCCGGGCGACGGGGCCGGCGGCGATGTCCTCGGTGTCGAAGATCAAGAACTCCGACGAGCCGGCGGCGAAGTGGCACACCGGCACGATGAGGAAGCCGTCGCCTTCGGCGGCGTCTTTCGACCGGGGGGCGAAGCTCGCCTCGAACACACCGGTGTGGGGGTCGGCGGCGATGCGGTACCGCTCCTCGGCGCCGGTGCGGACGTTGCGTCGCGCCAGGCTGTCGAGCCGAAAGCTCGGGTCGTCGGCCGTGCCGGTGTTGTCGCCGGAGATGAGGAAGCCCCACTGGTAGGGGCGGCCGTAGTGACGCTCGTCGACCTTGGGCAGCTCGCAGGGCCGGTCGTCGAGCCGCTCGGTGGTGAGGCGGCCGGTGCGGAGGTCGACGGTCCAGCGCCCGAAGGAGCAGGTGGCGAGCTTGAAGAAGGGGACGAACGGGTCGCCGGGGGAGAACCGGTCCTCGAACTGGAACGGCGGCCGGTCGAAGATCGGCCCGTCGAGCAGCAGCGAGTCGCCGGACTGGTTGGACGACAGCGTGTGCATGACGTACTCGGCCGGGAAGTCGGCCCGGACCCAGCGCACGTCGCCGTCGAGGTTGTCCCGCCGGACCAGCGCCAGCGTGACCGGAAGCTCGGGGTCCCAGCCCCAGATGGGCAGCCCGTCGGCGATCCGCTTGCGGTCGACGTAAAACGGCATGAAGGGGATGACGACGTAGTCCTCGGTCAGCCACATGTCGTGGGCGACGGTGGCGTAGGGGGCGTCCCACAGGTCGCGGGACCGCACCCCGCCGTCGGGCGTGACCCAGTGGAGCGTGACGTAGGGTTCGGTGTCGCGGTAGGCCCAGCCGTAGAGCTCGCCGGTGCGGGCGTCCCACTTGGGGTGGGCGGTGAAGGCGGCGTCCCCGAAGCAGGCCGGGGACACGATGCCCGGCGAGAGCTTGGTCGACCAGGGGACGACGCCCTTCGTCTCCAAGGTGATCGGGTCGAGGGCGACCGGGGGGCTGCCCTGTTCGCCGAGGGCGAGGACCTCGCCGGCGAAAGGCACGACGTTGACCGCGTTCGTGCCCTGGGGCACGCCGGTCGTGAACTCGTCCCGGACGACATCCCCCAGGGCCCAGCTGCGCCAGTCCCCGAAGCCGCCGTCGCTCCACTCGAAGATCCCGCGGCCGGCCCGCTCCTCGGCCCGGTACTTCGGCGTCCGGACCCACCGGTTGCGGAAGTCGGCGCGGCCGTCGCGCACCACGAGGGCCTGGACCATGCCGTCCATGGCGAAGGCGCTGTCGCAACCCTGCTTCGAGGGGCGCCGCCACGTGGGGCCGTTGCGGTAGAAGCCGCCGTTGAGCGCCCGGGGGATCTCGCCCTCACTCACGATGCAGTCTTCGACGGTCGCCTCGAACCGCATCGGCTTGAACGGGCCGCGGAGGCCTTTCGGTACGTTCACCGCCCCCTCCCGTCGGGAAAATGGAGAGTAGTCACTCGCACTTCAGGTCAGCAAGGTGTCGGGGCCGACGCCGAGGAGCAGGCGGCCGGCGTCGCGGTAGGTGTTGAAATCGGTGAAGACGTGCTGCTCGCCGGCGCTCAGGTCCCGGTAGCAGCGCTGCAGCGCCGAGCCGTTGCGCAGGCCGGTGCTGCCCGAGAAGCGGAAGGCCGCCCCGGCCACCTCGAGCGCCGCCTCGGCGGTGTGGGTGGTGGCCAGCCGGGCGGTGGCCCGGACTTCGGGCGTGACGGCGTCGGCGACGGCCGCCGCCTCGAGCCCTTCGATGGCGGACAGCGAGAACGCCCGGGCGGCGGCGATCTGGCCCTCGGCTTTGGCGTAGGTGGCCTGGAACAGCGGGTCGTCGATCAGGTTGGCCCGCCCGAGGCGGCGCTTGGTCTGGGCCAGGGCGGCCAGCTCGTCGAGCGCCCGGCGGGCGACGCCGGTGGCGAAGGCGCAGTGGCCGATGCAGGTCAGGCCGGCCAGGCCCATCCGGAACCGGGGGTGGCCTCGCCGCACGGTGGCGGTGAAGAGCGGAAAGGTGAAGCTGTCGGGGATGAACTGGGCCGGGACCCGGTAGTCGATGCTGCCGGTTCCGATCAGGCCGATGACGTCCCAGTTGCCGAGGAGTTCGACCGCCGGCGCCGGCAGGATCCCGACCACCACACTGGGCAGGCCGTTGTCGAGGAGGACCGTCTGGCCGTCGCGCTGCTCCCGGTACCCGCCGTAGAACCAGGTGGCGTGGACGCCGCCACTGGCGAATCCGAACCGGCCCTCCACCGTCCAGCCGCCGTCGGCCGGCGTGGCCGTGCCGAGCGGCGCCACCTGGCCGGCGGCCACCGAGCGGGGGTCGGCCAGCACCGCCTCGGCGCCGTCGTCGGGCAGGAAGGCCCCGGCCACCGCCAGGTAGATGGCCCCGGCCATGAGCGACCACCCGGTGGCGCCGTCCGCCCTCGACGCCTCTTCGATGATCTCGTAGGCGGCCCGGGCGGGCAGCTCGAAGCCCCCCAGGCAGGCGGGGGCGAGGATGCGGAACAGCGACCGGTCGTGCAGCGCCTCGACGACCTCGGGTCGAAGGGTCACGGCCGCTTCATTGCCGGCGGCATGGGCGTCGATCAGCGGGGCGAGGCTCCGCATCTCCGCGAGCAGGTCGGGGGACTCGATCGTGACGTCGTCGGTGGCCGGCGACGCGACGGTCGACGGGGCGGTGGTGGTCATGGCTAGTAAGTAAACACTACTTTTCTTAGCGGGAGCAAGCGGCTAGGGTGACCGCATGCCCGCGCCCGACAAGCAAGCCCGCCGTTCGGTGTTCGAGGTGCTCGCCCAGCGGGCGGCCGACCAGCCCGGGAAGCGGCTGGCGTCCTGCGGCGGCGAGCACCGGACCTACGGCGAGATGCCGGGCGTCGCCGAGCGGCGGGCGGCGGCCCTCGCCGCCCTCGGGGTGGCGGCGGGCGACCGCGTCGCCCTCGTCACCGCCAACCGGATCGAGATGGTCGAGCTGTTCTTCGCCTGCGCCCGCCTCGGTGCGGTGCAGGTCCCGGTCAACACGTTCCTGAAAGGCGAATTTCTCCGCTACCAGCTCGACGACTGCGGAGCCGAGACCGTGGTGGTCGACGGGCCCGGCCTGAGGGCCGTCGCGCCGTTGCTCGATCGGCTGGGCTCCGTCCGGCGGATCGTGGCCCTCGACGAGGCGGGCGGCGGGGCGGGAGCCGGCCGCCCGCCGGTGCCGGTCGTGCCCTACGCCGATCTCGCCGGCCGGCCGGGCGACGGCGCGACGCTGGCCGTCCCGGGCGCCGGCGACGTCGCCTCGATCATCTACACGTCGGGGACGACCGGTCTGCCCAAGGGTTGCCTCATCAGCCAGGGCTACTTCGTCCACATCGGCGACGCCTGGCGGAGCGTGTGCGACCTGGCGCCGGACGACGTCGTCTTCACCGCCTTCCCGCTGTTCCATCTGAGCGGCCAGGCGCTGGCCCTCATGGCCTGCCTGACGGGCGGGCTTACGCTGGTGATCGAACCGGCTTTTTCGGCGTCGTCGTTCATGCCCCGGGCCCGGGACGTCGGGGCCACCGTGACCATGGGGGTCGGGGCCATGGCCCTGGCCGTGCTGGCCACGCCGCCGAGCCCCGCCGATCGCGACCACCGCATCCGGTACTCGATGTGGATCCCGTTGCCTCCGGCCCTCCAGCTCCAAATGGAGGAGCGCTTCGGCGCCCCGGTCAACGCCGAAGGCTACGGCCAGACGGAGTGCGCCCCGGTGACCTTCAGCCGGCTGGCGGGGCGGCGCCGCCGGGAGACGGCGGGCCTGCCCGCGCCCTGGCTCGACGTCCGCATCGTGGACGACGACGATGTCGAGGTGCCTCGGGGGGAGATCGGAGAGATCGTCGTCCGGCCGCTGGAGCCGGACTCCATGTTCAGCGGCTACTGGGGCCGGCCGGAGGAGACCCTGGAGACGTTCCGGAACCTGTGGCACCACACCGGCGACTACGGGCGGATGGACGACGAGGGGTTCGTGTCCTTCGTCGACCGCAAGAACGACGCCCTGCGCCGCCGGGGTGAGAACGTATCGTCGATGGAACTGGAGCAGGCGATCGCCACCCACCCCAAGGTGGCCGAGGTGGCCGTCCACGCCGTCCCGTCGGCGGCGACGGAGGACGACATCAAGGCCTGCCTGGTGCTCGCCCAAGGCCAGGAGACGACGGCGGAGGAGCTGTTCGGCTGGTTCGAGGCCCGGCTGCCGTACTTCGCCGTACCCCGCTACGTGGAACTGCTTCCCGCCCTGCCGAAGAACGCCATCGGCCGGGTGCTCAAGCACGAGCTCCGGGCGGCCGGCGTCACCGCGGCCACCTGGGACCTGGAGGCCCTGGGCCTGACCGTCGACCGGGGGGCGCGCCGGTGAGTGATGTCGAGCTCAGCATCGATGGTGGAGTCGCCACGCTGACGATGACGCCCTCCGGCGAGCACAACACCGTCGGGGGGACCCTGCTGCGGGACCTGCTCGAGGCGGCCGGTGAGCTCGAGCGCGACGACGCCGTCCGGGCAGTGGTGACCGCCGCCTCCGGGCCGATCTGGTGCGCCTCCGCCCACTTCGACGACCTCGAGCAGTTCCTCGGCTCGTCGGCCGACGAGATGCTCCACAACCCGGCCTTCGCCGGGCACAAGGGCGTCCCGGCGATGTCCGAGCAGGCCCGCCGCTTCGACCGCCTGGGCATGGGCCACTGGGTGCTCGGCTGGCTGGGGCTCCAGAAGCCGACGATCGCCGCCCTCACCGGGTCGGTGGCCGGCGGCGGCCTGGCGCTGGCGCTGCTGCACGACTTCCGCATCGCCGCCGAGCAGGCCCGGTTCCAGACGGCGTTCCTCTCCGTCGGTGTCGGGCCCGAGATGGCGCTCAGCTGGTTCCTGCCCCGGGTCGTCGGCCTGCCCACCGCCACCGACATGCTGCTGCGGGACCGCCGGCTCGGCGCGGCCGAGGCCCTCGAGTGCCGCCTCGTGCACGAGGTGGTCCCCGCCGCCGAGGTCGTCGGCCGGGCCCAGGCCCTGGCCGAGGAGCTGGCGGCCAAGGCCCCCCTCGGTGTCCGGGCCCACGTCCGGGCCTTGCGGGCCTCGCTCGACCGCCCGCTCGCCGCCCAGCTCGAGCTGGAGTGGGACAACCAGCGGATCACGCTGGCCAGCGAGGACGCCCGGACCGCCGTCCGCTCGCTCCGGGACCACTCGGTCCCCACGTTCCTCGGCCGCTGAAGCGATGCCGGACGGGGCCGGCCGGACGGGGCCGCTCACGCCGGGCCGCGGGCCCTGGGACCTCGCCTGGCTCCGCCGGGAAGGCGAGCGGCTGTCGAACGCCGGGCGGTGGGGCGAAGCCGACGAGGTCGGCACCTGGAACTGCGTGACGCCGGCCAAGGTGCTCGAGGCGACGGGCTGCGCCCGGCGGGGAGCGGTGTTCAGCCTGGCGCTGCCGATCGGGCCCGACCTCCCCGAGGCGCCGGGCCGGCCGCTCCCGATCCACTTCCTGACGCTGACCGGCACGGACGTGGTCGCCGCCGCCGGCGACGGGCCGGCGCCCGGGGCCGGCTTCGCCGACGACTGGATCACCATGAACCTGTCCTGCGGTACGCAGTGGGACGGGTTCACCCACGTCTTCTCCGACGGCACGACCTACAACCACACACCGGCGTCGGCGGTGAGCGCCCGGCGGGGCGCCCGGCGCAACTCGGTGAGCGCCCTGCGGTCGGCGGTGGTCACCCGGGCCGTGCTGCTCGACGTGGCCGCCCTCACCGGCCGGCCGTGGCTCGATCCCGGCGAGGCGGTGACACCGGCGACCCTCGACGAGGCGGTGGCCCGGGCCGGTACACCGGTCGGGGCGGGGGACGTCGTGCTCGTGCGGACGGGCGCCATCGCCCGGGTGCGGGCGGAGCAGGACTGGGCCGGTTACGCCGGTGCCGGTCCCCAGCCCGGCCTGTCGGTGACCACCGCCGCCTGGCTGGCGGAACGGGACGTCGCCGCCGTCGCCACCGACACCTGGGGGGTGGAGGTCATGCCCTACGAGGTGACCGGCACCACCGCGCCACTGCACCAGCTCCTGCTCTGCCGGTGCGGGATCACGCTGGGGGAGATGTTCGACCTCGAGGCGCTGGCCGCCGACTGCGCCGCCGACGGCGTCTGCGAGATGCTGTTCGTGGCACCGCCGCTGCCGATCGCCGGCGCGGTGAACTCGCCGATCAACCCGCTGGCGGTGAAGTGACGGAGGCCGCCGGCCACGCCGCCGCCACCCGGCGCTTCAGGATCTTGCCCATGGCGTTCTTCGGCAGGTCGTCGACGAACCACCAGCGGGTCGGCACCTCGAAGTAGGCCAGCGTCTCGGCGGCGAAGCGGGCCAGGTCGCCGTCGCCGACCGTTGCACCGTTCCGCAGGACGACGGCGGCGGCCAGTTCCTCGCCGAGTTCCGGGTGGGGGAGACCGACGACGGCCACTTCCACCACCGCCGGGTGCTCCAGGAGTCGGTGCTCGACCCGGACGCTGGCGATGTTCTCGCCCCCCCGGATCACGACGTCCTTGCTCCGGCCCGCAATCGAGAGCCAGCCGTCGTCGTCGAGCCGGGCCAGGTCGCCGGTGCGCAGCCACCCCCCAGGCCCGAGGCCGGGATCGTCGGGGAGGCCCCAGTAGCCGGCCATGACGCCCGGGGAGCGGACGAGCAGTTCCCCGACGCCGTCGGGGTCGGGGTCGTCGATCCGGGCCTCCACGGTGGGGAGGAGGCGGCCGACGGTGCCCGGCCGGGCCAGCACCTCGGGCCCGGCGGCGGTCGAGATCACGCCGGAGACCTCGGTCATGCCGTAGGACACGCCGAGCCCCCGCCTCGTGTTGGGGAGGGCGGCCACCGCCCGGGCCCGCAGGCTGTCGGGCACCGGCGAGCCGCCCATCACCAGCGTACGCAGCGAGGTGACGTCGAACCGGCCGGGCTCGGCCTCGAGCGCGTCGAGGACCCGGGTCACCATGGTGGGGACGGCCGACCAGACCGTGACCCGTTCCCGTTCGATCACCTCCAGGACCCGTTCGGCGTCGAATCGCCCGTCGAGAAAGACGAGCGTGTTGCCCGACACGATGGCGGTGAGGAGCTGCTGGATGCCGCCGATGTGGAAGAGCGGGAGCGTCATGAGCGTCACGCTGGCCGGCCGGTCGGGCCCTGCCCCGCCCTCCTCGCCGGGCAGCCGCCGGGCGACGACCAGGAGGTTCTGCAGGTTGGCCAGGAGGTTGCGGTGCGTGAGCGTGGCGCCCTTGGGGAAGCTGGTGGTGCCGGAGGTGAAGAGGACGACGGCCGGATCGTCCTCCGCCGCCCCGGCGGTCCAGGGCCCGGGGTCGCCCACCCCGTCGCCGGTGACCGAGCCGAGGTCGACGCAGGGGAGCGCGACGGGGAGGCGGCCACGGCGCCGTTCGTCGGCCACGGCGAGTAGGGCGCCGGTCGTGCGGACGGCGTGGGCCGCCTCCTCGGCGCTCCACCAGCTGTTGGCCGGGATCACGACCCAGTCGTTGGCCAGGCAGGCCCAGAACGTGATGACCCACTCCAGGCGGTTGGCCCCGAACAGCACCACCCGGTCGCCGGGGGCGGCGCCGGCGGCCCGGAGGCGGTGGCCGGCGGTCCGCACCGCTTCGGCCAGTTCGGCGAAGGTCATCCGCCGGTCGCCCCCGACGAGGTGGACCCGGTCGCCGTGTCGGGCGGCGTCCTCCACCAGGCGGGCGAGGTGGCGGGGCCGCCGGGCGAACATCCGGCACGGCCGCCCGAGCGCCTCGCCCTGGACGACCTCGGACCCCCACGACGTAAGATTAAGAGTCACTCACTTACTATAAGGG
>Ga0070741_10005270_pt1 | contig 28890 bp, 22 predicted proteins | sample Coa_R1_4_FD_66440 | JGI IMG/M metagenome (GOLD analysis project Ga0070741, IMG submission 66440) | Surface soil microbial communities from Centralia Pennsylvania, which are recovering from an underground coalmine fire - Coalmine... | ecosystem: Environmental > Terrestrial > Soil > Unclassified ... | reverse complement strand
ATGGCCTGGCTGGAAAGCCTGGCAGCGCGCCAGGGCGCTAACCCCGAAGAACTGATTACGGCGGCCAACCTGGATATTCCGCTGCCGCCCGCCGACGCCGTGGTGGATGAACCGGGGTACGTGGACTACGATCCGTTTGGCGGTGGCGTTTCGCGGGGCGCTGAGGCCCCACGAACGCCCGAACCCGCTGCACCGCCCACGCCGGAGCCGGTGGCTGCGGGCATGGATGACCTGTTAAGCGGCATGGACCCGCTGGCCTGGCTGGAAAGCCTGACCGAGGGCGCAACTCCTGAAGACGCGGGCAGCGCGGCTGAAGCCGCGAGCACAGAAAGTGTTGAAGCGTCGGCCACTGCGCCTTCCCAGCCGGAGCCAGAAGCGGAGGGCGAGGCCGTTCCCTCCATGTCCATTGAAGAGGCCACACAGTTGCTTGGTCTTGAACCAGCGCCGGTGGCCGATGTCACCGACGACCTGCTAGGCGGCATGGACCCGCTGGCCTGGCTGGAAAGCCTGGCTGCGCGCCAGGGCGCTAACCCCGAAGAATTGGTCACTGGCGGTACGTTGAACGTGCCTGAGACCCCGCCAGTCGAGAGCGCGACTGGCACTGCTGAATATTCGCCCTTTGCAGCGGCAGAAGCGCCCGGAGGCGCGATGGCTCCGGAGTCGGCGCTGTCGTGGCTGGAGGAACTCGCCAAAGAGCAGACGGGATCGATGCCAGCGGTTCCAGCCGAAGAAAGCTCGCCCTCGGAAGCTGGAGGCGCGTCAAAGGATATCGCCGAGGTTCAGGCGTGGTTGTTTGAACAGGCCCGGAATCTGGAAATGACGCGCGAAGCTCTGGAAGCCGAAGACGCGCAATCGGGCGAACTGCCGCCCGCCGAACCTGCCGAGCTACCGGACTGGCTGGCCGGATCGATCTCGCAGGCTCCCCCTGTGACCCCGACTACCCCGGCGCTCTCGGACGAAATTGCCACACCGGTTGCGCCAAGCGATCTGCCATCGTGGCTGGCCCAGCCGGAACCGGACTCCTCATTGGAGGAACTCCTGAGCGCTTTACAAGGTACACCAGCCGCCGCGCCCGAAACGCCACCCGTCCAGGAGCCTACGCCATCGCCGATTGCGACGAGCGAGCTAGAGGCGCTGGTTCGCCCGGCTTCGCCCGAAGAAGTGGACTCCTGGGCTGAAGCGCTGGACGAGGAATACGAACGGCGATTGGCGGGCGATGAATCCGTCCCGGAGTGGTATCTGGAAGCGCTGGCCCGTGCCGAGGCCGAAATAGAGGCGGGGCCAGCGGAGCCGGAGGAAGTCTCGGCAGGCGAAATGGCCGGTGCGCCTACCGCCACTGCCGAAGAAGCTCCACCGATTGACTGGCTGGACGAAACGCCTGAACCGACAGCGCTGCCCGGCGAGATACCGGATTGGTTGCGTGGTATGGCGCAGCCCGTCGAACAGGCCCCCGTTCCATCGCCAACCGCTTCGACGGACTGGCTGCCCGACCTTGCCCCCGACGATCTGGCCGATCTGCCGGACTGGTTGAAACCGGCTGCCCAGACACAGGTAACACCCGAACCGGTACAGGCGCAGCCTGCACCGGAGCCAGCGGAGCCGCCTCAACCCCCAACGGTGGTCGAAGCCCCAACTCCGCCGCCGGAACCTGCCCCCGCGCCTATGCCGGTTCAGGCAGCGCCCGTGCCACAGCCTACATCACAGCCCGCACCACAACCTGTCCCGCAGCCTGTGGCCCGGCCCGCAGCGGCTTCAGCAGCCATCGATCACCCGGCGCGGCTCAAGCAGGCGCGCGAGCTGGTCACGACTAACCAGTACGCGGCAAGCCTGGAACATTACCAGGTGCTGATCGACTCCGGGCAACTGCTCGAAGAAACGCGGGGCGACCTGCGCGACCTGGTTGAGAAAAACCCGGCAGACCCCAAGCTGCGGCGTCTGCTCGGCGATACGCACATGCGCCTGGGTGACCTGCAAGCAGCGCTCGACGCTTACCGTAGCGCGCTCGATCAGCTATAATCAGGGCGCTTCCTTTCAGCACTGTGGCGGGCTGGGTAGCACGGAAACACTATCCAGCCCGCTTGTTGTGCCTGCAACGTAGAACTCTCACCTTGAGGAGGATCGTTTTCGTGGAACGGACATTCATCATCATCAAGCCCGATGCCGTACAGCGCGGTCTGACGGGCGAGATCATTCGCCGCTTCGAGCAGCGCGGCCTGCGCATCGCCGGCTTGAAATTCATGCAAGTGGAGCGGGTACTGGCCGAAGCGCATTATGCCGTCCATAAGGAGCGGCCTTTTTATAAGAGTCTGGTGGAATACATCATCTCCGGCCCCGTCGTGGCGATGGTGCTCGAAGGGACGAATGCCGTAGCCGCTGCACGCAACACGATAGGCGCAACGAACCCTGCCGACGCCACCGCAGGCAGCATCCGGGGCGACCTGGGCCTGGAGATCGGGCGCAATCTGGTACACGGCTCGGACAGCGTGGAAAATGGGGAAAAGGAAATCGCGCTCTGGTTCAAGCCGCAAGAACTGGTCAGCAGTTGGGAGCGCAGCACCGACCCCTGGATTTTCGAGCGGCGCTAGGGTCGAGCCTGTTACTGGACGTGGACGAGCACGTTGGCGTCCCGCCACAATCCTTCCAGGTCGTAGTAACTGCGCACGTCGGGCGAGAACAGGTGAACAACCACGTCACCATAGTCCATAAGCACCCAACCGTGCTCGCCGCGTCCTTCGACGCGCAGCGGGAAAAGCTGCTGGCGTTTCTTGAGTTCGTCGCGGATGTGGTCGGTAATGGCATTCAACTGGCGTTCATTGGTGGCGCTGGCGATCACAAAATAGTCGGCGATGAGCGAGACTTCACGGAGGTCCATCAGGACAATGTTCTCGCCCTTCTTATCGGCAATGAAGTCCACAGTCAAATGGGCCAATTCGATTGGTTCCAGAAAGCCCTCCCTAAACATGTGACAGTTGAGACTTCAATTCCACTATTTTACCATGCGCATAAAGCAGCCGTCCAGGTAGATTGCTGCAACGAAAAATGCCTGTGCACCACAAGGAGAGTCCAGCATGTCCGCCCAAAGAGATTTTATTACGGTAGGCGTGATCGGCGCGGGCCGTATCGGGAAAATCCATGCCGAAAACCTGGCATATCGTATCCCCGATGCGCGTATCCTTGCCATTGCCGACATCCAGCCGGAGGCCGCGCAGCAGACCGCCGCACGCCTCAACATTCCGACAGCCAGCGCCGATTACCACGATCTGCTCAACAACAAGGATATTGACGCTGTCATCATATGCTCCGCAACGGATACGCACGCGCGGATCATCGAGGAGGCGTCGGCAGCGCGCAAACACATCTTCTGCGAGAAGCCGATTGACCTTGACCTGAAGCGTATCGATCAGGCGCTGGCGGCAGTCGATAGGGCGGGTGTCAAGCTGCAAGTCGGCTTCAACCGCCGCTACGATTCCAATTTCCGCGCCATTCACGAAGCAGTCAAGGCGGGCAAGGTCGGGGAGCCGCACATCCTGCGCATCACCAGCCGCGACCCCGCGCCGCCGCCCATCAGCTACGTCAAGGTGTCGGGCGGCATCTTCCTGGACATGACCATCCACGACTTCGACATGGCGCGTTACCTGGTGGGCAGCGAAGTAACCGAGGTGTACGCGGCGGGCGGCGTGCTGATCGATCCGCAGATCGGGGCCGCCGGAGACATCGACACGGCAGCAGTCACACTCCGCTTCGCCAACGGGGCCATCGGCGTGATCGACAACAGCCGTAAAGCGGTGTACGGCTATGACCAGCGGGCAGAAGTGTTCGGATCGGGCGGGGCGGTGAGCACATCCAACAATGCGGCGCACACAGCGGTGATCAGCGATGCGGCGGGCGTGCACGGGCCGCTGCCCCTGTACTTCTTCCTGGAACGCTATACCGACTCGTACATCGCCGAGATGCGGGAGTTCATCGACTGCATCAAGAACAACACCGCGCCTTCGGTGACGGGCGTGGACGCGCGCAAGGCCACCGTGATCGGACTGGCGGCGCGCAAATCCGCGCAGGAAAACCGCCCGGTGAAGGTGAGCGAGATTTAGGAACCTCACCCCCTGGCCCCCTCTCCGCAAGCAGAGAGGGGGAACAGTTTAGCATCGGGTCAGAGTCTTGGTTTCCCCTCTCCAACAGGACAGGGGGTGAGGTAAACTCGTCGCCAATCGTCTGCTGGTCGGTAGAAGGATTGGCATATGCACATCAGTCACCGGCACGACTGGAACGTCTCGCCGGATGAGGCCATCGCGCTGCAACGCCAACTGGTCAAAGAAGTGATTTATGACCGACCTCTCAACCTGGACGCGATACGGCTGGTGGCCGGGGTGGACGTGAGCGTCAAGGACAACGTGTCGCAGGCGGCTGTCGTCGTGGCCTCGTTCCCCGATCTCAGACCTGTCGAAACGGTGCTGTGGCAAATGCCGACGCCTTTCCCGTATATCCCGGGCCTGTTGAGCTTCCGCGAAGGGCCGGTGCTGGAAGAAGCCTTCCGGCGGCTGGAGCACGAGCCGGACGTGTTCATTTTTGACGGCATGGGCCGCGCCCATCCGCGCCGGATCGGGATTGCGACCCACATGGGGCTGTGGCTGCAAAGGCCGACTATCGGCTGCGGAAAGACACTGCTGACCGGGAAATACGTGGAGCCGCCAGATGAGCGCGGCGCGCAGACCGATCTGGTGGATCGCGGGGAGGTGATTGGGGTTATCCTGCGCACGCGCGCCGGGGTCAAGCCTGTCTACATATCGGTGGGACACCTGGCCGACCTGCTCACCTCCGTTGAACTGGTGATGCGCTGCACGTCCAGATACCGGCTGCCGGAGCCGATCCGTTTTGCGCACAATGCCGCGGGGCAGTATTAAACGGGGGCGAGATAGATGCACATTCTGGTGACGGGTGGCGCAGGATACATCGGCTCGGCGACGGCGGCTCTGTTCTTGAAGGCCGGGCATCAGGTCACGGTCTTTGATAACCTGTATCGCGGCCACCGCGAAGCCGTGCCGGAAGGCGCGCAGTTTGTCCAGGGCGACATCTCCGATAGGGGCGCGCTCGACATCCTCTTCCAGATGGCGCGCTTTGACGCGGTGGCACACTTCGCCGCGTTGATCGAGGCGGGCGAAAGCATGGAACAGCCGGGCCGCTACTTCCGGCACAACGTCGTCTACAGCCAGAATCTGCTGGACGCGATGCTGGCACACGGCGTGAAGCGCCTCGTCTTTTCTTCGACGGCGGCGGTCTACGCCAGCAAAAACGGCCCACTGAGTGAGGACGATCCGTACCGCCCGGCCAACGTCTACGGTGAAACCAAGCTGATGATCGAGCAGATGATCCGCTGGTATCACCGCCAGTGCGGGCTGAAATACTGCGTGCTGCGCTATTTCAATGCCTGCGGGGCGATGCTGGACGACCAGGGCCGGGCCATTCGCGGCGAGGCCCATTCGCCGGAAACGCACCTGATCCCACTCACGCTGCAAGTGCCGCTCGGCCAGCGCGAGGCGATCAACATCTACGGCACGGATTACGAGACGGCGGACGGGACGTGCGTGCGCGATTACATTCACATCGTCGACCTGGCGTCGGCGCACGTGCTGGCCGTCGAGGCACTGGACGAGCGCGGCGCGATGACCTACAACCTGGGCAACGGCCAGGGCTACAGCGTGCGGCAGGTGGTGGAGACGGCCCGGCAGGTGACGGGCCACCCGCTCCCGGCGGTGGAGACGGCCCGCCGCCCCGGTGATGCGGCGGTGCTGGTGGCCTCGGCGGAGAAGATCAACCACGAACTGGGCTGGCAGCCGCGCTACCCGGATTTGAAGACGATCATCGCCAGCGCGTGGGAGTGGCACCGCACGCACCCGAAGGGATATGACGGATCGTAGCGAGCATTATGCACGTCGCTTTTAATGCCTGGTTCTGGGATCAGCCCTATACGGGCAGCGGTCAATACCTGCGCCAGCTTGTCCCGGCGCTGCTCCGCGAGGACAGCAGCCTCAAACTGAGCCTGATCGTGCCGGAGCGCATCCGGTCACCGGAAGGCATTCCGGCGGGCGTGGACGTGATCCCGGCGCGCGTGCCGTTCGGCGGGCAGGTCGGCAAGGTGCTGTTCGAGCAGCGCAGTTTCCCCGCCGCCGCCGGGGGCATCAAAGCCGACATTGCGCATGTGCCTTACTGGGCCGCGCCGCTTAGTTCCCCGGTGCGCCTGATCGTCACCATCCACGACGTGATTCCGCTGAGTATGCCCGTCTACCAGGGTGGGGTTGGCGCAAGGCTGTATTTCAGCCTGGTGACAGCCAGCGCGAAAGGCGTGGCGCACATCCTGACCGATTCGGAGTTCTCGCGCCGAGAAATCGTGACGCGGATCGGTGTCCCGGCAGAGTATGTGACCGCTGTCCCGCTGGCGACGACACCCGACTGCCATCCCCGCATCGGCGCGGAGCGCGACCCGGCCATCCGGCAGAAGTACAACCTGCCGGATGAGTACGTGCTGTATATGGGCGGCTTTGACGTGCGCAAGAATCTGCGGGCGCTGCTGGCCGCGTATACCTATGTGGGGCCGTCAACGGGCGGTGACTATCCACTGATCCTGGCGGGTAAGGAACCTGCCCAATGGGGCACGGCGCGCTTCCCCGACCTGCGAGCGGAGATCGCGCAGTTGGGCATCGAGGAATACGTGCGCTGGATCGGCCCGGTGGACGAGGCCGATAAGCCGGGCGTTTACCGCATGGCAAACGCCGCCGTCTTTCCAAGCCGGTACGAGGGCTTCGGGCTTGGGCCGCTGGAAGCGATGGCCTGCGGCACGCCTACTGTCGCCGCCGAAGCCTCGTCGATCCCGGAGGTGGTGGGCGACGGCGCGTACCTGGTCGACCCCGACGATTCGCGGGCGCTGGGCGGCGCGATCATCGCCACGCTGATCCAGCCCGATCTACGTGAAAGCCTGCGCAACCTGGGGCTGGCCCGCGCCACACACTTTAGCTGGCAGCGCACGGCCCGCGAGACGCTGGCCGTGTATCGGCAGGTGATGGCACGCAAGGCATCAGACTAAACCAACACGAGGAGCCGCCATGAAGTCACTACTTGAAAACAGCCGTTATCTGGTCTTGATTGGCGTGGTCATGTCCCTGATTGCAGCGATTGCGGCTTTCGTGTGGGGCATCGTCAAAGGAGCCGGAATCATTTCCAGCATGATCGTCACCGCCGGGAAAGAACCGTTGTTGGCTGGGGCATTTGTCGAACTGATGGATGCGTTCCTGATCGCCGCAGCGCTGTACATCTTTGCCGTCGCCCTGTACGAGCTTTTCATCGCCGACTTGAACCTGCCGACGTGGCTGGTCATCCACAACCTGGACGAACTCAAGGGGATGCTGGTCAACGTGGTTATACTGGTGATGGGCATCACGTTCCTGGAACACCTCATCGAGTGGCAGCACGCGGAAGAAACGCTGCTGTTCGGGTTGGGCATCGCGGCAGTGTCCGCTGCGTTGATTCTGTTCAAGCGAAATCATTGAGTAAGAACTGCGGTGTATGGTCGGGGGTGGAGGGAAGTAGCTATGAAACAATCAGTGCTGGTATTAGCAGGGGTCTTGATCATCGCGGCAATGGCGGCGCTCGGCACGCACCCGATGCGCGCGCAAGACGGCCCCTCGGCGACGGAGTCAGGAGGGGCAGCAGTGACGCCGACGCGATCTTATGCGGGTAAGGTAGCCGCCCCGGACTTCCCGGCGGGCCTGGACTGGATCAACGTCGATCATCCACTGACCTTCAGCGAGCTGCGCGGCAAAGTCGTCCTGCTGGATTTCTGGACGTATGGCTGTATCAACTGCATCCACATCATCCCCGATCTGAAGCGGCTTGAAAAAGAGTTCCCGAACGAACTGGTGATCATTGGCGTGCACTCGGCCAAGTTCAAGAACGAGAGCAACACGGGCAATATTCGCTATATCGTGCAGCGCTACGAGATCGAACACCCCGTCGTCAACGATAAAGACTTTCAAATCTGGAATGCTTATGGCGCGGAAGCCTGGCCGACGACCATGTTGATCGACCCGACAGGCAAGGTGCTCGGCCTGTACGCAGGCGAGGGCGTCTACGAGGTCATGCAGCCGATCATCCAGGGCATGATCAGGCAATTCGACGCCCAGAAGCTGATTGACCGGACGCCGATCAAGCTCTCGCCGGAACTGGAAAAGCGGGCGGAGTCGCTGCTGTCGTTCCCCGGCAAGGTGCTGGCCGACCCGGCAGGCAAGCGCCTGTTCATCAGCGATAGCAACCACAACCGAATCGTGGTGGCCGATCTGGACACGTATGAGATCAAGGCCGTCATCGGCAACGGCCAGGAAGCGCTCAAAGACGGCGATTATGCAACCGCCTCGTTCTTTCGCCCGCAGGGCCTGGCACTGAGCGGCGACACGCTGTACGTGGCCGATACCGAGAACCACGCCATTCGAGCCGTCGATCTCAAGGCGCAAACCGTCAAGACGGTGGCCGGGACAGGCGCGCAAGCCAGAGGGCCTAACCCTGGCGGCGTGGCGATCCTGACTCCATTGAACTCACCCTGGGACGTGGTATTCGTCAACGGCATCCTGTATATTGCGATGGCCGGGCCGCACCAGTTGTGGGCCTATGATCCTAAAGCGGAAACGATCAAGCCCTATGCAGGCAGCGGGCGCGAGGGGCTACAGGACGGGGCACTGCCGGACGCGCAGCTTGCGCAGCCGAGCGGCATTGCCAGCGACGGCAAAGTCCTGTACTTCGCCGACCCCGAGGCCAGCGCGATTCGCAGCGCCGACCTCAACCCGAACGGCCAGGTCAAAACCATCGTCGGGACGGGCCTGTTCGACTTTGGCGACATGGACGGAACAGGCGACGCGGTGCGGCTGCAACATGCGCTGGGCGTGACCGTTGGGCCGGATGGCAAGCTGTACGTGGCCGATACCTACAACAGCAAGATCAAGGTGATCGACCCGGCAACGCGCGAAAGCAAAACCCTGTTTGGCAAAGACAGCGGGCTGCGTGATGGCACTGATCCGCAGTTCTACGAGCCCGGTGGGCTGAATTATGCCGATGGCAAGCTGTACATTGCCGACACGAACAACAATGCGATCCGCGTGGCCGACTTGAAAACAGGCCAGGTGCAGACCGTCAAGTTCCCCAACCCGGAGATGCTGAAAGCACCTTCGGCGCAGAGCGCGCAAACGGCCAGCCAGCCGGACGTGCCGGACAACGAGTACACGGGCGACATCGTGCAGCTTGGCGCGGTGAAGGCCGGCCCCGGCACGGGCAAGATCGTGCTGAACATTCATCTGCCGGAAGGCTACGAATTCAACGATATTGCGCCATTCACGCTGCACGTCAACCAGGGCGGCGACGTGCTGAAGGTCGCGCCCGCCGACAACGATTTGAGTATGCCGGAGCCGAAAATGCCCGTCTCAGTTCCCGTCACGCTGAAGGAAGGGCAAACGACGCTCAAACTGGACGCGGACGTGTACTACTGCGAGTCGGTCAATAAGAATCTGTGCTTCCCGGCACGGCTGCGGCTGGTCATGCCGCTGACGGTGAGCGCGGACGGCGGCAGCGAGATCGCCGTCGATTACACCATCGTGCCGCCCAAGGCGCCGCAAAACACGTTGGGGCAGTAGGATTTACCTCACCCCCTAGCGCCAATACCTCTTCGTTAAGGGCGAGTAGCCTGTTGCAGCCCTCATCCCCTGGCCCCTTCCCCCGCCAGGGGAAGGGGAAAAGCCCCTCGCTCTGCGGGAAAGGAGTTGTGGGGTGAGGGCTTATCTAAGAAGTATTGCCCCTAGCCCCCTCTCCGCTTCGCAGAGAGGGGACGATCATGGGTCTGCGGTAAAATGAGCCACATATTTGCCAGCCTCGAGGTGAATGATGACGCTAGAGGATTTACTACTTGATCTACTCAAGCTGGATCGGGCTGATAAACTTCGGGCAATCGAACTTTGGGCACACGAAGTCGCAATTGAAGAGCATCCTGCACTGACGCCCGGCAAAGAATACGCAGTCTGGTCGCCTTACGACAGCGCAACCACAGCCCGACAATTGCAAGAATTGTCGGATGAAACTTTAGGACTGTAATATTCGATTGCGAATCCGCTCCCCTTTCCCCCGGCGCTATGCGGTGAGTGCGGCGCTGGCGCTCGGACTCTGTGCGTGGTTGGCGGTCAGCGGTGTCATTCTCGTGGACATACTGCGAGTCACGCCGACGCCCGCCGCTGTGTCAACTACCACCCCGCGATCCATCATCGTGCGGCGCACCGAGGTTCCCACCGTCACTGCCCTGCCGACTAACACCGCAGTGCCCACGATGGCGCTCTCGACGGCAATTGCCGTGATCCCGACGGCTGCCACACCAACTCCAATCATCGGCGATGCGAATCCTGACGAGGTGGATGTTTCTGAATCGCCCACAGTCCCAACCGCCGATGCTACCCAAACGGGCTGCACGCCGCCGGAAGGGTGGGTGGCTTACACCATCGAGCCGGGCGATACGCTGTTCGGCTTTGAACTCGGCTCCAAAGGGCAGGTCAACGTGGCGGCGATCATGGCTGCCAACTGCCTGACGAGCAAGCTGCTGGCGATTGGGCAGACGGTCTACTTGCCGCCGGGCGTGGCCGAGAACTCGCCCAAAGTGGACGACGGCCCCGCCGATGTGTCAGGTGGCGCGCTGCCCGCCGGGTTGAGCCGCACGCCGCATTGCCCGTGTACGCTGGTCATTCGGCCCGGCTGGCGGTTGGAACAGATCGCGGCGGCAATCGACAGCACACCCGTTGCCTTCAGCGGGCGTGATTTCCTGGCGACGACTGCGCCCGGCGCGCCCGTCCCCGACCTGGAGTTCCTGCGCAGCCGCCCCGCCGGGAAGTCGCTGGAAGGCTTCATGTTCCCCGGCACGTATACGCTCGACAACAGCACCTCGGCGGTGCAGTTCCGGGACATGGCGCTCAATGCGTTTGCGGCCAACGTGGGCGGACAGCTTGTAGCCGACTCTGCTGCACGCGGCCTGACCTTCTGGCAGGTGATCGTGCTGGCCTCAATCGTACAGCGCGAATCGTATTCGGCGAGCGAGCAGCGCCTGATCGCCAGCGTGTTCTACAACCGATTGGCAGCGAACAAGGGGATGGCCGCCACCGTGTCGCTGCAATACGCACTCGGGCGGCGTGGCAACTGGTGGCCGCGCATTGTCGGTGCGGCGATCAATACCGACTCGCCCTACAACACGCATCTTTATCCGGGGCTGCCGCCGTCGCCCATCGCCAGCCCTGGCCTGGACGCGATCCGCGCTGCCGTCTACCCGGAGCAGACGGAGTACCAGTATTTCGCCGGGAAGTGTGGCGGTGGTGGGAATTTCTACGCCAAGACATTCGAGGAGTTCCAGCAGGGGTTGAAATGCGGGAGTTGACCTCACCCCCTGACCCCCTCTCCAACTGGCGAGGGGGAACCGGTGAGCACTGTTGTGGATTTTGACGCCCGCCTCTGCGAAGCGGAGAGGGGCCGGGGGTGAGGTAAATCAGTCACGCCGTCGCGGCGCGGATGCGCTGCGGGTTGACCCAATCAGGCAGCGATTCGCGCTCGGTCTCGGCCATCTCGTCGAACATCTGGCGGATTTCTTCAGGCGAGCACACCGCCGCCGTGAGCGGATCGAGCATCAGTGCGTGAACTGCCGCCTCCCGATCCTGATTCAGCACCGACTCGGCCATCAGGTCGTGCACCATCATGTGGGCCGAATCGAGCGCGGCTAACTGCGTCGGCAGCCGCCCGAAGTGCGTCGGTTGGATGCCGTTTCGGTCCACTAGGCAGGCCACCTCAACGCAGCCATCGGCGGGCAGGTTGTCGATCAGCCCGGCGTTGGCGACATTGCCGTAGATGACTTTGGGTCGGTTCAACTGGTGAGCCTCGATGATCTCCGAGCCGTACTCGTGGCTGCGCGTCAGGTCGATGGCCTGCTCACCGCGCCGTTCCTTCTCGATCCACTCGCGTATCTTTTTGTCGTGGTCGGCGCGCCAGGTCGGCCAGTTGTTGGCGTAGAAGCCGCGCTCGCCCAGGTAGCGCGGGCGCATGTACTTGTCGATCAGGTCACTGCGCTTGCGAAAATAGGGAACGTACTCGGAGAAGTGCCCGCTGGACTCGGTCACGAATGCGCCGAAATGGAGCATCATCTCGAAGCGCACCGGGTCTTGCTCGTAGATGGCCGGATCAGCGGCAGCTTTACGCAGGCGAGGATAGAGGTCCTCGCCGTTCAGTTCGAGCGTCGTGAACCAGGCCAGGTGGTTGATGCCGCCGCAGACGTAGCGCAGGTCGTCGTAGGCAATGCCCAAATACCCGGCCAACTGGCGCGACGTGCCCTGCACCGAATGGCACAGCCCGACCACCGAGAGCGAGGTGGCGCGCACGGCGGCCAGCACCAGCGCCGACATCGGGTTGGTGTAATTGATGACGATGGCCCTGGGGCAGAGCGCCTCCACATCGCGGCAGATGTCCAGCCAGGCCGGGGCGGTGCGCAGATATTTGAAGATTCCGCCGGGGCCAATCGTATCACCGATGCACTGGTCAACGCCGTATTTGAGCGGAATGTCGTAGTCGTGCCGGACGTTCGCCAGCCCTGCCACCTCAATCGTGCTGATCACGTAGTCGCAGCCGGGCAGGATCGCGCGGCGATCTGTCGTGGCCTGCACCGTCCAGCGCTTGCCGCTGCGTTTCACGGTCAGTTCCGCGATCTGGTGTGCCAGTTCAAGGCGCTCCGGGTCAATATCGACCAGCGCGAACGTGCCGCCGTCCAGGCCGTCAATCGCCAGGATGTCGGTGATCATGCGGTGCGCGAAGACCGCACTGCCCGCCCCAATGATTGCCACTTTGATCATATTGGACGCTTCCTTTAATAATACGGTTTACCTCACTCCCTGGGCCTCTCCGCAAGCAGAGAGGGGGGTGAGGATGTTGAGGTGATTTTTGTCAATTATAACCCGTGACTGGGCGGAGGCTAATCGCGGCGCAAGCGTCATGAAAGCGTCGAGTTCGTCCTGTTTCTACGTGGTTCCCTTTGCTCTATACTAAGGCTGACAACAGGAGATTTCACATGATACGCAGAGTTCTGTGGTTTACGGTAGTCGTCGTCATGGTGCTCACGGCACTTGCGGCTGCCCCCCGTGTCCAGAGCGCGAGCAGCGACATCGCGCCCCAGATCATCGACACCGCTCCGGCGCGTGGCGAAGAACTGCCGCTCGACGGCACGGTGACGTTCTACTTCAACCAACCAATGGATCAGGCCAGCGTCCAGGCGGCGCTGACCATCAGCCCGGCGGTGAAGGGCACGCTGAACTGGCCGAACGACGCAACGGCGCAGTTCAAGCCATCCGCACCCTTGCAGCGGGCTGTCGAATACACGTTTACGGTAGGCAGCGGGGCGAAAAGCAAGACTGGCACGCCCATCAAAGACACCTACACACTCAAGCTGCGCACGCCAGGCGCGCTCGAAGTCTCGCAGGTCATCCCCTCCAACGGTGCGAAGGACGTGGAAGCGACGCCGACGATCACCATCATCTTTAACCGGCCCGTCGTGCCGCTGCTGCCCGTCGAGGAGATGGCAAAGCTGCCCTCCCCGATCAGCATCGAGCCCGCCGCGCAGGGCAAGGGCGAATGGCTGAATACGTCGATCTATACCTTCAAGCCTGAGCCGCCGCTCAAGGGCGGCACAACCTACAAAGTGACGGTCAAGAAGGGCCTGACCGACATCACCAACACGGCGCTGCAAAGCGACGTGGTCTTTGCCTTCACGACACTCGCGCCCCGTGCCATCGAGATTTTGCCCGAAAACAAGTCGATCAACGTGCTGCGCGATAAGGCGATCACCGTCACCTTCAGCCAGCCGATGAACACCGCTGCCACCGAATCGGCCTTCTCGCTGACGGGGGCAGGCGGCAAGGTGGTTCCGGGCACGTTTAAATGGAACGACAAAAAGCTGACGATGACCTTCACGCCGTCGGCGCTGCTGGACTACGGCGCGCTGTACGACATCCAGATCGACCACACGAAAGCGTTGAGCGAAGCTGGCGCGGTGCTCGACAAGGACGCCCAGGCCAGCTTCACGACTATCGACCCGCCGGACATCAAGGCCACGCGGCCCCACAACGGCGAAACCGCCGATCCCTTCGGCGGCTTTACGGTGGATTTCACCGCGCCGATGAAGCTGAAAGACTTCAACGCGCGCGTGACGGTTGAACCCAAGCCGGGCCTCACCTTCCCGGATTACGGCGACGAGGACGGCTTCAGCTACACTGTCAATTTCAGCACGGAGCCAAGCACCAGCTACACCGTCACCCTTGACATCGCCGGGCTGGTGGATCGGTACGGGACGCCCATCACGCCCGACCCGAAGAGCACGGTGTACAAGATCGTCGGCCCCAATAAGCTGCAAATCCAGTACACCACCAGAGCCTATTCGCCGGAGGCATCACTGCGCACGGGCAGCAACATCGGCCTGTACAGCGCCTACCGCCCCTCCACACGGGTTTACTCCACACACCGCAACATTGACCGGATCGACCTGTCGCTGTGGTCGATCCCGATCCAGGATTTGCTGCAACTGTCCAGTTCGAACGGCTACGACTTCGAGCGCAATTACGTGCCGCCCGATAAGGGCTTCCTGCGGCAGTGGACAGTGCCCGTCGCCAACCCGGCCAACGTGCTGCGCTACGACCTGCTGGCGATCAGTGATCAGGGCCCCAGCGGTTCGCAGCCGGGCAACGTGGCGTGCTTGGGTGCGCCGCCAAGCCGCTTGAAGGTCGGCGACAAGGTGATCGTGCTCAAGGACGATCCGACACCGCTGCGCATTCGGGGCGCGGCTGGGCTGAACGCCGCCATCCTGGCGCAGGTCAGGCCAGGCGTCCAGTTCACCGTCGTGGGTGGGCCGCTGTGTGCAGATAACTTCGTGTGGTGGGCACTGACCAGCGCCGACGGCAAGATCAGCGGGTGGGCCGCCGAGGGCGATCCACAGCACTACTTCATCGGCCCGGCGGAGCAGCCCGCGCCCACGCCGGTTGCGACACAGCCAGCCGATCAATCCGCGCCTGCCCTGAAACCCGGCGTGTACTGGCTGCGCTTCTCGTCGCCGCAGCTGCCTTCCAACGCTCGTCAGATTCATCACGTCATGATCGTGGCGACGGCCAACATCACGCTCAAGGCGACGCCGAACAGCGCGATGGCCTGGGTCACGGACTTGCAGAGCGGGCAGCCTGTTCCCGACGTGAAGGTGCAGTTCTTCACCGGCAGGGAGGGCATCTCGCCCGTTGGCACAGCACAGACGGATGCAAACGGCATTGCCCGGATCGCCCTGCCCGACCCGCGCGACTCGTCGCCTTCGCTGCAAGACGTGTACGCGGTGATCCAGGAAGGCAAGACGTTCGCTGTCGGCGTCTCCAACTGGGCGGATGGCATCAACAGCTACGACTTCGGCCAGTCGCCGGATTACTACCCGCTCAACGTCACGGTCTATATGTACTCGGATCGCTCGCTGTACCGGCCCGGCCAGCCCGTCTACTATCGGGGCGTGCTGCGCTCGCGCGACGACGTGACGTACACGATGAGCAATCTGAAGACCATCCCCATCGAGGTCTTTGACGACAAGGGCCAGTCGATCTACAAGAAAGAGGTAGCCGTCAGCGAGTTCGGCACGTTTGCGGACAGCTTCACGCTCGATCCAAATGCGCCACTTGGCTACTACCGGATCGTGGCCCGGCCCGGCTACAAGGAAACGCCCCAGACCCGGCAATTCTACAACGGCCCGGAGTTCACACGCGTCTTCAGCGTGGCGCAGTACCGCACGCCCGAATTTCAGGTGAAGGTCAGCACCGACCAGCGCCAGGTCGTGCAGGGCGACAAGATCAAAGTGACCGTCGATAGCTCGTACTTCTTCGGCGGTGCGGTCAGCAACGCCAACGTCGAGTGGTACGTCCGCGCCAACAACTTCTTCCTGAACTTCCAGGGCAGCGGCAGCTACAACTTCACCGATTTCAACGAGGACGAGGGCTTCCGGGCGTTCGGCGAGCCGAGCAACATCCTGATCGCTAACGGCACGGGCGAGACCGACGCCCAGGGCAAATTCACCCTCGAAGTGCCCGCCGACCTGGGCAAGGCCAAACAGAGCCAGACCTTCACCATCGAGGCGCAGGTCACGGACGAAAGCGAACAACTGGTGGCCGGGGTGGCGGACGTGATCGTCCACCAGGGTGAATTCTACATCGGCGCTGCGCCGGAGGAATACGTCGGTACAGCCCTCAAACCGCTCAAGGTCAACCTCGTGACCGTCGATTGGGACAGCAAGCCCAAACCCAACACCGACCTGAGCCTGCGCGTGGTCGAACGCTCGTGGAGCAGCGTGCAGTCCGTCGATCCCGAATCGGGCCGGACGGTCTGGAACTACGAAGTCAAGGAGACGCCCATCACCGACGGCGTGGCGCATACCGACGCCGACGGCAAAGCCGTCTACGAGTTCACGCCGCCGCACGGCGGTATCTTCAAGGTGTACGCCACCAGCCGCGACTCGCGCGGCAACCAGATCACGACCTCGGCTTTCCTGTGGGTAGCCGGGCCGGATTACGTCCCCTGGCGGCAGCAGAACAGCAACCGCATCGATCTGAAGATTGACCGCACCGACTACAAGATCGGCGACACGGCCTCGATCCTGATCGCCAGCCCGTTCCAGGGTGAAACCCAAGCGCTGATCACGGTGGAACGCGGCGGCATCCTCAAGACCGAGGTCATGTCGCTGCCGACTAACAGCACCGTCTACAAGCTGCCCATCACGCCGGACATGGCCCCCAATGCTTATGTGTCGGTGGTCATCGTCAAGGGCGTGGACGAGAAGAATCCGGTTGCGGCCTTCCGCATGGGGCTGGTGCAGCTTGGCGTGGAGACGGATCGGCTCAAGCTGAACATCAGTGTGACACCCGATAAGCCGCAGGCCGGGCCGCGCGATACCGTCAACTACAAGGTGCACGTCACCGATTACCAAAACAAGCCGGTGCAGGCCGAGATCGGCGTCGGGCTGACCGATCTGGCAGTGCTGTCGCTGCTGCCGGATACGAGCACGCCGATCTTGCAGCACTTCTACAGCAAGCAGGGCAACGCCGTGCGGACGTCCAGCACGCTGACCATCAGCGTTGACCAGCAGACGCAGGAGATCATCAACACCGTCAAGGGTGGTGGCGGCGGCGGGCCGGAAGGTGGCATCTTTGAGGTGCGCCAGCAGTTCGTCGATACGCCGCTGTGGTCGCCTTCCATCAAGACCGACGCCAACGGCGACGCGACTATCTCCGTGCAACTGCCCGACCAGTTGACGACCTGGCGGCTGGATGCCCGCGCCGTGACGCAGCCCACCGGAGAGCTTTCCACCACGCTGGTCGGGCAGACGACCTTCGACCTGATCAGCACCAAGCCGCTGCTCATCCGCCCGCTGACGCCGCGCTTCTTCGTGGTGGGCGACACGGGCACGCTGGCCGCCGTCGTCAACAACAACACTGACCAATCGCAGGACGTGAAGGTCAGCATCCAGGTCAAGGGCGTCACCCTCAAGGGCAACGCCGACCAGAGTGGCACGATCCCATCCAAAGGGCGTGCCCGCTTTGAGTGGCCCGTCGAGGTGCAGGACGTGACCGCCGTTGACGTGACGTTCTTCGCCAGCACCGCCGACAACAAATACAGCGACGCGGCCAAGAGCGCCGTCGGGCAGGGCGACGATAAGACGCTGCCCGTCGTGCGCTACCAGTCGCCGGAGACCGTCGGCACGGGCGGCGTGATCGGCAAGGACGGCGGGCAGAACACGGAAGGGATCGTGCTGCCGCAGCGCTTTAACATCTCAAAGGGCACGCTCGACATCCGTGTTGACCCATCGCTGGCGGCCAGCGCGACGGCGGCACTCGACGTTCTCAAGAACTATCCGTATCAATGCACCGAGCAGACCGTCAGCCGCTTCCTGCCCAACCTGATGACCTTCCGGGCGCTGCAAAAGCTGGGGCTGGTCAACCCGACCCTGGAAGCTGACCTGAACAAGTCTATCGGCGAGGCGGTGCAGATGCTCTACGCGCAGCAGCACGTCGATGGCGGCTGGGGCTGGTTCGTGCAGGATGACAGCAATCCGCTCGTCACGGCCTACGCGCTGATCGGCCTGAGCGAGGCGCGCAAGCAGGGCTTCAGCGTCGATAGCGGCGTGACCACCAAAGCCATCCAGTACGTGCAGAAAAGCCTGAACGACCTGGGCGATCAGGCATCCACCTGGCAGTTGAACCGGGCCTCCTTCCTGCTCTATGCGCTGGCCCGCGCCGACGCCGGGAACGTCAGCCGGACGGTGCGCCTCTTCCAGATACGCGACAAGATGAGCATCTACGCCCGCGCCTACCTCGCCATGACCTTCTTCATGCTCGATCCGAAGAACAGCGCCCGCTACACCGATCCGTTGATCAGCGACCTGACGAGCCGGGCCGTCGCCAGCGCCACCGGGATGCACTGGGAGGAAGACTTTGACGACTGGTTCAACTGGAACACCAGCACCCGCACGACAGCCATCGTCCTCAAGGCGCTGATCGACATCCAGCCGACCAACGCACAGATTCCGAACGCCGTGCGCTGGCTGATGGTGGCGCGCAAGGCCGATGCCTGGGAGACGACGCAGGAGACGGCCTGGGCAGTCATGGCCCTGACCGACTGGATGCAGGTGACGGGCGAACTGAAACCCAACTACACCTTCGGCGTGACCGTCAACGATAAGGCGCTGGTTGCCAATCAGCAGGTGACGCCGGACGTGGTGCGCCAGACGGTCAAGTTGCAGGTGGACGTGCAAAACCTGTTGAAGGATCAGGTCAACCGGCTGGACTTCAACCGGACGAGCGGCGACGGCCAGTTGTACTACACCGCGCATCTGACGGCCTACCTGCCCGTCGAGCAGGTCAAGCCGCTGACGCGCGGCCTGAGCATCACTCGCTCCTACAGCCTGATGAACGACAAGGATCACAAGCCGATCACGCAGGCCAAAGTCGGGGACACGATCCGCGTCACGCTGACCATCGTCGCGCCCAACGACCTGAACTACGTCGTCATCACCGACCCGATCCCGGCGGGCACGGAGTCGATCAACCCCGAACTGGCGACCAGCGGTTCCGTCGGCCAGCAGCCCGAACTGAATCTGAAAGACCCGTTGAGCCAGGGCTGGGGCTGGTGGTGGTTCAGCAAGACCGAGTTCCGCGATGACCGGACGGTGCTGTACGCGACGTACCTGCCGAAAGGCACGTACCAGTACACGTACACGCTGCGGGCCGGGCTGGCCGGGCAGTACCGCGTGATCCCCAGCACCGGGCAGGAGTTCTACTTCCCGGAGGTCTATGGGCGCAGCGACGGCATGGTCTTCACGCTGCTGCCGTCGGCGGAGATTCAGTAAACCTTACCCCCGACCCCTCTCCAACTGGAGAGGGGCGGTTTTTTGTGGAGAGTTTGCGCCATGAAGTGGCTGGTTCGGCTGTGGCTAACACTCGTTGCGGCCTGTGCCGTCGCTGTCGCCGTCGGACGGCTCGACCACATGCCGAACACGTTGCAGGCGCTTGGCTTTGGAACGTGCGATGGTGAGGCGTGCTTCCGGGGACTCAAAGCCGATACGGAGTTGCGAACCGCGCGAACGATGCTTCCGCAAGCCGTTGAAAAGGAAGGTTCCCTGAATTTACCCGTAAATAGTGGAATGATGCTTGACATCATCATCTACGAACCGAAAACTTACGCCAATTTCCCCCTCCCTACCCAGATCAGTGCCTATGATCCATCCGGTATGCTGATCTTTCCGGTCACGATAGGTGACGTGATTGCGCAATACGGCGCGCCCTGCCGGGTCAACGTGTCCTTTAGCAGCAATGAGGAAATCTTTGTCTTCCCTACGACGTTGATGGTGCTGGCATATTCGACATATGGACGGAAAGACGGTTCTGGGGACGCCCGTCTCAACCCGGACTCCCCCGTAGGCAGGCTATACCTGGTCAAAGCAGGGGCCTTTGGCAAATGCGGCGACGCTGTTTCGGCCACAGAGGGAGCCTGGCATGGCTTTACATCTATCGACATTTATCGTGATCGTTATGCACGCGCTGTTCGCGCCAAACAGCCGTAGCCTGTGATGGACAACACGCGATGAAGTGGCTGGTTCGGCGGGTACTGAGGGTGTGGCTGGTGCTGGTGGCCGTCTGCACTGGCGGGGCACTGGCCGGGCGGCTCGATCCTGCGCCAAACAGACTGGAAACGCTCGGCTTCGGGTTGTGCGACGGCGAGGCGTGCTACAACCACATCAAACTCGGTATTGATTGGAGAACAGTCCTCGATCTGTTCCCTGATGCCTTCCCTACAAGCGCCTCGCTGGAACACCACATCGACGCCGGGAAGATTCGCAGCATCCTGTTGAGCAATGTCGATAGCGACGTATTGCAATTCATCACCATCGTGCGGGCCGACCTCTACAATCCGAGGCTGCTTTCGACCACCGCCGGGGACATTGTGGCCCAGTACGGTGCGCCGTGTCGCGTGGTATTGAAGGGGACAGATGGAACGCGCAACATGATGCTGCTAATTTACCCGACGCTGACGGTTCACGTCTGGGTTGTCATCCGGGATCAGGACAACCGGGCCAGTTACTGGCTGCTGCCGGATTCGCCTGTGTGGAACGTGTGGATCATGCGCGCAAAGGAGTACGGCACGTGCAGCGACCCGACGGAGGAAGATCGGGGCGCATGGCACGGCTTCACTTCCCGCGACATTTATCTGGCCCGCTACGCGCGAGTCCTGGCGACCAGACGGTCCTAACGCGGCACTTGAGGCCGGTTGAAGCCCAGTCGGGTACAGGGGTATAGTTGATCGTAAATTAGCCCGGTGCGATACGTGGTTGCGAAGGCCACCCTTTATGAAGTGGTTGATCTGGCGTGCGTCGGTTGTATGGCTCTTACTTATTGCGGTGTGTACCGTCGGGATAGCTATCGGGCGAATTCAGGATGTACCGAACATTTTCCAGGAACTCGGCTTTGACACGTGCGACGGCGAAGTCTGTTTCCGGGGGATCAAACTCGGCACAGACTGGCACACGGCCCAGGCACTGCTACCAATGGCGATGGCGGAGGGCGATTCGCTGGAGTTGCCCGTCAATATGGACAACATCCTGGGCATCCGGCTCAGTCAGTCCAGCGACCAAACAGTGCGGTTTATCGGGATCGATCTGGCCGATCCCAGAAAAATGAAAGTGCCCGCCACAAGCGCCGGGGCTATCGTCGCCCAGTACGGCGCGCCCTGCCGCGTAGACCTGTATTCGGGGAATGGCGTGCCGAGGATCATGTTGTTGATCTACCCGACACTGACCGTCTTTGTTGATGCGGCCAGTGTTGTTCTGCCTTCCACCTCCAATTTCCGACTGAGGCCGGAGTCCCCGGTGGTGGGCTTCTGGATCACAGGCACGCAGAACAATGGGCGCTGCGCCAATACGACGAGCCAGTATGTCGGCCCCTGGCAGGGCTTCACGTCCACCGACGTTTACCGGGCGCGCTATTCGCGTGCGCTGAACGGCAGGCAGCGTTAGCTTGTGGGAGGCAACTAGGCCAGGACGCTAAACTCCGAGCCGCCGACGATGCCCGACAGCCAGTGCAGCAGCCGCCCCAACAGATTGGTGTGCTGGCGGCGCGGGCGCTTGATGCGCAGATCGCCTGTAGCATCCATCAGGATTTGCATGGCACGGCCTTCGCGGACAGCCAACGCCGGATCAGCATTGTCGCGCGTTCGCACCAGGTAGGCGATCAGCAGATCGCTCTCCGGGCGGTGCTGGATGGATACCAGTTCCCATCCAGGGTAAATCTTGACGGCCTGCAGCAGCAGTTGGCGCTGCTCGACTTCCGACAATCGCTCGTGGTACGGGCGGGCTGTGTTCTCGCTGGCAGCGGGTGCTGTGCCCGTCGAGGCCGGCAGCGCTTCAAAGGCCTGGCTGACCAACTGCGGCCTGCCTGGTGCTTGAGGCAATGCCTGCGCATGGGCTTGTTTGAGCCGGGACTTTGCGATGGGGGCGGAGAATTGTTTGGGAGATTGGAGTGTCGCCATGATGACTTTCCTCGGTTTGTGGCGAAGATCTATGTAAAGGGGTCGCTTACCATAGCTCGGTCAAGCTGCATAATGTTATAAAATAGTATATTCGTCTTGCACTTACTGTATATAAACATTTCAAAATTCTAACCAAATTGCTCCGGTTTTGCCGGCAAAAAGGGCGCTCAACTGAGCGCCCTTTTTGGACAGCTGTTTTGTGGCAAAGAGCTACTGGCGGAGCACACCGCCACCGTACACCCCGGAGCTATACACGTACACGTAATTGATGGGTTCGCCCTTTTCGTCGGGCGTGCCTTTTGCCATCCAGTCGAACAGGAACTTGGCGTCGCTGATGGTCAGGTTGACACAGCCGTGACTCTGGCGGTAGCCAAACAGGTCGTGCCAGTACGTACCGTGCAGGCTGATGCTTTCATCGAAATACATGACCCAGGGAACGAACTGCAAGGCGTAAGCACTGGGCGCGCCCGTCGCGCCGGACATACTATCCTGGCTCATGCGTGCCCAAACCTTGAACAGGCCCTCGTGGGTTTCGTGATGAGGCAGGCCGCTGGCAACCAGCGTGGCGAAGAACGGCGTGTCGTCCTCGTAGGCGACCAGCGTTTGTTCGTATAGATCAACGGCAACCCAGTGGCCGCTGACGCCCTTTGGCCTGTCGATCTTCTTGACCTTCGCCACGAAGGTCTGCTTGACCCACTGGTTGGGGCCGATCATGTACCATTCGCTGCCCTTGTCGTCTTTGGCCGTTGCGAAAATGTTGACGCGCTCGTAGCGAACCAGGTTGCGTCTGGTCCTGGACGAGGGTGGGCCGCCCGGAACCTCGGACGTATAGATACCACTTTTGTCCAGCACCCAGGCAAACTCGTAGGGCAGGCCATCGGGGAGCGTCACGCCGGTGAAATAGGAGGGCTTGCTTTCTTTGGCGTCCTGCCGCCGTACCCATTTCCCGCCCAGGATTTGTATCCAGCCGTCCACGCTTAGGTCAATGGCGTTGACGAAGTTGAAGCCCTTTGGAATCTGGCCGACGACGTGGCCGTTGGGCGCATCGTAGGTATCGGTGGGTTCCGGCCCGACCCGCCAGAAACTATAGGCGCTCAGGGTATGAACGTCCTGGGCAATCGGCTGTACATTGGGGCGCGGGAACGCGGTGATCATATCCAGGCACGCCTTCGAGAGCGGCGCACCCTTGTTGTCTGCGGCACAGACTGCCGGGTTGTATTCGCCCGCCGCCTGCACGGCGGTGGGAAAAACGGCGAACAACAGCGAGAAAACGGCGATCAGTTTCAGCCAGCGCTCGACCATAGCAACCTATAGGCTCGTGTTCAATCAAATCCAACATCGAGCCAAAAGTATGCCAGGCGGATCGGGCAGCGTCAATACGTCTGTCCTACGTTTGGTAGGCGTTTTCATTCCGCCCTGAGCGTCAGCGCAGCGGACATAAGGATTTTGTGTAAAATTGTCAAATAATGAAAGCGTTTGCCAATGTTGGCTGAATACATCCCGGCAAGGATGGCAACGATGAACGACTTATTCCGCAATATCATCAGCAATGCCGCCAGAGACAACGTTAACTACGCCCGTGACCGGGCCACCTGGGAGGCGGCCAGTACCGTTGAGCGTGCCACCTTCGGCAGAATCTTCAACTTTCTTGAAGGCATTTTAGGGCTGATCGCAGTGTTTGGTTGTGTCTTCATTTCCAGTGCCATGCAAGATCAAAAGGTGCTGCTCTACGTGTGCGGGGTATTGTGGCTCGTGCCATTTATCGTTGCCGGGGCGCTGCTGGGCGCTTCCGGCATACGGTCTTTGTACGGGTGCGCGGCTTGATGAATAGCTTCCTGGGTGGGGGACGTTAGCGCCTCAGCCATCATTCTAAATTTACGGTGTGCAAGCCGTCGGATTTGCTGTTTCACGGCAACCAACGGACAATACAGTCAGGGTTCTGCATAATCGGTGTGCATGGCACGCCAGTAAGCATATCTGACACCTATGCAAGTGCATCATGCTGACACTTTCCGCGAATCGGTCATTTCCGTGCTTGGGGCGCCGCCTGACCCTGCCCCGCTGCAACCCGAAGTGCTGGAAGTGGTTCCCGGCGATGGCTTCCGCCGGGAACACATCAAGTTCCAGGTCAGCCCCGGAGAATGCAGCTACGCCTACCTGCTCATCCCGAACGACCTGCGCACGCCCAGCCCGGCTATCTACTGCCACCATCGCCACGAGAACCTGTTCAAGCTGGGCAAAGCGGAGGTCGTGGGTCTGGGTGGGGACAAGGATCAGGCCATCGGTCTGGAACTGGTCAGGCGCGGCTACGTCGTCTTTGCGCCGGATGCCATCGGCTTTGGCGAACGGCGCGCGCCGAACAGCGACGGCGACAGCTTTGACCTGGCCTACAGCTTCCACCAGTTGGCAGTACGCCTGCTGCGGGGCGAAACGCTGCTTAAGAAGGTCATCTGGGACATCAGCCGGGGCATAGATTACCTGGAAACCCGCACGGAGATCGACAGCCGCTTTATCGGCTTCATCGGCTATGGCTACGGTGGGAAAATGGCGCTGTGGGGCGCGGCGATGGAACCCCGGATTCGCGCCGCCGTCGCACACAATGGGGTCATCACGTACCGCGAGCATCTGCGGCGCGGCGAATGGTTCCAGGCCGAATTCATCGTGCCTCGATTGATGCAGGTTGCGGACGTGCACCACATCCTGAGCCTGGTTGCGCCGCGCCCCTTCCTGCTTTCGACCACCGACGGCGATCCGCAGAGCACAGATGCCATCGAAATTTACCAGAAAACCCTGCCAGTCTACGAAAAACAGGGTGCAGCCAACCGTGTTGCCATCTACCGGTATAAGACAACGGAAGCCTTCGCGCCCTACATGCGTATTAATGCCTACAACTGGCTGGATAGCTGGTTGAAACCGTTCTAGGGTCAATACCTTTTAGATAAGGAAGCGAAGGGCTGTAGTTTGCCTCACCCCCAACCCCTCTCCACCTTGTGGAGAGGGGAGTCTGGGCCGGTCGGTTCCCCCTCTCTGCGCAGCAGAGAGGGGGCAGGGAGTGAGGTCAACAAAAAGTGTCGGAGCGTGAAGCTCGTGAAGAGGGAGGACGCATCAGGGTGTTCTAACGCCCGCTGAAGGCGCCGAGCGTGCTATTCTGAATGATCATCCGCAGCATCCAGGCCATCTTGTGATGCTTGGCGCTGATGTCTTGCAGCAAGTTGGAGGTCACAGCATCGTCGTATTTCTCGTCGGTGGCCTTGATATCCTGGTGCAGCGTTTCCAGGATCGACTCGTGGTCGTTCATCAGGTTTTCCATCATACTGCGGGTATCGGGAATGGATTCGCCTTCGTCTTCGGACAGGCGGGTGTGCTCCTTAAACCAGGCCAGCGTTCCCGCGGCCTGCCCGCCTAACTTGAGGCACTGTTCGGCCAGTTCGTCCACGATGTCCGACAGGATGGCATAGTGTTCGTCCAGGAGTTCGTGGATATCGTGGAATTCTGGCCCCTCCACGTTCCAGTGATAGAACTTGGTCTTGGTGATCAGCACGTAATGGTCAGCAACCTGTCGATTCAGCAGGTCTACTACGGCTTTGCGGTTTTGCTCGCTCATGCCATTACGCATGGGCAGCATGCTCTTTACAGTCTTCTTGCGTTCCGCGATTCTTTCCACCATTGCTGGGTTTCTCCTTCAGAAGTCGGGGCTACGATGCGGGGCAGCGATCTCTGGGGTATAGACCACCCATAGTGTAGCAACTCCAGGTCGCTTCGCCAATGAAGTGCGCCTGCGCAGCAGGTCTCTAAGCATTTTCTCAGGCGCGCACGGCGCACGTCAGCCTGGCTGGGCCTCACCATTGACTACCGCGCGCACCGTACCCAATCCCTGCGGTACAGCGTCCAGGCCAAAGGGCAGTAAAGCGGCGGGCGCCAACTGCTGCCCGGCGGGCCAGCGCAGGGCACGGAAACCCGTGACGCGCTGGTTCGCGTCGAACAGCGTCACGACCAGAACGATGTTTTGCAGCGGCATGGCCGTCGGGTTGGCAATTTTCCCGCTGACGTGAAAGCCGGTCTCGCGCAGCTCATTGCGCACGTCCCGAAACTCAAGTACCGCGTTTGGGCCGTGATATTCGGTGGCGCTGACGACGGCGGCCAGCGGCCCGACATTTCCTTCAGGAACCGCATCAAATAAGACACCGTAGGGCGAGGCTTCTCCAGGAGCCAGGAGGCGCAGGGCAATTGGGGTTTCCTTTTCGATCAACGCCGACCCTTCGCTGTTGACCAGATAAACTCGAACGATCACACGTTCCAGGGTGATGGTCAGACTGTTGCGTACCAGCCCTAAGCACCACAGGCTGCCAACTGGCGTTTCGTAGCATGCGGGCGGATTGGCCGAGAGTGGCACCGGTGTCGGGACGGCCATTGTCACCGGAGCCAGGTTGGTGATGCGCACAGTGGGAGTTCGCAGCAGACGCAGAATCGGCGTGGGGGTCGAGGTTCCCGGCAGAGTCAGGCTCAGAAGCGGGCCGGGCTGTGCCGTGGGGCTGGGGAGCACAGCCTGCCCGCAGCCCGCGACGAGGACGCCCAGCCACCACCATAACCACACCATCCGCCCACCAGAGCGCACGAGAATCCCTCAATATCCAAAATGGAGACGCAGTTATCCCACATTATAGCCCGATTGTGGCAACTTTTGGAGCCGATTTTGCCGGACAAAATGGCTATTGACCGTCGATGCCCGGATCGCTATAATGACCCTCCGCTGGAGAGGTAGCATAGTCCGGCCTAATGCGCTCGCTTGGAAAGCGAGTAGGGTTAACGCCCTCGTGGGTTCAAATCCCACCCTCTCCGCCTTCACGGCAGACGAACCAGTCTGTCGTTTTCGTTTCGATCTGGCCTGTCGCTGGTTTGTGCGGCCATGCGCTAGAATGGAAGCGTTCTCCCCAGATGAAGGAGCATCCTTTTGAGTTTTCGCCAAACTAATGAGCAGCCTGCTGAACCCCGGCGCCCTGTCCGGCGCATCATACTTTTCTTTCTAGCGTTTGGCTTTGCTATCGCCGCGATCATCGGTCTGACCGCGCTCCTGATCTACAACAGTGCAGTCAGGCCGCGCCGGGAGGGAAGGGCGGTGCTGGCGGGCGTGATCGTCCGGCCCTTCGTGACCTTGCCCAACGACAACCTCTTCCCGATGGGTCTGGCCGCCGCGCCGGACGGCAGGCTGTACCTGACGTTGTTTGGCACGGGCGCAATCATGCAGGTGGATGCTCAGGGCAACGCCGCTCCCTGGGCCGGAGCCAAAGGCAAAATCCATGCGGGCGGCTCGATTGCTTTTGGCCCCGACCAGACGCTGTACGTGGTCGATTTTTCGACCACCGACCCGCGTGCTGCGGTGGGGACATTGCGCCGGATCACGCCTGACGGCAAGGTAGGGGCGTTCGGCGTGACACCCACCGGTCAACCGCTCACGCTGCCGCTTTTCAGCCAGATGGTATTCGCGCCCAATGGCAACCTGTACGTGACCGACCCGTCCTCGGCACGCATCTGGCAGATTGCTCCTTCCGGCAGCGGCACAATCTGGTGGACAGCACCCGCGCTCGGCAACAGCCGCGCGCAGCCGACGGGCATCGCCTACGACACCACGCACAATGCGCTCGTCATCGGTGACGCCGGAACGGGTTCCGTGTACCGGCTGGCGCTGGATGGCCCGGCGGGGAATCCGCTGGTGTTGTACCGGCAGGCCGGAGCCGAGGTGCAGAGCGTGGTCGTCGACGCGCAAGGCCACGTGTTGGTTTCTATCTGGGATCACGACAACGGGCAGCTTGCTCGACTGGAAAGCGATGGTCGCCTGACGCTGCTGGGCGACAGTTTCCGCGCGCCGACAGCGATCCTGTTCCGGGACAACAGGGTCTACGTCGCCAACTCGGATCTGCTTGGGCTGGTTCCGCCGCTGTTCGGGGTGATTCCTTCCCCACTGCGGGCTAAACCACCCTTTACGGTGGATGTCGTGGACCTGAGCGCGGCCAGCGTTGCACCGCCGACGGGAACGCCCGCCAGCGCGTCTATATCGCCTGTGTAAGGATGCGCTCGCTTCAACTCTGCTCTAAATTGACAAATTAGCGGCCTCGTGTAACATCTAGCCCGTCAGGGCGTTGGTGCGATGCCAACTCTATCATTCTGGAGGAGATTTATGTTGAATAAGCGTCCTTCGTTAGTTTTACTTGCAGCGCTCACGTTCGCACTCATTGTCAGCGCGTGCGGCAGCCCGACGCCGACCATCACACCGCAACCCGCAGCAACCAATACCATCGCCGCGACGACGGCTCCAGCGACTGCCACTACCGGTGCGGCCACCATCGCCGCAACCACCGCTCCAACAACGGCAGCGACAGAGGCAGCCACGACAGGAGCCGCCAGCGCCGCGACAACTGCTCCGACCAGTGCTGCGACGACAGCCGTGACTTCTGCTGCCGCAACGACGGCCAGCCCAGCGACGATGGCGGCGACAACCGCTCCGACCAGTGCCGCAACTTCTGCCGTTGCGGTGGTGTCCTCCCCAACCGCAGCATCGGCAGCCACGACTTCGGCAGCCACGACAGCGGCCACCGTCATGGCAGCCACTTCCGCCGCTGCGACGACGGCTCCGACCACTGTAGCGATGGCACAGCAGGAAACGCCGCCGGCGACCAAACCGGCGACGCTACCTCAGTGTGCGACCAGCGGCGTGTTGCAGGTCGGCAGCGACGCCAGCTACCCGCC
>Ga0070741_10005269_pt1 | contig 28892 bp, 22 predicted proteins | sample Coa_R1_4_FD_66440 | JGI IMG/M metagenome (GOLD analysis project Ga0070741, IMG submission 66440) | Surface soil microbial communities from Centralia Pennsylvania, which are recovering from an underground coalmine fire - Coalmine... | ecosystem: Environmental > Terrestrial > Soil > Unclassified ... | reverse complement strand
TCAACTTCGTCACCGCCCACGACGGCTTCACGCTGCGCGACCTCGTCTCCTACAACGACAAGCACAATGAGGCCAACGGCGAGAACAACCAGGACGGCCACGACGACAACCACTCCTGGAACTGTGGTGCCGAGGGGCCGACCGGGGACCCGGAGGTCAACGAGCTCCGCGCCCGCCAGCAGCGCAATCTCCTGGCCACGCTATTCCTGTCGCAGGGCGTGCCGATGCTCCTCGGCGGCGACGAGTTCGGCCGCACGCAACAGGGCAACAACAACGCCTACTGCCAGGACAACGAGCTTAGCTGGTACGACTGGAGCTGGAGCGACGAGCAGCGCGCCCTGCTGGAGTTCACGCGGCGGCTCATCGCGCTGCGCAAAGAGCACCCGACCTTGCGCCGCGAGGACTTCCTGCAGGGGATCTTCCTCCCCGAGGCGGACATCAAGGACCTGACCTGGATCAAGCTCGACGGCACGGAGATGACCTCGGCCGAGTGGGGCGACGCTCACGCCCGCTCGCTCGGCATGCGCCTGGCGGGTAGCGTCCCGCCCGGCAGCGAGGACCCCGCCGCGGGCACCCTGCTGGTGCTGCTCAACGCTTACCACGACGAGCTGCCGTTCGTGCTGCCAGAGGCGGGCGCGGAGAGCACCCAGTGGGAGGTGCTGCTCGACACGCGCGATCTGGAGCCACCGAAGCCCAAACAGGAGCCCCAGACCTACGAGGTGGGCGACGAGTATCCGCTCGGCGGCCGCTCGCTGGCCCTCCTGCGCCGCGTCCCGCCCGAAGAGGCGGCCGCCGAGCCCCCGCCCACCCAGTACCGCTCGACGGTCAAGTGGCGCTGAGTCAGCAGCCCGATCTGCACGCCCCCGCCGCGCTGCCCCCACAGCCGCTCGGGCCGGGCGGCCATCGCTAGCGGCGAGGGAGCGCCATCGGGCCGGCGTCGGGCTGGCCCGTCCCACCTCCGCAGTATGGCGCCGCGGGTGGCGCGTTGTAAGCGGGCTCGAGCAGGCGCGCCAGGTACACCAGGACGTCGCGGTAAGTGTAGGCCGAGTCCAGCACGCTGCGATCGATCTGGAACCTGGCGAGCGACGCGCGCAGCGACGCCGCCGCCCGCGCGTCGAGGTCGGAGAGGTGCGTGTCCAGCGGCACGTCCGGCAGCGCGCCCAACTGGGGATCGCGCAGCAGCCAGGAGTGATTCGCCGCGCCGACCGCGCTGAGCGTCCAGGCGGACCGCGGGCTGCCCGTCGCCGGATTGCTCGGCATGAGCGAGACGACCGAGGCATCGTACGCGGCCACGCGCGAGTGGAGCGGATCGTCGCTGGTGCCGCTGCCGACGATGGGGCTCAGGTAGTAGCGCACGGTGCAGGCCTGCGCGGCAGGCGTACACTCGACCGGATTGCGGGCCTGGGGACTGTTGTTGGGCGTCCCATCGGGCAGCGTCGCGACGCAGCCAAGCGATTGGGCAGCCGCCACCGATGGTTCGAGCAGACCGCCGGAGCCGACCGTAACACCGACCGCGAGCGCGGCCAGGAAGAGCGTCGAGGCACGCAGCGAGTGGGCCATGCTACCCCCGGGCAGGATGATGGTGGCTGGCGTGTACAGCCCGGGTTTCTAGCCCAGCGCCGAAATTATCGTCAAAGATCGCCGACGAGCGATGGATTATAGTGAAGGCGGTTGGGGCCTCGGCCATCCGTGTTAGCAGCGTCAGCAGGAGGGGAGCATGGTACTCGCGCCGGGCCGGCAGCAGGGGATCGACGTCCTGCACCTGGTCGACAACCGCCTGTACACCGATCCCCGCGCCTTCGAGCTGGAGCGCGAGCGGATCTTCGAGCGCGTCTGGAACTTCTACTGCCACGAGAGCGAGGTCGCGCGGCCCGGCGAGTACCTGACGCGCGACGTGGCGGGCAATCCGCTGGTGGTCGTCCGCAACGCGCGTGGGGAGCTCCGCGCCTACTACAACACCTGCCGCCACCGCGGCGCCCTGGTCCTCGACCAGGAGCGCGGGCGCTGCGCCACCATCCGCTGCCGCTACCACTGGTGGACCTACTCGCTCGACGGCGACCTGCTCAGCGTGCCCGGCCCCGAGGCCTACGGGCCGGAGTGGTGCAAGGACGACTTCGGCCTCGTGCCCGTGCGGGTCGAGTCGGCGTACGGGCTGATCTTCGTGTGCCTCGACCCCGACGCCCCCGCGCTGGCCGACTACCTGGGTCCCGAGGCGCTGGAGTGGCTCGGCAAGGCGCTCAGCGGCGGCGAGCTCGAGGTGTTTCACCGCCACGACCTGCCGGTGAAGGCCAACTGGAAGGGCTGGGCCGAGAACGCGCGCGACGGCTACCACGTGCCCTGCGTCCACCCCTTCTTCCTGAAGCACAGCCCGCCGCGCGAGTACCGCCTGCTGGCGAACGGCCACGCCGTGCAGCGCCTGGGGATGAAGTTCGAGGGCATGGACCCGGACTTCGCCGCCAAGCTGCAGGCGTGCCCGCTGCCGGGCGCCGAGTACGCCGGCGACGGCTTCATCCTGATGCTGTTCCCCGACGTGGGCATCACCCTGCGCAGCAACGTGGTCTCGATCCTCAGCCAGGTGCCGCTCGGGCCGGAAGAGACGATCATGGAGGACCGCGTGCTGGGGCTGCGCGGCGATAGCGAGGAGCAGCGCGCCCTGCGCCTGCTGAACTGGCAGACCTGGTTCAACAACCCGGTCGAGCAGGAGGACCACCCGATCTTCGAGATCCAGCAGCGCGGGCTGCACGGCAAGGGCGTGCGCTACAGCTTCATCGGCCGTGGGGCCGACTCTGCCGCCGGCACGCGCGGCGACGACAACCGCCTGCGGCAGTTCTGGGCGCGCTGGCGCGAGTGCATGGGCGTCGAGACCAACTCCCTGGAGGTTCGACGATGACGCTGGCCAGCGAGCCGACGCGGCCGGAGACGCGCGAGCAGGGGACGTTCGACGACCTGCGGGGCTTCATCGCGGAGGTCGAGGCCGAGGGCGAGCTGCGCCGCCTGCACGGCGTGAGCGCCGACCTCGAGATCGGCGCGGTTACCGAGATCTACGCCTCCGAGAACGGGCCGACCGTCCTGTTCGACGACATCCCCGGCTACCCCGGCTTCCGCCTGGCCTCCAACCTATTCGGCACCCTCTCCCGCTCGGCCAAGGTGCTGCGGCTGGACCCGCGCCTCGACGGCGTGGCGATGCTCAACGCCTGGCGCCAGAAGCTGCGCGGCTACCAGCCCGTGCCGCCGATCGAGGTGCCCGACGGGCCGGTGCTCGCCAACCGCTACACGGGCAATGACGTCGACCTCGGGCGCATCCCCGCGCCGCTCTGGCACGAGGAGGACGGCGGCCGGTACGTCGGCACCGGCTGCGCGGCGATCACCGTCGATCCCGACAGCGGCGTGGTGAACGCCGGCACCTACCGCTGCATGGTGCAGGGCCCGCGGCTGATGACGGTCAAGCTGAACAAGGGCAAGACCGGCCGCATCAATATGGAGAAGTGGCACGCCCGCGGCGAGCCGTGCCCGATCGCCGTCTGCCTCGGCGAGGACCCGAGCGTCCTGGTCGCCGCCGTCTCGCCGCTGCCCCAGGGCCAGAGCGAGCTGGACTACGCCGGCTGGCTGCGCGGCCGGCCCGTGGCGGTGGTCAAGGGGCCGCTCAGCGGCCTGCCCATCCCCGCCACGGCGGAGGTCGTGCTCGAGGGCGAGATCCCGCCGCCGGACCAGTGGCCGGCGCTGCCCGAAGGGCCGTTCGGTGAGTGGCCCGGCTACTACGCCGACGACTCGGTCGGCGAGGTGCCGGTGATGAACCTGCGGGCGATCTACCACCGCGACGACCCGATCGTCGTCGGCATGCCGCCGATGGCGCCGCCGGCGGTCTACCTGCTGGCGATGCCGTTCGCCACGGCGACGCTCTGGGAGCAGCTCGAGAAGGCCGGCGTCCCCGACGTGACCGGCGTCTGGAGCTACGTCGGCAGCGGCCAGGCCGGGCTGTTCACGGTGATCGCCATCCGCCAGCGCTACGCCGGGCACGCCAAGCAGGCCGGCCTAGTGGCGACCGGCGCGCGCGGCGGCGCCTATGGCGGCAAGTACGTCGTGGTCGTGGACGACGACGTGGACATCGCCAACCCCCGCGAGGTGATCTGGGCGATCGCCACGCGCAGCAACGTGCGCGACTCGATCGAGCTGATCCGCGATGTCTGGACCAGCCCGGCCGACCCGGCCCTCACCCCCGAGGACCGCGCCGCGCAGAACTACGTCAGCGACCGCGCGATCATCCTCGCCACGCGCCCCTACCGCTGGCGCGACCAGTTCCCGAAGGTCAACTCCTTCCCGCGCCCCTTCAAAGAGGAGATGCGCGCCAAGTGGAAGCTCTGACGCGGCCGGCACAGCCAGGCGGGACGTAGGCAGATGGGCCAGATCGTCGCGGCGATGGCAACGTGTCACGCGCCCGCGCTCTTCCTGCGCCAACCGGGCGGGGATCCGGCGCAGCTCGACGCCACCGTGGCCGCCATGCGCCAGCTCGGCCACGCGCTCGACGAGACCCGGCCCGACGCGCTGATCGTGATCGGCCTCGACCACCTGGAAACCTTCTCGCTCTCGGTGTCGCCGACGTTCACGGTCGTCGTAGCGCCGGAAGTGCGCGGCTCGTTCGGACCCAAGGCGCGTGTTGTGAGTTCAGACAGAGGCGAGTCGGAGCCAAGTATGGGCGAGCAGCGTGGCGGCAGTCCGCGTCAGCAAGCCCCAGTCGGTAGCGTGTCCACGCGGCGAGAGGGCTACTGAGCCGGGCCGAGCGCGCGAAGGGCAGCTTCCACGTAGCTGTGATCGACGAGCTGGTGCATGTCGACGGGTGTCGGCACGGTGCCCTTCTCGACGTAGAAGCGCTGGTCCTCGATCAGCGAGTCGACGTTGATGCGGCCATCGGGGTCTAGCCCGACCGGCGTCATCGCCTCGACGACGGCCGGGTTCTTCACCGTGCTGTGCTTCGCGATGATCGCCGCGATCTCCGCCTTGCCGATACCGTCCCGGAAGGCGCGGTTGTAGTCGCGCAGGCCCTTGAGGTAGGCGCGCATGATCGCGTGCCCGAGGGCCGGCTGGTCCTGCCCGATCGACGGCCCGTAGCCGAGGACGGCCACCTGCTGATAGGGATAGACTTCGTCCACCCCGAGCCAGCGCGTGGCAATTCCCTGCTCCACTGCCGCGGTCACGAGGGGCTCGAGCTGGAACGCCGCGTCGACCGAGCCACCAGCCAGGGCGGCGTTGATCTCCGGAAAGCTGATGGCCTCCAGCCGCAGATCGCTCTCGGTCAGCCCGGCGCTCGCCAGCACGCGCTGCAGCGGGGGAAAGGACGCGCCGGCGTTGATCGGCGGGGTGGACGCGAAGACCAGGCCGCGCAGGCTCGTCGCGTCGCGGAACCGGCCGCTGTCCACCAGCTCCTTGCGCACCAGGAAGGCTTCCCAGCCGAAGCCGGGCGGCAGCGATCCCTTGTCGGCTACGGCCTTGATCTCGATCCCGCGCGCCACCGCGTTGATCGTGGCCGCGTTCACGGCCAGGCCGGCGGCCTCCATCTGCCGCGTGGCCAGGGCCGGGACCATCTCCGACGCCGAGGCAAACGGAACGTACTCGAACCGCACGCCCTGCTCGAGGAAGTAGCCGCGCTCCATCGCCACGAAGATGCCCGCGTCGCTCGCCGACGACTGCCCGGCGTACCGCACCGGCTCGGGCTCGGCTGGCGGCGCGGGCGTCACGGCGACGGCCTCTTCGCCGGGCATGGCCGCCGTGGTCCGCGCGACCGGCGCGGCGGTTGCCGCCGCTCGCTCCGGCCCGGCGGGCGGCTGGGCGGCGCCACAGGCCCCCGCGATGAGCATTACGGCAGCGGCGAAGAGCGACGAGGGGGCTGCGGACGCGCTCCGGATCGTCATGGGCCGAGTCCTCAGGAGGAGCCTCCCGGCGCCGCACCGCAGGCACCGGGGCCGCGGGGCGGGAGTCGTGCCGCCAGCGTACCGCGGCGCGGCGCTAGTCGCGCACGCCGAGCACCTCCAGGGCGGCGTTGACGTACTGGTGATCGACGACCTGGTCCATGGAGGCGGGCGCCTGCTGCTTGCCGTGGGCCACGAACCAGTCCTGATCGGCGCGCAGGCTCTCGACGTTCACGCGGCCGTTCGGGTCGACGCCGTGCGGCGCCATCTGCTTGAACACGCTCGGGTCCTTGATCGAGGTGTACTGGGTAAGCACCGCGATCACCTCGTCCTGCTGCTGCTTGTTGCCGAAGAACGCCTCGTAGTACTCGCGCACGCCCTGGAGGTACGCCAGCATGAAGCGGCGCGCCGTGTCGGGGCGCATCTCCATGAAGCGCGGCGCGTACATCAGGACCGCGACTTCCTGGCCGAGCGTGAAGTCGGAGGCGTCCTTCCAGCGCTCGAGCACGCCGCGCTGCTGGCCGAAGGTGATCAGCGGCTCCACGAGCAGTCCCCCATCCAGCGCGCGGTTGCCGAGACCGGACAGGATGTCCGGAAACCCGAGCGTGACGGTCTGCACGTCGGCGAGCGACAGGTTGCCCTTTTGCAGCGCGCGATCGAGGGCCACCTCGTTGCCGCTGCTCTCGCCCGGGTAGGCGAGCACGCGCCCGCGCAGGTCGGCGTAGGATTGGATCTGGCCGGCCAGGTCGCTGCGGATCACCAGCGCGAAGTGGTTGGTGCCCGGAATGATCCGCGACTGGCTGGCCACGATGCGGATCGGCAGGCCGCGCCCGAAGGCATTGAACAGCCCCGCGCTGATCGTCCCGCGCCCCACGTCGAGCTGGCCGGCGCTCATCGGCGCGATGATCTGCGCCCCGGTGTCGAACAGGTGCAGCTCGATCTCGATACCTTGCTCGCGGAAGTAGCCTTTCTCGGAGGCCAGATAGAAGTACACGTCCGACGGGTTGGCCAGGTGGGCAACCTGTACCAGCTCGGGCTCGCCGGCCGGCGAGCCCGCGAGCGGGGGAGCAGTCGCGGCCGCGCTCGGCGGGGCGGCCGGCGCGGCGCTCTGGGCGGGCGCCGGGGCCGAGGCGGCTGGTGCGCGGCTTGTGCCGGCGGCCTGGCCAGCGGTCGAGCCGGCGCAGCCCGCTGCGCTGAGCAGCAGCACGAGCAGCCCGCTCAGCAGCGCGATGGTGGAGCGGCGCCGAGTCAGATCAGCCGGTGGCAGCCGCATCAGGTGGACTCGTCGCTGGTGCCGGCCGGCGCGCCCTGCAGGCGGCGCGCCGCTTCCAGCACCGCCTCTTCGATCTTGACGTAGCTGCCGCAGCGGCAGAGGTTGCCGGCGAGGTAGGCGCGGACGTCCGCGCCGCTGGGATTGGGCTGCTCCTCGAGCAGCGCCTTGGTCGCCAGGATGAAGCCAGGCGTGCAATAGGAGCACTGGAAGGCATTGAAGTCGATGAACGCCTGCTGGATCGGGTGCAGTTCGCCGCGCTCGGCCAGCCCCTCGATGGTCACGATCTCCTGGCCCGCCGCCAGCGCCGCCAGCGCCAGGCACGAGCTGATCGGCTTGCCATCCACCAGCACGGTGCAGGCGCCGCACATGCCGATGCCGCAGCCCTCGCGGGTCCCGAACAGCTTGAACTCGTTGCGCAGGACGTCCAGCAGCGTATGGTGCGGCTGCACCGCGACTTCCTGCGCTAGCCCGTTCACTTTCAGCTCGACGATCTGCTTCACTTCAGCTCCTCACTGTGGTGGCCGCTGGGCGAGCAGGCCCCGCAGCACCTTTTCCGGCGTGACGGGCAAGTCCGTGATCCGCACGCCCACCGCGTTGTACACGGCGTTGGCGATCGCCGGCAGCACCGGCGGCAGCGACGACTCGCCGATGCCGTGGACCTCGCCCTCGCCGGTGTGCTCCAGGATGCCAACCTCCAGCTCCCGGGGGGCGTCCCGGAAGGACGGAATCATGTAATCGGCGAGGTTGGCGTTCGTCAGTTGCCCGTCGTCGTAGATCATCTCCTCGAAGAGGGCCTGGCCGAGGCCGAAGAACGTGCTGCCCTCGGTCTGCAGCTCGCAGAGCCGCGGGTGGACCGCCCGGCCGGCGAAGACGGCGGTGCAGAACCTGTCGACCCGGATGCGGCCGGTCTCGGTGTCGACCTCCACCTCGCAGCCAGCCGCCGCCTGGTGCCAGTGGACCGAGCCGATGCCCTGGCCGGTCTCGGGGTCGAGCCCGCCCTTGGTCACGAAGTGCCCGTGGCCGACGAGGTTGCCGCGCAGCGCCCGCCGGATGACGTCCCCGTAGGCGAGCGATCGCTCGGGCGCGCCGCGGACCGCTACGCGCCCGTCGCGCGTCACCAGGTCGTCCACGGCGGCTTCGAGCATCTCCGCAGCCAGCGCCAGGAGCTGCCGCCGCACGTCCTGGACCGCCAGCACGACCGCGCTGCCCATCGAGTAGGTCGTGCGGCTGGAGCTGGTCTGCTGGTCGTAGGGCGTCACGTCGGTGTCGGGCTCGCTCACCAGCACCCGCTCGTAGGGCACGTCCGCGGCATCGGCGGCAAGCTGGGCGAGCACCGTCTTGGCGCCCTGCCCCATCTCGACGCTGCTCGTGATCACGTTCAGGCTGCCGTCGTCGTTGAGCCTGGCCGAGGCCGTGGACGTCGAGGGCGTGATCGTCGCCTTGAGCACGACGGCCAGGCCCTTGCCTCGCCGCGTGCTCGGGCCGCGGTCGGCCGCTGGGGCCGCCACGCCGCCGGACAGCCAGCGCGCGTCGCTCGGCTGCCACTGGAGCGCGGACGCCACGTGGTCGAGCAGCGCCTCGCCGTGGACGTCTCGCATGCGCTCGCCGGTCGCGAAGTGGTCGCCCTCGTGCAGCAGGTTCTGGCGGCGAAACTGCACGGGGTCGAGGCCGAGCCGCTCGGCGATCATGTCCATCTGGCTCTCGTAGGCCCACACCCCCTGCGGGACGCCGAAGCCGCGGAACGCGCCGGCCGGCACGACGTTGGTCCAGATGGCGTAGGAGTCGATCCAGACGTGCGGGATGCGGTACGGCCCGCTCATCGCCGAGCCGCCGTTCCGCGCCACCACCGGCCCCACGTCGGCATAGGCGCCGGTGTTGTAGTAGGCCGTGATCTGGCGGGCCATCAGCCGACCATCCCGCATCACGCCGGTCTTCAGGTGGATCGTCGCGGCGTGCCGGGTCACGGTGACGAACTCTTCGTCGCGCCGCAGGACGATCTTCACCGGCCGCCGCGCCTTCCAGGCCAGCAGGCTGGTGATGGGCTCCACGCGCAGCGAGCCCTTGGCGCCGAAACCGCCGCCGAGCGTCTGGACGATCACCCGCACCCGCGTCTGGGGCAGGTTGAACAGGTCGGCCATCTGGGCCCGGATCGGATGGGGCATCTGCGTCGAGGTCCAGATCGTCAGCCGATCGCTCTCGTAGGCCGCCACCGCCACGTGGGGCTCGAGCGTCACGTGCTGGACGGCGGGCGCCCGAAACGTGTCCTCGTACACGTAGTCGGAGGCGGCGAAGCCTTGCTCGACGTCGCCGTGGCGCAGCTTGAAGTGGTTGCAGACGTTGCTGGCCTCCGGCTCCACGCCCATCAGCGCCGCGAAGGCCGGCGTGGCCTCGGGACGCGGGTCGTGGAGCAGGGGCGCGCCGGGACGGATCGCCTCCTCGGGATCGAACACCGCCGGCAGCGGCTCGTACTCCACCTCGATCAGGTCCAGCGCTTCGGCCGCCACGTCGTCGTCGACCGCGGCCACCGCCGCCACCGGCTCGCCGACGAACCGCACCCGGTCGATCGCCACGATCGTCTGGTCGCGGTAGACCCGCCCGTAGCGCGGACAGATCGCCGTCTGGTTCTCCAGGTCGGCGCGGCTGAGGACGGCCAGCACGCCGGGCAGGCGCGCCGCCCGCGAGACGTCGACCCGGACCACCCGGGCATGCGGGTGGGGGCTGCGCAGGATGCGTCCGGTCAGCAGCCCCGGCAGCTCGAGATTCAGCACGTAGTGCGCCTGGCCTGTGACGCGCTCCTGCGCGTCGGCGACCGGCACGTTCTGCCCCACGCTGGCCATCGCTACGCTCGACCGTTCCCGCCCGCTAGGGCCTGCTGGACCGTCCGCCGGACGAGGACTCGCGTGACCTGCTGGCGATACCAGTCCGAGCCGCGGACGTCCGACAGCGCGTCGATCCCCGCCGCGTAGGCCTGGCCGACCTCGTCGAGCAGCGCGTCGGTGAGGCGCTGGCCCCGCGCCCGCGCCTCGGCCGCCTCGAGCTCCTGCGGCCGCTCGGCGACCGCGCCGGCCACCACCCGCAGCTCGCGGCAGGTGCCGTCCGCCTCCAGCTCCACTACCGCGGCCACCCCGACGCAAGGCCGGTCCTCCGAGGAGCGGGTAACGTGCTTGATGTAGGCGGAGCGGGTCGTCGGCGCCTGGTCCGGGACGATCAGCTCGGTGAGGATCTCGTCCGGCGCGAGCGCCGTCTCGTAGAAGCGGGTGAAGAAGCTGGTCAGGGGGATCTCGCGCTCTCCCCGCGGGCCAACGGCCTTGACCCGCGCCCGCATGGCGACCAGGACGCAGGGCGGGTCCGACGCGTAGTCGGCCTCGCTCAGGTTGCCGCCCACGGTCGCCGCGTGGCGCACGCGGACGTTCGCCACCTCGCCGAAGGTCTTCGCCAGGGTCGGGTTGTGCTGGCGCACCAGGGGCGAGAGCTCGGCCTCGCGGATCGTCGTCAGGGCGCCGATGCGCAGGCCGGCGCCCGGCTCGTGACGAATGTAGCGCAGCCCGGGCAGTCGGCCCAGGCTCAACAGCACGCCCGGCGCGATGAGGCGGTTCTTGAGCATCAGCACGACCGCGGTCCCGCCGGCGACGATCCGCGCCTCGTCGCCGTGCTGGCTCAGCAGCGACACCGCCTCGTCGAGCTGGGTCGGTTGCAGGATCTCCATGCTAGGCATCGGCGTCGAACCTCCCTTCGTTCGGGCGGCGCTGCTGTGGACAGCCAGATTCCGGGACCGGCGATCGGAGTAGTGTTTGACGATGCAAACACTACTCCGATCACGAGTAACGAAGCGCTAGGGACGCAGCACCTTCTGGAGTGTGGCCTTGACGTCGGCTGGCATCGACAGGTAATCCGTCACCAACTGGCGAAGCTGCGCGCCGGTGAGCGGGTCGACCTCCACGTTGACGCGCGCCGCGTCGGCGCGGAACTCCTGGTCCGCCATCGTCTGGGCGAACGCCGTCTCCAGCGCCTGCACGCGGTCGGCCGGCACGCCGGGCGCCACGAAGTACTGCACCGCGAACCGCGCCGGCACGATGATGCCGAGGCGCAGCAATTGCCGCTGCTCGTCGGTGCTGGCCAGCTTCAGGAACTCCGGCACGTTCGGCAGGTCCTTCAGCGGCTGCTCCGTGAACTGGCCGAGGATCAGGTATTCACCGCTCTGGACCCGATCGTAGACCGCGGGCTTGAGCGACTCCCAGGGATTGAAGATCGCCTGGACCTCCCCGCGGTCGATCGCCAGCATGATCGGCGCGGTCCCGTCGTAGCCGGAGACCACTTTCAGGTTGGCGCCGAAGATGTCCTGCAACAGGATCGGGGCATCGTAGGTGGTCGAGCCGGGGTTGCTCGCGCCGACGAGGAGCTGCTTGGCATTGGGCCCTATGACGTCCGTGAAGCGGGACACGTCGGCACTCTTCCCGACTAGCAGCACGTAGCTGAAGACGTGCGGCGCGCCGAGATACTGCATCCTGGCCGCATCGTACTGCACGCCCGACGCGCCGAAGAGCTGCTCGACCACGGTCGCGCCGCCGTTCACGACGCCGATGACCGTGCCGTCCTTGGGCGCCACGTTGTAGACGTTCGAGGCCGCGAGCATGCTCGCGGCGCCCGGCATGTTCTCCACGATCACGGTCGGGTTGCCGGGAATGAACTTGCCGATGTACTTCGCCACCAGCCGCCCGACGATGTCGAAGCCCCCGCCGGCGGGGAAGGCGACGACGATGCGGACCGTCTTGCCGCGGTAGAAATCCTCCACCGCCTGGTCGCTCGCGACTGCTGCCGCTGCTGGCGCCGACCGGGCCGGCGTCCCGGCGGCGGTGGACGCTCGCGGCGAGGAGCAGGCGCCGAGCGCGAGCAGCGCCAGCGCCAGCGCGCCCAGGCGGAGCGGCAGTGGAACGCTCGCCATTACGCTCTCCCGGCCCCAGGGTCCGCCGGCTGCACGGCGCCGGTCTCGGCCTGCTCTCGCTCGCGGAGCGCGCGCAGGATCTTCTCGGGCGTGAGCGGCAGGCTGTAGATCCGCGTGCCGATCGCGCGACAGATGGCGTTGCCGATGGCAGGGCGGATCGGCGGGAGCGCCGTCTCGCCGATCCCGTGTACCTCCGTGGCGTCTTCCGGCTCCAGGAGGTGCACGGTGAGCCGCGTGGGCACGTCTTCGAACGAGGGAATCATGTAGTCGGAGAGGTTGGGGTTCGTGACCCGCCCGTTCGTGTCGAACAACAGCTCCTCGAACAGCGCCTGCCCCAGGCCGAACAGCGCGCTGCCCTCGATCTGCAGCTCGCACATCCGCGGGTTGATCGCACGCCCCACGTACAGGCCGGCGTGGAGCCGCGATACCTCGACTTTCCCGGTCTCGGCGTCGACGACCACTTCGCAGGCCACGACCGCGGGGTGCCACTGGGCCGAGCCCGCCCCCTGCCCGGTCTCCAGGTCCAGCGGCTGGCGGGTATCCGCGACGAAGGTGCCTTCGCCGGTCAGCGTCCCGCGCCGCACCCGCCGCAGCACCTCGCCGTAGGACACCGACCGCGTGGGCGCGTCGCGGACGAACACGCGGCCGTCTTCGAGCGCCAGGTCGCCCGGCGCGGCTTCGAGCTGCTGCGCCGCGAGGGAGACAAGCTGCTGCTTCAGGTCGCGCACGGCGTAGCGGATGGCGGTCCCCATGCAGTAGGTCGACCGGCTGGCGGCGGTCATCGTGTCGAACGGCGTCACGGACGTATCCGGTTCGGACACCCGCACCTGCTCGAGCGGCAGCCCGGCCTCCTCGGCGGCGATCAGCGCCAGGGTCGTCTTCGCCCCCTGGCCCATCTCGACCGTGCTGGTCAGGACGTTCAGGCTCCCATCAGCGTTCAGCTTCACCGTGGCCGAGGAGCTGGTTGGCGTGGCCATTCCCTTGATCGTCGCGCTCAGGCCCTTCGCCCGGATCTTGTTCCCCTCCCGCACGACGAGGGGGCCGTCGTGCCAGCCGATGCGGGCGCTGGCCTCCTCCAGCAGCTCGGTGTAGTGCATCTCGGGCAGCGCCTCGCCGGTGGCGAAGATGTCCCCGGGGCGCAGCACGTTCTTCAGCCGCAGCGCCAGCGGGTCCATGCCCAACGCGTCGGCGATGACGTCCATCTGCGACTCGTGGGCCCAGGACACCTGGGTGATGCCGTAGCCGCGCAGCGCGCCGGCGGGGAGGATGTTGGTGTAGACGCCATAGGAGTCGACGTAGACGTTCGGCACCCGGTAGGGGCCGGTGGCCGCGTACCCGCGCGTGATCAGGTTGGGCGTGCTGTCGGCGTGGGGCCCAGTGTTGAAGTAGCAGTACGCCTGCTGGGCGACGAGGGTCCCGTCGCGCTTCACGCCGGTCTTGAGCCGGATCTTCGCGCCGTGCTGGCTGGTGATGAGGAAGTCCTCCCCGCGTCGCAGCACGACCTTCACCGGGCGGTTGGCCTTCCAGGCCAGCAGCGAGGCGATCGGGGCGAGCTGGGCGTTGAGCTTACCCCCGTAGCCGCCCCCCAGCGTAGAGACGACGATCCGCACGTCGGCCAGCGGCAGGCGGAAGATCTCGGCGATCTGCCCCTGAACCACGTTCGGGTTCTGGCTCGACATCCAGACGGTCACCTGGCCGTCGCGGACCTGCGCCACCGCCACGTGCGGCTCGAGCGCGACGTGCTCGGTGGGCGGGCTGACGTAGGTGTGCTCGACGACGAGATCGGCCTCGCGGAACCCCTGCTCGACGTCGCCCTTCCGCTGCGTAAACAGGTGGGCGATGTTGCTGTTCGCCTTCGAGCGGGCCTTGATGTCCGCCCGGCCGGGGACGACGCGGTGCTCGCCCTCGTGGACCAGCGGCGCATCCGGACGCAGCGCCTCCTCGGCGTCGAACACGGCCGGCAGCTCCTCGTACTCGACCTCGATCAGGTCGAGCGCCTCGGCGGCGACGTCCTCGTCGACGGCCGCCACCGCGGCCACCGGCTCGCCCACGAAGCGCACCTTGTCCAGGGCCACGGGCGTCTGGTCGCGGATGACGTTGCCGTAGTAGGGGGAGAACCGCTCCTGGTCGAGCAGGTCGTTGCGGCTGAGCACCGCCTCCACGCCGGGCAGGCGCTCGGCCCGCGACGTGTCGACGCGCACGATCCGCGCGTGCGGGTGCGGACTGCGCAGGATGCGCGCGTGGAGCATGCCCGGCAGCTCGAGGTTGAGCGCGTAGTCTATCTCCCCGGTGACCCGCGCCTGCGAGTCGACCAGCGGCACCGATCGGGCTCGTGCCATACTCTACCTCTCCACCCCGGCAGCCCTGGCTACCGCCCCAGGATCCAGCCCCAGCGCTCGCGCGTGGCGCGGGACCGCTCGGGCGTGCTGATCGGCTCGCCGGCCAGCGGATGATCCTTCCACTCCCACGGCGTGGTGGCGTCGATGATCATCCGCGAGTTCGCCTTCGCCTCGCGCTCGTCGGGCCCCATCGCCATGTCGATGCGGCTGCCCTTCATCCGCCCGATGATGTCCACCCCGCGCTGGGGATCGCAGCGCGCCAGGATCGCCCACATCACGTCCTGCAGGCTGGTCACGTCGACGTGCTCGTCGACGACCACGGAGATGCGGCACATCTCGACCGAGCCCGCGCACTGCGAGGCGATCAGCGCCGCCTGCTTGGAGTGGCCGAGATACTCCTGCTTGATCGCCACGACCGTCATCAGGCGGTTGCCGCCCTCGGGCGGCGACCAGACGTCGCGGATTCCCGGGACGCCGGCCTTCTCGAGCTGGTCCCAGATCAGCCCCGAGCGCAGGTAGGCCAGGAACTTGTTGTCCTCGTGCGGCGGCTTCCCCTGCGGGCAGCCGAGGATGATCGGGTTGTTGCGGTGGTAGACGCGGTGGATGCGGACGACGTTGTCCCGCTCGTAGCCGTCCTGGTAGTAGCCCATCCACTCGCCGTAGGGGCCTTCCTTGCGGAACTCGTTGGGCATGATGTAGCCCTCGAGGGCGATCTCGGCGTGGGCGGGGATCGGCAGCCCGGTCAGCTCGCCCTCGATCATCTCCACCGGCGCGCCCCGCACCCCGCCGGCCCAGCCGAACTCGCTCTCGCCGAAGCGCAAGCCCTCGACGCAGGAGGCCATGAACAGCAGCGGGTCAGCCCCCACGACCACCACGATCGGGCAGGGCTCGCCGCGCTTGAAGTACTTCTCCTTGATGATCCCGCCGTGGTGCGGCGGCGCCACGCGGATGCCGACGCTGCTCCGGTCGAACACCTGGTTGCGGTAGGTGCCCGCGTTGATCGCGCCGCTGTCGGGGTCGCGCACGATGTTCACGCTGGCCGTGCCGATGTACCGCCCGCCGTCGAGGGGATGCCAGATCGGCGCCGGGAAGCGCGTGAGATCGACCTCCCCGTCGCGCAGGACGTTCTCCTGGACGGCCCCGCGCGGGACAATGACGGGCGGGATCGGCGTGAAGCCGCGCAGCAGCCCGCGCCAGTAGGCGAGCAGCCGGTCGTGGGAGGCCTGCGCCGGATCCAGGCCCAGCGTGATCGCCTGGCGCCGGCGCGTGCCCATGCCGTTCACCAGCACGCGATAGCCCGGCTCGAAGCCGGCGATGTCGTCGAACAGGACGGCGGGACTCTCGGCCGCGTGGTCGACCATCTCGGTGATGGCGCCGATGTCCTCCTCGGAGGTCGCCCCGCGCACGGTCTGCAGCTCGCCGATCGCCTCGACGCGCTCGAGCCACTCCCGCAGGTCGCGCCACTGCGGCTTCGCGCCGGCGCTCGCCTCGACTTGCACGGCCATTATCCTGCTCCTTCCGATACGTATCCGGCTGCGACCCGCAGGGCAGCCTCCCTCAGGCCGGGGCCTGGCTGACGGTCAGCGAAGTTGGCCCTACGCGGCGTGAAGCGTGTAGGTGACGTTCACCCGCTCGGCCTTGTAGAAGTGCCGCAGAAAGTCTTCCTGGTCCGCGTACGGCCGGTTCGGGATCAGCCGCGCGGGAAACGACACGACGAGCGGGTCGACGTCGAAGGGGTAGGGCCGCACGACGGCCCGGCTCTCGTCCTGCACGTCGACGGTGATCGTCACGTCGTCGTGGCCGGGCCGCACCGGCACGGGCGTATCGCTAAGCCGGTTGGTCGGCCCGTTGCGCCGCTCGGTGCTGTTGAAGGGGTAGCGGTTGCAGACGAACTGAGCCATCTGGTCGAACACCTCCATCAGCTTGAAGTTCGTCCAGATCTGCTCGTCGGTGCTCACCGGGCCGTAGCGCTCCGACTGGCGCAGCTCGGCCAGCAGTCGGGTGCGCTGCGCCTCCTGCTTCCCCAGAAACTCCCGCACCAGCGGGTCGGGCGTGTAGTCCGGCATGTAGGGGAGGAGCCCCTTGCCCTGGGTACACAGCCCCTCAGCGTGCATCAGCGCGATCAGCCCGGCGTAAGGGTCCTGGCGCGCGGCGCGCTCGACGCCGTAGTCCATGAAGCTGAGCCAGACGCCCGGGCCGAGCTGCTTGATGCTGCCGATGTAGTCCGGCGGGTAGCCTTCGGCGCCCAGGGTCGGCTTGGTCTCCCACTCCCACCAGCCGCTGTCGTGCTCCTGGGCCGCGAGCGTCATCGCCGCATAGGGCCGCGGCTCGGCAAACTCGGCGTTGCCCCAGTGGGCCGCGAACAGCCCGGCGACGCGCGAATGGTCGATCTGGAGAACGAGCAGGAGCCGTGCATCATCGTAGCGACACACCATCATGGGAGTGTGCTCCTTCCTCCCCATCCGGCGAGGCGAACGCTGTCCGGACGGGGTCTACGCACCCGGCCTGGCCTTTCCTCATCGTAACTCGTCCGCTAGGATAATGCAGGCCGGCCTTTTACACAAGGCTCTATTTGGTTGAGTCAGAATTTACATTTGTCAAAGCTTGGCGGCCAGTAGCCCGGAGGCGCCATGAATCTCCACCAGCTCCACCTGTTTTCCGCCGTCGTCAGGTGTGGCAGCTTCGCCCTCGCCAGCCGCGAGCTGTTCATCAGCCAATCCGCGCTGAGCATCCAGATCAAGCGCCTGGAGACCAGCATGGGGCTCGAGCTACTGCGCCGCTCGCGCGGCGGGGTGGCACCGACCGCGGCGGGACAGGAGCTGTTTGCCGCCGCGACGACGATCCTGCAGCAGGTGACGGCCGCCGAGCGCCGCCTGCACGCGCTGAAGACCGGCCTGGCGGGGTCCATCGCCATCGGCGTCAGCCACACCGGCGCGCTCTACTTGCTGCCGCCGATCATTCGCGCCTTCAAGCGCGAGTTTCCGGAAGTCAGCGTGAACGTGCTCGTCGAGTCGGCCCCGCAGATCGTCGACCTGGTCACCAGTGGCGGGATCGACGCCGGGCTGGAGTGGATGCCCAGCCTGTCGTCCGCTCTGGAGTGTAGGCCGCTCCTCGTCGAGCGCTTCCACGTCGTGTGCTCGGCTCAGCACCCCCTGGCGGCGACCGGTACGATCACCCCTGAGGAGTTCGTGCAGGCCCCCTATTTCACCGTCCAGTACCCCAATGGCGCTCCCTCGCACGTCAACACCTGGCTCGTCGAGCACCACCTGTTTCCCCGCGACGTATCGTACCTCCCGTCGATCGACGCGGTAAAGCGCATGGTCGAAGCCGACCTGGGAATCACCGTCCTGGCATACTTCTCGACCGAGCGGGAGCTGGCCTCGGGCCACCTGGCGCTCCTGGACCTGCCGGGTCTCAGCCTGGAGCGGACGCTGGTCATGATGACCCGGCAGGGCGATACCTCGCTGCTCCTGCAGCGCTTCGTGAGCTTCGTTGCCGAGCACGTGCGCGCTTACTCGGCGCGACGGTCTGCCGGCTAGTGACGCTCGTCGGCCTGAACGTCACCGAGAGGAGGAAGGCAAGACCGATGCGATGGCAACTAACCAGGCGGCCCGCGGTGCGGCGGGCGGCAGGGCGATGGGCGCTCGCGGCGATCGTCGGCCTCGCCACCGCCTGCCAGACCTCGGCGCCCGCGCCCGCCGGCCAGCCTCCCGCGCCGAGCGCGGCGGCGACCGCCGCGTCCCCCCGCCCCCTCGAGCCGATCTCGCTGCGGCTCGACTTCCTCGCTCGCGGCTACCACGTGATCTTCCTGGCCGCCAGGGAGCGCGGCTACTACGCCGAGCGGGGGCTGGACGTCTCGATCGCCGAAGGGCAGGGGTCTGGGCCCACGTTCCAGCTCGTGACCAATGGCTCCGAGACCTTCGGCCTGGTCGACGCGGGCGTCCTCACCCGGGGCGTGGAGGCCGGCGTCGACGCGCAGATGATCCTCGGGGTCTTCCAGCAGAACATGTTTGGCATTCTCTCACCGGGGGAACGGCCGCTGACCCGGCCCGCTGACCTGGAAGACCGCCGCCTGGCCTTCACGCCGGGCGCCGTCGCCGAGATCATGTGGCCGGTGTTCGCCCGGAAGACGCGGCTCGACGAGGGCAAGGTCACCCTGCTCAACGTGGACGCGACGGCCAAAGCGACGCTGATGCGCAACGGCCAGGCCGACGGCGCCTTCCACCTCGTCCCGACCGACTCCACGATCTACGAGAGCAGCGGCTTCCCGGTCGCGACCATGCGGTACGCCGACTTCGGTCTCTCGCGCCTGGGGACCGGCGTCGTGGCCCTGACCCAGACTCTCCGCGACAAGCCCGAGGTGGCACGAGGCTTCGTGGCGGCGACCCAGCTCGGCTGGCAGACGGCCATCGACAACCCCGACCTGGCGCCCCCGCTCGTCCGTCAGGCGTTCACGGTGCCGCGGAGCGACGAGTCGCTACGCCTCGAGTGGACCCGCATGATGGAGTACATGCGCACCGAGCGCACGAAGGATCGCCCCCTGGGCTGGATGGATGCCGCCGACTGGCAGGAGACCCAGCAGGTCCTGATCGAAGCCGACTTCCTCAAAGAGCGCCTGCCCGTCGAGCGCTACTACACGAACGCCCTGATCCAATAGACCCGCGGTAGTCGCCCTCCATCGCGGCCCAGGGCGCCCTCGCCTGTTAAGAGGCGTATTTCAATAGAGAGTGGGGGTCCGGGACCCCCACTCTGCATCTCGCGGTCTGCTGGCGCCGGCGCCGCTAGACGGCGGCACCCAGGCCGTAGAGGGCGCGGGCGTTGTGGTAGAGGAGCTTCTCCCGGGTCTCGCGCGAGAGCCCGGCGTGGCTCCGGACGGCGTGCAGGCTCTCGGGGAACTCGTTGTCCCAGTGGGGGATGTCGGTCGCATAGAGGAAGTGCTGGTCGCCCAGGTACTCGATGGCCTGGGGCAGGAGCGTCTCCCCGGCCTCCAGGCTGAAGTACAGGTTGGACTCGCGGACCAGCGCGCTGGGCTTCTGGGTCAGCAGCGGCATCTCCGCCGCGCCGCGCTTCTCCCAGTGCTCGTCGAGGCGGTCGAGGTAGTACGGCAGCCAGGTGACGCCGATCTCGAGAAAGGCTAGCCGCAGCTTCGGGAAGCGGACCGGGACGCCCTGGCAGACGACGCTGGTGAAGTGGAGCAGCAGCGCGGCCGGGAAGGCGTAGGCGTGGACCTCGGCGAAGGTGCTCAGGCGGTCCCCGCCGACCTCGTCGGCCCAGGAGCGCGTGCCGTGGATGCACAGCGCGACGCCCAGGCGCTCGGCCTCGGCGTAGATCGGATCGTAGAACGGATCGCCGAGCGCGAGGGGCGCCCCGGTCGTCAGCAGCTCGAAGCCGATCAGGCCCAGCTCGGTCGCCGCGCGCCGCAGCTCCTCGGCCGCCGCATCCGGGTAGCGGAGAGGCAGCACGCCCACACAGCGCACCCGCTCCGAGCGGGCGTTGTACTCGCGGGCAAAGTGGGTGTTGGACGCCCGAGCGACGGCGATCTGCCAGTCGCGCTCGCGGATCTTCGCGGTGCGGCCGGCCGTGGTCGGGAAGCAGACCGCTTGCTCGATGCCCTCCCGCTCCATGATCCGGTGCCAGGCGTCGATCTGCTCCTCGGGGCTCATTCCCGAGCGGTAGGTGACCCCGGCCACCTGCTGGTAGCTCGGGTTGTGGAAGCCCAGCGTGCCCGAGAGCCCGGAGTCCCAGGGCTGGTCACCGGGCCAGAGCGGCGTCTGGCGGCGATCCCAGGGCGGCTCCAGGTACTTGCGCACGTCGCTCTCGCGCTCGATGACGTGGCCGTCGGCGTCGACGACCGCTGCAAGCTCCGCCACGGTAAGCCTCCCCGCCTTCCTTGATTAGCGCCCCGACTGACTCTCCGTCTCGGCTGCGAACAGCTCCTCCGGCTGGAGTCGCCGCCCGGAGAGCCCCTGCTCGAAGTGGAGCTGGCACATCGTGTCCAGCGTCTGGTAGTTCTCGGCCAACCCGTAGGGCCAGTGGTCCGGGCCCATCAGCGCCTCGATCTGGGCGAGGTGGTGGGACAGCCACGGGAGCATGACCGCGGGCGTGTTCGCGTGCAGGACCCGCTGCCAGCCGATCGCTTTCGCCCGAGCAAAGGCGTCCCGCAGGCTGCTCGCGATCCAGGGGTGCTGCGCGTACAGGTCGCGGCGAAGGACCACCAGGTGCATGATCGGAAAGTGGCCGGTTCGCCGGTAGTAGTCCTGCTCGACCTCGATCCAGTTCGGGAACAGGCGGCGCAGCCCGACCGCGCCCGCGGGAAGGGCCGGCGGCTGGGCGCCGTGGAACAGCGCGTCGATCTCGCCGTTCATCAGCAGCTCGGCCAGGGAGGTGCCCGGGGCGAGCGCCGTGATCGAGACGCCCGGCGGGTGCGCCACGTCCGGGCTCGTCTGGTACCACGCGAGGTCCCGCGGCTGGATGCCGTACTCGTGCAGCAGAATGCCGCGCTGCCAGAGCGCCGCCGTCCGCTGGTAATCAGAGATCCCGACCTTGCGCCCGATCAGGTCCCGCGGCTCGCGGATCGGGCTATCCGCGCGCAGGTAGATGCCGTCGAGCCGGAAGGCCCGCGAGACGAAGACCGGGAGCGCGATGCCGCGCTGGTCGCCCTGCCCCAGCACGGTCAGGTACTTCGACACCGACATCTCGACGGCGTCCGCCTCGGGCCAATCGTCGAAGCCCCCGAAGCGCTCGCCTTCCATCCGCTGGTACTCCAGGGCGATGCCGGTCGGCTGGACCGTGCCGTCCATCAACGGGCGGGTGCGGTCGAAGTAGTCCATGCCCACGTAGCGGATCGGTAGCTCATTCATCTCGCTTCACAAACCCACTTGTGCGCTGCGCCTCGGCCCAGGATCGTGGCGGGGGCCTGCCCGTGCCACCAGACGCCTCGATGTTACCAGGAATGGCCAGTCTGCCAGCGACCGCGGTGCATGCCGCGGGCGAACGCCTGGCACCCGACGTTCGCCCGCGGCACGAGCTCAGGCCGATTCGGAGAGCGGCTCGTCCGGACTCGGGAGGGTATCGAGCAGCCCCCGCAGCGGGGAGGCGACGGGTAGGCCCAGCGCCTCTTCGACCGTCTCCTGCGTCCAGCACAGCCGCTGGAACGTCGGCAGGTGGGTGTCGAGGGTCCAGCCGATCGCCGCCAGGCAGCGCTCGACCTGCGCCGGCGCGAGCCCCACGCCGTCGTACGGCAGCGGCAGGTCCAGGCCAAGCACCCCGTTGGTCAGGTCCAGGCCGAACGCGCCGAGCAGGATGCGCGAGTTCACGTGGCAAGCGGCCTGCGCGAGGACCGCGCGGCGCTCCGGCGGCACGGTCAGGAGGCTACTGGCCCGCACGAGCACCACGTCGCGCTCCTCGATGAGCCGGAAGCTCACCACGTACGTGCCCTGGGCCCCCGGTAGCGCCATGATGACCACCCCATCGGCCTCGTGGGCCTGGTAGGGCAGCCTCTGGGCGGCGCAGTACTCGACCAACTGGGCGAAGCTGACCTTGCTCATGCTAGCTCTCCTTTCGGCGGGCGTGTTTCCTTCGATCCCTGGAGCTGCTGGCGCTCCCGCAGCCGGCGCTTGCGAGCCGGCGCGGGCCGCCCGGGCGAGCGCCTGGAGCCACGAACGCAGGTTCATCAGATCAACTCCAGCGCGATCAGCACGGCGTGGGTGGCGTCCGGCCGCGCCTCGGTGGCTACCGGCAGCGAGGCGGTCGTCCGCACCGCGGCGCCGGACTGGAGCAGCGTGGCGGCCAGCGCCTCGCGAGCGGGCGCGCCGCCGGCCGCGGCGGCCCGCGCTCCCGCCAGCGCCGTCCTGGCTGGCGCCGTGAGCGGCGGCTCGACTCGCGGCGCCGGGAGCTCGCCGCCCGGCCACCACTCGCTCACCGCCCAGGCCAGCCGCCGCGGGTCGACGCCCTGGCGCAAGGCGGCGTTCGTCACCAGCCGCGGCTCCGTGGCCGCCAGCGCGAGCAGCAGCTCGCGGCGCCCGACCGGGGCCTCGCGCTGCGCCGCCAGCCGGCGGGCCAGAGCCACGACACGGTCCAGGTCACCCGGGCCACCGGCCGCGGGCTTCTCGCCAGGCGTGGTATTGACAGACAATCGCACCCTCCTTTCCTGTCTCGACGACATTGAGACACCAAGAAGCCGGGCCAGCGTCCCTGCTCGCTGGGGCTCATCACGCGCAGATACGGCAGCGGAGCGGGGATCTCGCAGGCAGGCTCGGAGCGGAGCCGCCCCTCCCACTACCGCCTCGCTTCTGTCCGGGGCCGGCCTTCGACCGCGCTTGACCCGCGCGCTCGGGCCGGAATAGGGTACGATGGCGGCGCGGCCGTCCTGGCTCGAGCCGCCGGCCGAGCGGGCAGCAGGTGGGTAGGCGGCGCTGGAAAGGATGCTGGATGGCGGAGCGCGACGCGGACGTCGTGGTCGTCGGTGGGGGTGGGGCTGGGCTGGCCGCGGCGGTGGCGGCGGCCCAGGCCGGCGCGCGCGTCGTGGTGCTGGAGCGCGGCGCCGAGGCGGGCGGCAAAACGGCGCTGGCGATGGGCAGCTTCACGGCGTCCGAGACGGGGCCGCAGCGCCGCAACGGCGTGGAGGACTCCAACGCCGCGCACCGCGAGGACTTGCTCGCCCACCTGGCCCGCCACGGCGCGGCGATGGAGCCCGACGATCCGTCGCTCGACATCCTGGTCGAGGACGGCGCCGGCTCGATCGCCTGGCTGGAAGAGCTAGGCGTGCGCTTCAGCGGTCCCCATCCCGAGCGCCCCCACCGCACCTACCGCCTGCACTGCGCCCTGCCGGACGGCTCGGCCTACGTGCGCTGCCTGGCGCGGGCGCTGGCCGACCTCGGCGGTAGCCTGCGCTGCGGCCAGCGGGTGACCGACCTGCGACGCACGGCCGACGGGGCGCTGGCGCTGGCGGTCGAGGGCCAGGCGGGGCGGCTGGTCGCGGGCGCGGTGGTGCTGGCGGCCGGCGACTACAGCGCGGCGATCGATCGCCTGCGGCCGGGCGAGGGGCTCCCGGTGGAGCCGCTGCGCGACTGGGCGCGCGGCGACGCCCAGTGCCTCGGCCACGCGCTCGGCGGCGTCCTGGCCTACATGCGCTCGCCGATCGCGCCGGCCGTCCGCTTCGTGGACCCGCCCCACACCGAGCCGGATGCCGCGCTGTACGCGGCGGGCGCGATCCTGGTCGACGAGCGCGGCGGGCGCCTGGACCGCGACGGCGAGCCGCTGGGCCGCACGCCGGCCGTGGTCGTCGCGCGCCACGCCTACACGGTGTTCGGCGGCGAGCTGGCCGAGCGCATGGCGCGGGCCAGCGACGACGGGCCGTACGCCCGCGACGGCTGGTGGCGCACGGGACGGCTGTTCATCTGCACGACGACCGGCCGCGGCTACGACTACCTGGAGGACATCGTGCAGCGGCCCGGCTGCGGCCGGGGCGAGTCGCCCGAGGCGCTGGGTGCGGCGGTGGGCATCGACGGCGTCCGGCTCGCCGCCACGCTCGACGCGCTGAACCGCGAGCGCGCCGCGCAGGACCGCTACCTGCCCATCGCGCGGCCGCCCTACTACGCCCTGGGGCCACTGCGGGCGCGCCTGCTGCTCACCTGGGGCGGCCTGCGCACCAGCGCCGCTCTGCAGGTGCTGGGCGACGACGGCACCCCGCTACCGGGCCTGTTCGCCGCTGGCGGGGCGGCCGCGTCGATGCCCCACGCCGGCGCCCACGGCCTGGGGATCGGCTGGGCGATCTCCTCTGGCCGGCGCGGCGGCCAGAGCGCGGCGCGTGCTGCGCTCCAATCGCCGACCTGACGGCCAGTACCACAGCCACACTTCACCGTCTCGACTGAACGGTTGCCGGGATTCGTTCAGGCGCTACCTTCACGCGCCCGCGGGCCCAGGCTCGGGGAGGCGCGCCCAGGCGCTGACCAGGTCGGGCGTCTTGACCACGCCGCCGTGGGCGATCGTCTCGGCGCGCAGCCGCGCAGCGAGAGTCTCGATGTCGACCTCTTCGGGGGTGGCGAGGCCGAACTGGAACGTCAGCGGCAGCACGCTGCGTAGGGAGTCGGCGGCCCAGGCGTAGCCAGCCGGATCGTCGCCGGCGATCAGGGGCGATTCGAGGTGCAGGTGCGGCGCGGGCAGACCGGCCGCCTGGAAGGCTGCGGCGAGCCGGTAGCCCATCAGCACCTCCATGCCGGTCCGCGCCGCGGTCGTCTGAAACCAGTCCCAGAAGCGCTGCCAGGTCGGCATGGCCGGGTACCATTGGAGCGAGGCCACGCCGAAGTTGTACTCCTGCATGGCGATGACGCCACCGGGGCGCAGCCAGCGGGCCAGCCGGCGCAGCACGGCGGGCGGCTCGGGCAGGTACATCAGCACGAGGCGGCCGATGATGGCGTCGACCGGCTCGTCCGGTTCGAAGGTGCGCAGGTCGTCCGCGACGAACGTCACCGTCGTCAGCCCCGCTGTCCTGGCCCGGGCCCGCGCCACGGCGAGCGCCTCCGGGTTGTGGTCGACGCCGATGACGCGGCCCGTCGGGCCGACCAGCTCGGCTACCAGGAGCGCCACGTCGCCCGCGCCGCTGCCCAGGTCCAGCACGCGCAGGCCGGCGGTCAAGCCCGCCTCGGTCAGCAGGCGTCGGGTGGTGGGATTGAGGAATTGCCCCTGCCGAATCAGCCGGTCGGTCTCGGCCGCGGTGCGGCCCATCAGATACGGCGCCTCGGGCTGGATCGTCGCACTCATGCTCGCTCCTCCGTGCCAGGTGCCTTGTGGGGCGACGTTGATCGGCTAACCTGGCGCCATTCTCCGCCGACCGAGCGGGGTCGCCCAGGGCAAGTCCGCAATCCGAGCCTGAACGGCGGCCTGAATCGCACCCCGCAAGTGGCGCCGCGACGCACGCGCGAGCAAATCCCCGCTGTGCTATGATCGCGGCACCGGGTCCGCCGCGGGACGGATGGGGCAAGGGCGATGCGGCAGGCGACTGCACCCTCGATAGTGTTGGGCGATCTCCTCCGGGAGCACCGGCTGCGGCGAGGACTGACCCAGGAGGAGCTGGCCGCGGCGGCCGGGGGAAGCCTCAGCGTAGACACGGTTGCCAACGTCGAGCGCGGCCGCACGCGGCCCTACCGCCACACGCTCCAGGCGCTGATCGGCGCCCTGCGTATGACCGCGTCCGAGGAAGCGGCAGTCCTCGAGGCCTGGCACGCCATGGCACGGGTCGGGGCCGAGCCGCACGTAGCGCCGGCGAGTCCGCCGCCGGCCCCAGCCGGCACTGGGGCGATGGCGCTGACGCCGCTGATCGGGCGGGCGCAAGAAGTAGCGGACCTCACTGCCCTGCTCGGCAACGGGTCGGCGCGCCTGGTCACGCTGACCGGCCCCGGCGGGGTGGGCAAGACGCGCCTGGCGCTGGCCGCTACTGCCGCGGTGCAGACTGCATTTGCCGAGGGAGCGCTCGCCGTCGACCTGGCACCACTGCGCGACGCGCGCCTGGTCCTGCCCGCCATCGCGCAAGCGCTCGGGCTGCCCGATACCGGCGACCGGCCCTATGCGGAGCGCCTGGGCGCCCACCTGCGGGCCTCGCACCGGCTGCTGCTGCTGGACAACGTCGAGCCGGTGGTCGAGGCCGCGCCCGAGCTGGCCGAGGTGCTCGCGGCTTGCCCGCGGGTGACGGCACTGGCCACCAGCCGCGTCGCCCTGCGCGTGCGCGGCGAGCAGGAGGTGCCGGTGGTGCCGCTGGCACTGCCGGCGCCCCATGAGCTGGCCGATTTGGAGGCGCTGGCAGCCGTGCCGGCGGTGGCGCTATTCGTCGAGCGGGCACGGGCGGTCGCGCCGGGCTTCACGCTGACCGCGGAGAACGCGGCCACGGTGGCGGCCATCTGCACGCGGCTGGACGGCTTGCCGCTGGCGCTCGAGCTGGCGGCCGCCTGGCTCCGGCTGCTGCCGCCCGCGACGCTATTGGCGCGGCTGGAACATGCGCTGGCGGTGCTGGTGGCTGGGCCGCGCGACCTGCCACCGCGGCAGCGGACGCTGCGCGCGACGATTGACTGGAGCTACAGCCGCCTCGCCGAGCCGGAGCGACGGCTCTTCCGGCGGCTGGCCGTCTTCGCCGGCGGCTGCACGCTGCCGGCCGCCGAGGCCGTCGCGGGCGACGACCCGACGCCGCACGCCGATGCAGTCGCCGCCGACCCCGCGCCGCTGATCCCGGATCCCACCGTGCTGCCGCGGCTGGCGGCGCTGGTCGACGCCAGCCTGCTGCGGGCGTTACCGGCGGCGGGCACGTCCGCCGCGGCGGAGCCGCGCTTCGCCCCCCTGGAGACGATCCGCGAGTACGCCGCGGACCAGTTGGCGGCCAGTGGGGAGGCGACCGCGGTCCACCGGCGGCACGCCCGGTGGTGCCTGGCGCTGGCCGAGGCCGCTGCGCCGCACCTGAGGACCGGCGGGCGGGCGCCCTGGCTGGATCGGCTGGCGGACGAGCACGCCAACCTCCGAACGGCCCTGGCCTGGTGCCTGGCGACACCGGAGGAGCTGGAGACGGGGCTGCGACTCGCCGGCGCGCTGGCCTACTATTGGTACTTCCGCGGCTACCATGCCGAGGGGCGCCGCTGGCTGGCCGAGGCGCTGGCGCGGCCACAGACGGCCGCCTGGCCGCGCCTGCGGGCGCAGGCGCTCTGGGCCGCCGGCAAACTGGCCTGGACGCAAGGGGACCCCGTGCAAGCGCGGCCGTTGCTGGAGGAGAGCGCGGCGCTGTATACGGCCGCCGGCGACGACTACGGGGTAGCGCAGGTGATGCTGAACCTCGGCATGACGCTGGACATGCTGGGCGATCCGCCGGCCGCGCGGGCGGCCTACGAGCGCGGCATCGCCCACGGCCGGGCGTCCGGCGACCGGTGGGTCCTGGCGCTCGTGCTCACCCTGTCGAGTGACGCGTTCTGGCTGTCCGGCGACCCGGCGGCGGCGCGCGCCCGGCTCGCGGAGGGGATGGCGCACTTCGAGGCGCTGGGCGACCCCTGGGGGCAGGCGGTGGGCCTCTTCCTCGGAGGCAGTCAGGCCGAGATGCTGGGCGACGACGCGGCCGCGGCGACCGCTTTCGCTGAGAGCGCCGCCGCGATGCGTGCCCTCGGGGAGTCCATGGGGCATTCCTGGGCGACCCTGCGCCACGGCTACGTCCGACTGCGCCAGGGCGACCTGGCCGAGGCGCGGGCGGTGCTGGCCGAGAGCCTCATGGTGGCCCGGGACCTCGGGCACACCACGTTCGCGCTGCTCGGCCTGGCCGGTTGCGCCGCAGTGGCGGTGCTCGACGGAGAGGACAGCGCGGCGGCCCACCTGTTTGGGCGGGCGGCGCCGCTGCTAGAGGCGCCCCGCGACGCCGGCGGCCCTACCGGTGCGGCGGCGCGGGCGAGCTGCGATCCGCCGCTGGCAGCGCTGCGAGCGCGCGTGGAGCCGGCGGCCTTCGCCGCCTGGTGGGCGGCTGGCCAGGCGATGCCCCTCGAGGAGGCGATCGCGCTAGCGCTGGCGGTGGCTCGCCCCGACTGACGCGGACGCTCAACCAGCCCCACGGAGACTGTGAACGGTAGCGCGATCGACGTTACTTGATGAGGGCGCCGCCGTCCACCACCAGCTCGATGCCCGTGACGAACGACGACTCGTCGCAGGCCAGGAACAGGATCGGATAGGCGATCTCGCGCGGCTCGGCCCAGCGCTCCATGAGGGTGTGGCTGGTACCCGCCGCGCGCATCTCGGCCTCGCTGATGCCGCGCGCCGCCGCCCGGGCGATATGGAAGGGGGTAATCGTCGGCCCGGGGCAGATGGCGTTCACGCGGATGCGGTGCGGCGCCTCCTCGACCGCGAGCGCGCGGGTCATGCCCAGCACCGCCGCCTTGGTCGTGTCGTACTGGCTCATCCCGGCGCGCCCGGTGAGGCCGTACACGGAGGACATGTTGACGATGCTGCCGCCGCCGCCCGCGCGCAGGATCGGGATGGCCGCCTGGTTGCAGTAAGCGGTAGCCAATACGTTGGCGCCGATGATGAACGCCCAGCTCTCGGGTGTCGCGTCCACCAGCGGGCCGAACACGCGCACACCGGCCACGTTCACCAGAGTATGAAGCCCGCCGAGCCATTCGGCTGCAGTCTCGACGACGCGCCGTGCATCGGCCGGGTCAGCGAGGTCCGCGGCCAGGGCCAGCACTCGGGCGCCCGGCACGTCCCTGGCGATGCCTTCGGCCGCGCGGTCGGCCGCCGCGCCGTCGCGGTCGACCAGCGCGACCGCCGCGCCTTCTTCGGCGAACAAGCGGCCGGTGGCCTCGCCGATGCCGCCGCCGCCACCCGTCACGAGCGCGAGCTTGCCCGCCATGCGTCCGGCCATCTGCCCCTCCGCCTCATTCTCGCACACCCGGGGCAGTAGCGCCGGGAGCGGAGCT
>Ga0070741_10005268_pt1 | contig 28893 bp, 24 predicted proteins | sample Coa_R1_4_FD_66440 | JGI IMG/M metagenome (GOLD analysis project Ga0070741, IMG submission 66440) | Surface soil microbial communities from Centralia Pennsylvania, which are recovering from an underground coalmine fire - Coalmine... | ecosystem: Environmental > Terrestrial > Soil > Unclassified ... | reverse complement strand
CGGCAACAAGTGCGGCGCCAATCAAAAGTGCCAGGAGACGTTCAACGGCTTCACCATCGGCTGGGCCTGCCAGCCGTGGTTCGGCACCACGTGCTCGGCGGGACAGACCTCGTGCTACGTCTCCGACGGAACCGGATTGCCGACGGAGCAATGCGTCGACACCACCAGCGACATCAAGAACTGCGGCGCCTGCAACAACGACTGCTCGCACCCGCAGCCCGGCACCGGCGATTTCTGTTTCCCTGGATATCCCTGTTATTGCATTGCCGGTCATTGCAAAGCGGGTTGCAATGCGCCATTCACGCTTTGCGGAAACACGTGCACGGACGTCAATGCCGATCCGGCGAACTGCGGCGGCTGCGGCACCAAATGCGGGCCCGGGCTCGAGTGCTATCAAGGCCAGTGCACCACGTGCGGCGCCGGCCAGACCGTGTGCGGCGGCACCTGCGCGACGCTCGCCAGCGATCCGCAGAACTGCGGCGCGTGCAACAACGCCTGCCCGAAAGGCGCGTCGTGCATCGCCGGCAGCTGCCAGTGCCCCGCGGGCTACCAGGTCGCGTGCTCGACGCTGCCGCCGGCGTGCGTGAATTTCTCGACGGACAACGGCAACTGCGGGCTCTGCTACGCGTACTGCGGCGGCGGCGCGTCGTGCCAGGGCGGGCAGTGCGCGTGCCCGCCCGATACCAGCGCCTGCCCCGGGAGCTGCGCGCGGCTCGACGTCGATCCGTACCAGTGCGGCGCGTGCGGCAACGCGTGTCCCTCGACGCAGGTGTGCAGCCAGGGCGCGTGCGCCGACGCGTGCGCCGGCTCGCTCACCAAGTGCTCGCGCTCGTGCGTCGACCTCACGAGCGATCGCCAGAACTGCGGCGCGTGTTACAAGGCCTGCCCCAACGGTCAAACGTGTCAAAGCGGCGTCTGCGCTTGATGGTGAGCGGCTTGCACGCGCAAGTCGCTTGTCATGGAAACGCAACTGGCAACGAGAGCGTCGCTGTTCCTCGAAGGGCTGGCGGTCGGCGCGGGCCTCATGTACACGCTCGACCCGGCGCGCGGCAGGCGCCGGCGCGGCAAGCTGCGCGACCAGGTGGCGCGCGGCGTCCATGAGGTAGAGGAGCGCGCCGACGTCGCGGCGCGTGACCTGGGGCACCGCGCGCGCGGGCTCTGGTTCGATCTGCGGTCGGTGTTCGCGCGCGAGCAGGCGGACGACGACGTGCTCGCCGAGCGCGCGCACGCCCGGCTGGGTCACCTGATGGCGCATCCGCGCACCGTCGAGCTCGCGGTGCACGACGGGCGCGTCACCTTGCGCGGCAAGGCGCCGGCGGCCGACGTCGAGCGGCTGCTCGCGGCGCTGCGCGCGGTGCGCGGCGTTCACGACGTCGAGAACCAGCTCCAGCCGACCGACGAGCCGAGCCGCGCGTTCGCGCCGCGGCTGCCGTTCAAGTGGTCGCCGGGCGCGCGGCTGCTGACCGCGCTGGCCGCCGGCATGACCATCGCCTACGCGGCGCGCCGCCTGGGATGAGACGACGCTGCTCGACCTCGCGCGTGCGGGACTGGTTCCTGCGCGGGCTCGGCTGGGTGCAGTACCTGGCGTTCCGCTCGCTCGAGCGGCAGGTGCTCGGGCTGTTCGGGCGGCGCGGGCTCGCGCCGATCGCCGACACGCTGGCGGCGGCGCGCGCGCAGCTCGGGCGCGAGCGATACCGGCGGCTGCCGACGATCTTCTGGCTCGACGCGCGCGACCAGGCGCTCGAGCGCGCGGTGCGCGTGGGCGAGGCGTCGTCGCTGGCGCTGGCCGCCGGATTCGCGCCGCGCACGTCGCTAGCGATCTCGTGGACGATCTACCTGTCGTTCGTGACCGCCGGGCTCGACTTCATGAGCTTTCAGTGGGACACGCTGCTGCTCGAGTCGTGCGTGCACGCGTTCGTGATCGCCGGGCGCAAGCCGCCGGCGCGCGGCGACGTGGCGCTCCCGCGCTGGCTGGTGTTCCGGCTCTACTTCGGCTCGGGCGCGGCCAAGTGGCACTCGCGCGATCCGCACTGGCGGCGGCTCACCGCGTGCGCGCACCACTACGAGAGCCAGCCGCTGCCGACGCGGCTCGGCTGGTACGCGCACCACGCGCCGCCGTGGCTGCAGCGCGTGTCGACGGCGTTGGCGCTCGGCATCGAAGCGGGCGCGCCGTGGCTCGTGCTCGGTCCGCGGCGGCTGCGGCGCGCGGCGTTCGCGCTCGTCGAGCTATTGCAGGCGGCCATCGCGGCGACGGGAAACTACGGCTTCTTCAACGTGCTGTCGGCGCTGCTCGGCGTGTGGGTGCTCGACGACTGCGATCTCGGCGCGCGCGCCCGGGCGAAGGTCCGGTCGCGTCCCGAGTGGCTGGCGCTCGCCACCGACGCGCCGCTGCTCGCGCTCTCGGCGCGCTCGTTCGCGCGGCGATTTCTCCCGCGCCCGCGCACCGCGCGGGCGGCGCGCGTCGAGCGGATGGAGCGCGCGCTCGCGCCGTTCTGCGTGACCAACCAGTACGGGCTGTTCAGCGTCATGACCATCGACCGTCCCGAGATCGTGATCGAGGGATCGAACGACGGCGTCGAGTGGCGCGAATATGAGTTGCCGTACAAGCCGGGCGATCCGCGCCGCCCGCCGCGCCGGGCCGCACCGCACCAGCCGCGTCTCGACTGGCAGCTCTGGTTCGCCGCCAAGACGCCGCCGCCGTTCTGGTTCGTCACGCTCCTGCGCCGCCTGCTCGAGGGCGCGCGCGAGGTGCTGGCGCTGTTCGAGGTCAATCCGTTTCCCGAGCGGCCGCCGCGCTTCGTGCGGGCGACGCTCTACGACTATCGAATGACCGACCTGGCGACGCGGCGGCGCACCGGCGCGTGGTGGACGCGGCGGCGCATCGGGCTCTACTTTCCGCCGGCGTCGCTTCAGCGGTAGGGCGCCTGCGTCCCGACGTCGACGAGCTCGGTGCCGTACTCGGGGCCGATCGGGATCGCGGCCGGGTCGCGCGCGTACCACTCGACGAAGCCGCAGCCGCGGCACACGAACGCGTCGAGCACGCCGAGCGGCGCGTCGCTGTCGGGCGCGCTCGCGTGCTTGCCGGTCCAGAACGAGCTCTCGCGGCGGCACGCATAGCTGACGCCGGCGGGCGACAGGCGCGCCCATTCGCCGACGCGCTCGCGCAAGAGCGCGCGCACGAGCACGGTGTGGCCGCAGCGCGCGCACGGCCTCGGCGGCCGCACCGGCGGCGGCGCGAGCGTCGACAGGCCGAACGAGCCGCGGCAGCTCAAGCAGATGCGGTTCGCGCGCTCCCACTCCTGCCACGCCGGATCGCTCGACAGGCCGCTGATCGAGCCGTTGCAGATCTTGCATTCCATGCCGTGATTCTACGCCGCCGGCCCGATCTTCAGCGACGGGTGGAGGTGGCCGGCGGATCGCTGCAGCCGTGATCGGCGGCCCACGAGTTGTAGACGTCGAGCGCGCGCTGCTCGCGGTGCGCGCCGCCGATGCCGAGCGCCAGCAGCGTCGAGACGTTCACCGCCATGAGACCGAAGCCGACGCCGACCGCGAGGCCGACCGCGCGGCCGTCGTCGGGACGCTCGACGTCGAGCGCGATCAGCGACGAGAACGTGCCGATGAGCAGCGCGCCGTGGGTGATGAACAGCGGCAGGAGCGCGCGATCGCGGGCGCGGGCGGCGCGGGCCAGCGCGTTCGCGGGCGGATAGTCGGCGGTGGCGGCGACCAGGCCGCTCGAGACGCCGCGGCGGTGCTCGACGAGGACGCCGTGCTTCCAGAGCCACGTGCCGGCGTGGCGGCGGCTGGCGCGCTGCACGCACGGGCCGTTCGGATCGGGCGTCGGCGATTCGATCACGCGCGGCGGCTCGCGGTAGCTGAACGGCGAAGTCGGCTGCGGCAGATCGACCATCGGCGCGCAACCGGCGAGCGCGAGCGTGAGCGCGAGCGTGATCGCGCGCCGGCTCATGGCGGCGTGCAGCCGTGCACGCGCGCCCAGTCGTTGTACGTCGCGCGCGCGCGTTCGGCTCGATGGCTGCCGCTGATCCCGAGCGCCACCATGGCGACGCTGCTGCCGACGAACAGCGTCGCGCCGATGCCCCAGCCGATGAAGAAGTTGTCGTTGTGCGGCGGGCCCGTCGCCGAGAGCGCGGCGCCGGTGGCGAGGCTGGTGATGAACAGCGGCAGCGTGGCGCCCCACAGCGGGAGCAGCGCGCGATCGCGGGCACGAGCGCCGCGCGCGAGGCGATTGGCCTCGGGGTCTTCGCGCGTCGCGACGATCAGATCGTTGTGCGGCACCAGCACGCCGTCGCGCCACAGCCACACGCCTCGACGGCGCGCGGCAACTTGCTGCAGGCACGGCCCGCTCGGATCGGGCGGGAGCGGCGCGAGCGTGGAGCCGCGGCCGGCGATCGCAAACGTGCCCGCGCAGCCGTCGAGCGCGCACGCGGCCATCGCGCAGGCCAGCGCCCGCGCCGCCGCTCGGTGACCCGCCATGCGCGCTCCGACGGCACCGCGCGTTCGCTATTCAATGCGTTCGACTTCTGTCGAGGCCGGCGATAACTTGCCGCCGATGAGCGATCCCGAGTTCGATTACATCGTCGTCGGCGCCGGATCGGCCGGCTGCATCGTCGCCGGCCGGCTGTCGGCCGATCCGTCGGTGCGCGTGCTGGTGCTCGAGGCCGGCGGCGCCGCCGAGGAGAATCCGGAGACGCTGCGCGCCGACGGCTACAAAAAAGCCTTCATCAATGATCGCGTGATCTGGGAGCGCTTCTCGGTGCCGCAAGCCGAGTGCTCGGGCGCGCAGCTGTTCATGGGCACCGGCCGCGGCGTCGGCGGCTCGGGCTCGGTGAACGCGATGGTCTACACGCGTGGCTCGGCGATCGACTACGCGATGTGGAAGGTCGCCGGCTGGGACTGGCCGCACGTGACCGCCGACTTCGTCGAGCTGGAGCGCGAGCTCGACGTGCACCGCCAGCCGCCGACGCGCTTCACCGAGGCGTGCATCGCCGCCGCCGAGGCGAGCGGCTTTCGCCGCAAGGAGGATCTCAACGACGGCACGCTGAGCGGCTTCCTCGGCTACGAGTGGATGAACTTCGCCGGCGAGGAGCGGCGCAGCTCGTACGTCGCGTTCCTGCGCGGCGGGCGCGCGCGGCCGAACCTCACGCTGGTCACGCACGCGGTCACGCGGCGCGTGCTGTTCGCCGAGCGCCGCGCCGTCGGCGTCGAGTACGAGCACGAGGGCACGGTGCGCACCGCGCGCGCGCGCCACGAGATTATCCTGTGCGCCGGCGCGCTGGAGACGCCCAAGCTGCTGATGCTCTCGGGCGTCGGGCCGGCGGCGCACCTCGGCGAGCACGGCATCGACGTGGTGGCCGATCGCGCCGGCGTCGGCGAGAACCTGATGGACCACCCGAACGTCAGCATCTTCTTCAAGGGCAAGCAGCCGACCGACTGCACCTGGGCGCAGCTCTACGGCTTCCACCGCGCGCGCGCGAGCGGCAATTTGCCGCAGGAGGCGGCCGACACCTGCTACGTCTTCTACTCGGCCAAATCGTCGTTTCGCGAAGGCGTGATTCGCATGCTGCCGACGATGATCCTGCCGCAATCGCTGTACCGCTTCGCGCGCGTGCGCGGCGCGCTGCGCGGCGCGATCAAGGCGGCGTTCGCGCTCGCGCCGGTCAAGCGGCTGGTCGATCGCATGTACGGCATCGTGGTGATCCTCGGCAAGCCCGAGAGCCGCGGCACGGTGCGGCTGCGCTCGCGCGACGTGCGCGACCAGGCGCTGCTCGACCCGCGCTACTTCGCGGTGCGCGCCGATCTCGACGCGCTGGTGGCGGGCGTCAAGCTGGCGCGGCGCGTGGCGGCGGCGCCGCCGCTGGAGGAGTGGGGCAACCGCGAGCTGATCCCCGGGCGGCGCACGGCGAGCGACGAGCAGCTCGAGAAGTTCGTGCGCAAGAACGTGATGACCACGTACCACTTCGCCGGCACGTGCCGCATGGGCGACGATGAGGCGGCGATCGTCGACGGGGAATTGCGGGTACGCGGCGTGCGCGGGCTGCGCGTCGCCGACGCGTCGGTGATCCCGGTGGTGCCGGTGTCGGCGATGAACGCGCCCAGCATGCTCATCGGTTGGCGCGCGGCGCGCTTCATCGCCGAGGAGCGCGCGGGGCGCTCGACGGTCGCGCGCGCGGTCACTTCGTCAGCGCGATCTTCCCCATGAGCTCCTCCTCGATCGGAGGCTTGGGCGGACGCACGGGCGGGTTCGGCGGCCGCGCGTCGGGCCGCGGCTGCGACGGGCGCACGCGCGAGGGATGGCCGGCGCCGCCCGAGCCGCTCGTCGGCGGGATCGAGCTGTCGGCGAACGCGGGCGTCCTCGCGCCGACGAGCGACGCCAGGCCGAGGCCGATGGCCAGCAGTCGAGCGCCGCGCGCCGGCGGCGCCGGACGAAACCGGATCTCGCCGTCGCCGTCGACGCGGTAGCGCACGCAGACGCTGTCGCATCCGCCGCGCCGCGCGCGCTCGAGGAGCCGGCCGGCTTCGCGCTCGCTGAGCGCCGAGAGATCGATCACGGTGGTGGCGCAGCGATCGCAGCGGCGCCCGTCGCCGTCGCGGCGCATGGCGCGCCAGTCTTGATCGCAGGGCGAGAGGATCGGTAGCGCGCGTCGGTGCATGTCAGGGCTTCGGCGACAGGATCTCGTCGAGGTCCTCGTGGCGGATCTGCATCTTGCCCATCACCACGTGGCGCGGCCGCGGCGACGGGCGCTGCGCGTGCTCGGACTTGTCGTCGTTGGCGGCCGCGACCGGTGGCTTCCTCGTCGACGACGTGGCGGCGGGTTGCGCGCTCGCGTGCTGCTCGCCGCTGCCGTTTCCGCACGGCGCGATCGACGTGTCGCCGCGCGCCGCGCCCGCGCCGCCGACCAGCGACGCGAGGCCGAGGCCGAGCCCGACCGCCAGCTCGCGCAATCCGCGGCGCGGCGGCGGCGAGCGGAACTCGACCTGGCCTTCACCGTCGACGCGGTAGCGCACGCAGATGCTGTCGCATGCGCTCCGCCGCGCGCGCTCGAGGAGCTGCTTCGCGTCGCGCTCGGTGAGCGCCGAGAGATCGACCACGGTCGTGGCGCACGACGCGCAGTGGCGGCCGTCGCCTTCGCGGCGCATGGCGTCCCACGCTTCGCCGCAGGGCTGCGCGACCGGCAGGTGATGCTTGTCCATGCTGCGTTGAACGCGCGAGGCGGCGCGGCGGATCTAGAACTGGGGACTGACGAGGAGGCCCATGGCGTCGCTGTCGGAGCGCTCTGGTTTCTTGCGCGGAGCGTGCGCAGCCTGGCGCGCGTGCGGATTCGCCGGCGTCGTGCGCGCCGTAGCGGCGGCGGGGGAGACGGCGGCGAGCGCACCGTTGGCGACGTGCTCGCCGGCGTGCTCGGGGCCGCGATCGGCGGTCGACACGTCGGCGCGCGCGGGCGTGGCGCCGACGAGCAGCGACGCGACGCCGAGCCCGACCGCCAGCCGCTCGAGACCGCGACGCGGCGGCTCGGGCCGGAAGCGCACCTCGCCGTCGTCGTCGAAGCGATAGCGCGCGCAGGTGACCGCACCGCTCGCGATCAACCGGCGCGCCTCGCGCTCGGTGAGCGACGACAGATCGACGACGGTGGTGGAGCAGTGCGCGCAGCGGCGGCCGCGGCCGTCGGGCGTCATCGCGTCCCAGCGTTCGCGGCACGACGAGGCGATCGGCAGCTGGCGCCGGTGCATCCGGCTATTGTGACACGTCGCCCATGAAATATTCGGGCTCGGGCTTGAGCCGCGGCATCGGGCGCGTCGCCACCTCGACCTCGACGGTGCCGGGGTTGTGCGCCGCGGCCGGCGCGTTGGCGGCGACGGCGAATTGCGCCGCGGTCGCCAGCTTGCGCCCCGACTGCGCCGGGCCGTGCGCCGGGATCGACGCATCCGCGAACGCCGGCGCCGCCGCGCTCACCAGCGACGCCAGCCCGAGCCCCGCCGCCAGCCGCTCGAAGCCGCGCCGCGACGGCGCGCGAAACATCAGCTCGCCCTCGCCGTCGACGCGGTAGCGCACGCACAGCTTGCCGCGCCGATTGGCCACCACCCGCTTCGCCTCGCGCTCGGTGAGCTGCGACAGATCGACGACGGTGTAATCGCAGCGCGCGCAGTGCCGTCCGGCGCCGTCGCGACGCATCTCGTCCCAGTCTTCGCGGCACGGGTTCAAGATCGGCAGCGCTCGCTTGTGCATGCGTCTTCCAACGCGCGGGCGCGCCCATCGATCTATGCAGGGCCCCGTGATAGAACCGCGCCATGAGCAAGCAAACGGCGGACGTCATCCTCCTCGGCGCCGGGCACAACGGCCTGGTCGCCGCCCTGCAACTCGCGCGGCGCGGCCTCGACGTCGTGGTCGTCGAAGAGAAGCCGACCATCGGCGGCGCCTGCAAGACCGAACGCCCGTTCAAAAAAGCGCCCGAGCTCGGCACCTCGACGGGCGCGTACCTGTGCGGCCTGGTGCAGCCCGAGCTGCTCGATCGCACCGGCGTCGAGCTGCCGCTCAAGCGACGCGACCCGCACTACTTCCTGCCCACCACCGACGGCCGCTACCTGCTGTTCGGCTCCGACGAAGCGGAGATGAAGCGCCAGTTCACGTCGTTCTTCTCCGAGCGCGACTACCGCGCCAATCAGGCGCTGACCAAAGAGATCGGCGAAATCCGCGACGACATCGCGCCGACGTGGATGGAGGAGCCGCTCTCGATCGAAGCCACCGCCGAGCGCTACGTGCGCGCGCCCTTGCAAAAGACGTTCATCGATCTGTGCCGCAAGCCGGTCGGCGAATACCTGGACCGTTTCGAGTTTCAAAGCGATCTATTGCGCGCGATGTACGCCGTCACCGACGGCTTCTCCGGCTTGAACGGCACCTGGGACACGCCCGGCACCGGCATGAACTTCCTCATCCACAACATGTGCCGCCTGCCCGGCTCGGGCGGCACGTGGATGATCGTCGAGGGCGGCATGGGCACCATCACGCAGCGCTTCGGCGAGGCGGCGCGCAAGGCGGGCGCGAAGATCGAGACCGGCCGCCGCGTCGAGCGCATCCTCGAGCAGAACGGCGTGGTGCGCGGCGTGGCGTTCGCCGACGGCAGCGAGCTGCACGCGCGCGTCGTGGTCTCCAACGCCGATCCGTTCCGCATGCGCGAATTGCTTGGCCGCGATCGCCTGCCCGCCGACTACAACGCGCGCCTCGACGGCTATCGCAAAGACGGCACGACGATGAAGGTGAACCTGGCGCTGCGCGGCCTGCCCAAGTTCACCTGCCTGCCGGAGGATCGCGGCCAGTACGGCCCGACGATCCACCTGCTCCCCGACGAGAAGGACGTGATGCGCCGCCTGCGCGACGGCTTCGCCGGCGTCAAGCAGGGCAAGCTCGACGAGTTCCCGACGATCGAGTGGTACATCCACACGACGGTGGATCCGTCGCTGCGCGATCGCGACGGCCACCACAACTCCGCGCTGTTCGTGCAGTGGGTCCCCTACGAGGTCGCCGGCTCGTCGTGGGAAGCCGAGGAGGAGCGCTACGTGCGCCACCTGCTCTCGATCTGCGATCGCTTCGCGCCCGGCACGAGCGAGCTGGTGGTCGACACCTTCGCGCTGCACCCGAAGAAGATCGAGCAGCACTTCGGCATCACGCGCGGCCACATCCACCACGTCGACAACGCGTTCGGTTTCGCCGACCGCCTGCCCTACGTCACGCCGATCGCCGGCCTCTACTCCTGCTCGGCGGGCTGCCACCCGGCGGGCTCGGTCATCGGCTGCGCCGGACACAACGCCGCCGAGCGCGTGCTCAAAGATCTCGGCAAGCACAACTAAGGGGTCTAAAACCAACTGATGGACGAGCGCCCTCGTCGGTTCCTGCGCGTGCCGATCGGCGGGCGGATCCTCGCCAGCCTGATCCCCGAGAGCGCGCCGCTCGACATGCGCATCGTCGGGCGCACGCTGCTGCACGCGGCGCTCGTCGGCGTGGGCGCGGGGCTGATCGGCGCGGCGTTCTTCGCCGGCCTCGAGTACATGCAGTTCTTCGTGCTCGAGGCGCTCGCCGGCTATCAGCCGCTGCGCGCCAGCGGCGAGCGCATCATCCACGGCTCGGGCGCGGACGCGCGCGTGTTCCGTCCGTGGCTGCTCCTGTTCCTGCCGGCCCTCGGCGCGCTCGCCGGCGGGCTGCTCACGCGGCTCGCGCCCGAGACCGCGGGCGGCGGCGGCGACGCGATGATCGAGGCGTTCCATCACCACGGCGGCGCGATCCGCAAGCGCGTGCTGTGGGTGAAGGGCCTGGCGTCGATCTTCACGCTCGGCTTCGGCGGCGCGGGCGGCCGCGAGGGCCCGACGATGCAGATCGGCGGCGCGCTCGGCTCGCTGGTGTCGCGCGTCCTGCGCGTCGATCCGCGCGAGCGCCGCGTGCTGATGGTCGCCGGCGTGGCGGCCGGCATGTCGGCGGTGTTCCGCACGCCGCTCGGCGCCGCGCTGCTCGCCGTCGAGGTCCTCTACCGCGACGACTTCGAGACCGAGGCGCTGGTGCCCGCCGTCCTCGCCAGCGTGGTCGCCTACTCGGTGGTCATCTCGATCTTCGGCGAGTCGACGCTGTTCGCCCACGCGCCGCGCTACCCGTTCGTGCCGATGCACCTGCCGCTGTACATCCTGCTGGCGCTGTTCGAGGCGCTGCTCGCCGCCACGTTCGTCGCCACGCTGCGCCGGGTTCAGAGCATGAGCGGCAATTTGCCGCTGCCGATCTGGGCGCGCCCGGCGCTCGGCGGCCTGCTCCTCGGCGCGGTCTCGGTGCCGGCGATCATGGTCATCGGCTCGCGCATCGGCATCCCCGGCCAGGGGCTCGGCATCCTCGGCGGCGGCTACGGCGCGGTGCAGACCGCCATCACCGGCGCCGACTGGCTCAAGGGCACGTGGGGCGACGTCGAGCTCCTGCTTTTATTGTGCGTCGCAAAATTGATCGGCGCGTCGCTCACCATCGGCTCGGGCGGCTCGGCCGGCGACTTCGCCCCGTCGCTGGTGCTGGGCGGTCTGTTCGGCGGCGCGTTCGGCCGCGCGGCGCAGCTCCTCCTCCCCGGCGCGCACATCGACGCCGGCGCGTTCGCGCTCGTCGGCATGGGCACGTTCTACGGCGGCATCGCCCACGTCCCGCTCTCGGCGCTGGTCTTCGTCTGCGAGCTGGCCGGCAGCTACGATCTGCTGGTCCCGCTCATGCTCGCCGAGGGCGTCGCCTTCGTCGCCCTGCGCAAGCAGTCGCTCTACACCGCGCAGGTGCCGACGCGCGAGCAGTCGCCGCTGCACGCCGCCAAGTCGCCCGCCGACGTGCTCAAGACCCTGAAGGTCGCCGCCGCGATGGTGGCGCGCACCGAGTTCATCACCTTCCGCCCGGCCGCGCCGATCGCCGAGGTCGTCGAGGGCGTCTCCGCCTCCGCGTGGCAGGACGCGTTTCCGGTCATCGACGAGGCGGGCAAGCTGCACGGCATGATCAGCGCCGAGGTGCTGCGCGTGCTCGCCGGCGAAAAAGATCTCGGCGCGGTGGCGATCGCCGCCGACGTCATGCAGGCGCCGATCACCGCGCGCGACGACGACGACCTGCGCACCGCCGCCGAGCGCATGCTGCAGCACTCGCTGCGCGAGCTGGCGGTGGTCGACGCCACCGGCCGCATCGTCGGCTTCCTCGACGAGGCGGACATCGCCAAGGCCTATCTCGCCGGCAACCTCGGCGCGGACCAGCGCGCGCCGTGAGCGCTCCCGATCGCGGCGGCGCCACGCTGCGCCTCGACGAGGACACGTGGCTGCTGGTGCTGACCGGCGCCGGCGTGTCGGCGGAGAGCGGCATCCCGACGTTTCGCGACGCCGGTGGTTTGTGGGAGCAGCACCGCGTCGAGGAGGTCGCGTCGCCCGAGGGCTTCGCCGCCGACCCGCGCCTGGTGTGGCGCTTCTACGCCGAGCGGCGGCGCAAGGCCAAGACGTGCGCGCCCAACCCCGGCCACGCCGCGCTCGCTCGCGCCGAGGAGGCGCTCGGCGACCGCTTCCTCCTGGCGACGCAAAACGTCGACGGGCTGCACCGCCGCGCCGGCAGCCGCCGCCTGGTCGAGCTGCACGGCAACCTGTTCACGTCGCGCTGCGCCGACTGCGCGCGCGCGCCGTTCGCCGACGAGACGGAGCCCGCCGAGCCGCCGCGCTGCGACGCGTGCGGCGGGCGTCTGCGCCCCCACATCGTGTGGTTCGGCGAGATGCTGGATCCCGACGATCTCTGGCGCGTGAAACAGTTCATGCGCAAAGCCGAGCGCGGACGCTTCGTGTTCCTCGCCGCCGGCACGTCGGGCGCGGTGTGGCCGGCGGCCGGCTTCGTCGACGACGCGCGGATGGCGGGCGCCGAGACGTGGCTGGTGAACCTCGAGCCGCCGGAGAACGCGTCGCGCTTCCAGCGCTTCGTCTCCGGCCCGAGCGGCCGCGTATTGCCCGAGCTATTGAATGCGAAATGAAGGGGGAAAACTCAATGCGACCTGCAAAACTCACGGCAATATTCGCGGCAATGTTCTCTGCAATGGTCATAATGGGGTCTCTGGCGAACGCCGATAGCAAGTCTGAAGCGCCGCCGCGCGAGATCACGGTCTCGGGCGACGCCGAGATCAAGGTCGTCCCAGACCAAGTCATTCTCACCGTCGCGGTCGAGACGCTCGACAAGGATCTGCTGACCGCCAAGCAGCAGAACGACGATCGCGTCAAGAAGGTCCTGGCGGTCACCACTCAGTTCAAGATCGAGCCCAAGCACGTCCAGACCGACCAGCTTACCATCGAGCCTAAATACACCGATTATCAGCACACTGATCCGGGCCATTTCACCGGCTACAACGTCCGCAAATCGGTGGTCATCTGCCTCAAGGACCTGACGCACTTCGAGGCGGTGCTGATGGCGCTGCTCAAGGCCGGCACCAACCGCGTCGACGGCGTGCAGTTCCAGACCTCGGAGCTGCGCAAGCACCGCGACGCCGCGCGCCTGATGGCCGTCAAGGCCGCGCGCGAAAAGGCCGCCGCCATGGCCGGCGAGCTGGGCTGCAAGCTCGGCCGCCCGCGCACCATCGTCGAGGGCTCAGGCGGCCTGACGACCGCGGGACGCACCGCGTATCAGAACATGAGCTCGAACGCCGGCTCGCCCGACACCGGCGCCGAGGGCGGCTTCTCGCCCGGGCAGATCAGCGTCACCGCCAACGTCACCGTGCACTTCGATCTGACCGATTGACACGTTTCGCCGCGCCGCCCGTATCTATGGACATGCGCCGCCTGCTGCCGCTCGCGCTTCCGTCGCTCCTGCTCGCCGCCGCGTCGCCGATGGCCGCGCGCGCCGACGCCACCGTCCCCGCCGAAGCCGCCGCCGAGCCGCTGCGCTGCTCCTACGAAGACGTCGGCTACTTCCGCGACGTCCAATCCGACCGGGTAAAACGCGCCCAGGCGCTCGCCGGCCCCGAGCTGTATTTCGAGCAGGCGAGCGCGCACCACGTGCTGTTCGCCGATCGCTCCAGCTCGCGCCGCCTGGGCCGCGCGGTGCTGATCGATCTCGACACGCACCAGAAGCAGGAGATCGACGCCGGCGCGGTCGCGTTCGTCGAGGACGCCGCCGGGAGCGTGATCGCGATCGTCGCGTTCGAGCGCTCGAACGGTGCCCTCTATCTCCTCGACGGCACCGGCCGCGCGCGCTGGGCGGTGGCGAGCTACGATCGCTACTACGGCGACGACCTGGCGGTGGCGATCGCCGGCTCGCAGTTGATCGTCGCCGGCTTCCATCGCATCGCCACCGGTTCGAACCTGCGCAGCTTCGACCTCGCGACCGGCCGCCCGCTGTGGACCGCCGACGTCGAGCAGGTCAACGCGTCGCACTCGAAGTACTACAACGACGTCACCGTCGAGGCGCGCGGCGGCCGCATCATCTTGCGCGGCGTCGAGGCGTACGGTTGCTACGTGCAGGTGTTCGACGCCGCCACCGGCCGCCGCCTGTCGAGTAGGATGAAGCGCTGATGCGCCCGCTCATCGCGCTCGTCCTCTTCACCGCCATCGCGCGCGCCGACGCCACCGTGCCCGCCGACGCGAAAGGCCCGCCGCTGCGCTGCGCGGATTCGGACCGCGCGTACGAGCGCGACGCGCGCTCGGAGCGGGTGGCGCGCGCCCAGTCGATCGCCGGCGCGGGCTTCACGTTCGCGCAGGCGGCCGCGCACTACGTGCTGTTCCACCAAGCCTGGCCCACGGGACGCCCCGGCCTCTCGGTGGTGGTGGATCTCGACGGCCGGCGCGCGCTCGAATTCCCCGAGGGCGCCGAAGGCCTGGTCGAGGACGCCGCCGGACGCCTCGTCGGCGTGCTCTCGATCGACATGGGGCGCAGCGAGCTGCGCCTCGTCGACGCAGCCGACCGCGTGCGCTGGCGCGCGGGCGTCACCGACATCTGGTTCGACAGCGCCGTCGCCGTGATCGCCGGCCGGCAGCTCATCGTCGCCACGTTCCGCCGCTTCGCCACCGGCTCGGCGCTGCACAGCTACGATCTCGCCACCGGCCGCCTCTTGTGGACCGGCAAGGTCGAGCAGGTCAACGCCGCGCACTCCGAGTACTTCAACGACGTCACCGTCGAGCTCGCCGGCGATCGCGTAGTGCTGCGCGGTATCGAGTCGTCCGGCTGCTACGTACAGACGTTCGACGCCGCCACCGGCCGCCGCCTCTCCAGCCGAATGAAACGCCGTTTCTAACGCTTTCAACCGAAGCCGTAGCGGTGCGCGCCCGAGTAGCCGCGCGCCTCCAGCTCGAGGAAGCGCAGCGGCAACGCCGCCTCGAGCCGCTCGAGGAACGCGCGCAGCCGCGGACCGTTGAGCGCCGCCAGCGCGCGATCGGGCGCCGCGCCGCGCGACTCGGGCGAGTAGAGATCGACGTGCAGCGCGAAGCGGAGCTGCCGCGCCAGCCGATCCTCCGACGGGCGCCCGTGCTCGTCCAGCTCCACGTCGAGCGCCAGCGACGCGCCGTCGTCGATGCGCAGCGGCTCGCCCGCCGGCGCCGCGCACTCGAGCGCGAGCCCGAGCTCGACCAGCTCCACGTCCGCGGTGCGCTCGAGAAACGCCAGCAGCGTCGCCGCGCCCGCCGACTCCAGCTCGGCGGCGAACGCGTCCTCGCCGTCAGAGGCCGTGCACACCGTCGCCTCGCGCGCCACCGCGAACCCGTCGAGCGCCTCGAGCGCGCGCGCCGCCGCCTCGGCCAGCGCCACCGACGGCGGCAGCGCCCAGATCCAGGTGGCCAGAAACTCGCTCGTCCGCCACGGCATGCGCGCGACTTGTACCACGACGCTTTCATTAATACGGCGCGCGCGCGTCCCGCTCGCCGCGCGCGAGCGTCGCTTCCCGTCGAGGAGCTTTTGCGCCGCCGCCCTCGTATGACGCGGGGAGAGTCCTTGACAGCATTTCGTCATTGAGGACCAATGACCGTGGGCGACGGGCGCCCAGGGGGATTGTCGTGGCGCTACTGAATCGGATCGGCGCGTTCTTCCGTCGGGTGTTCCTGTTCTTCTTCGGGCGCGTGCACTGGGACGCGCCGCCGTGGGCGCGCTTCGTCGGGCGCAAGTCCGCCTCGGCGGGGAGCTGGACGCGGGCGCACAAGTCGCGCGCGCTGGTGATGGCCGGCGCGTTCGCCGCGATCACCGTCGGCGCCGGCTACGGCGTGCGCTGGTGGCAGAACCGGCCCAAGCCGCAAGAGACCACGGTGACGATCTCGGCGCCGGAACTCGCGCGGGCCGAGGACAACTTCAAGCCGCACCCGGTGGTGATCGACTTCGACCGCTCGGTGGCGCCGCTCAAGGCGATCGGCAAACCGATCACCGCCGGCCTCGACATCTCGCCCAAGATCGAGGGCACGTGGAAGTGGGAGACCGATCGCCAGATCTGGTTCACCCCCAAAGCCGACTGGCCGATCGGCCAGGACTACACCGTCAAGCTCGACAAGAAGGAGCTGGTCGCCGGCCACATCCGCCTGTCGACCTACAAGCTCGAGTTCACCACGCCCAAGTTCAACGTCACCGTCTCCGAGAGCGAGTTCTATCAAGACCCGGTCGACGCCAACCTCAAGAAGGTGGTGGTCACCTACGCGTTCACCCACCCGGTCGATCCGCCGAGCTTCGAGAAGCGCCTGCACCTGCGCTTCGAACCCTCCAATAAAGAGGAGAAGGAGCAGGACTATAAATTCCGCGTCAGCTACGACAAGAACAAGCTCAACGCCTATGTCCACTCCGAGCCGGTGGCGATTCCGCAAAAGGACGCGGTCATGCGCGTGCGCCTCGACAAAGGCACGCACGCCGCCAAGGGCGGCCCGGCGCACGACGACGAGCTCAACACTACAGTCAACATCCCCGGGCTCTACAACTTCCTCAAAGTCACCAATGCCAGCTTGACGCTGGTGGACAATGAGCGCTTCGAGCCCGAGCAGGTGATGATCGTCGAGACCTCGGCGGGCGTGACCGATCAGGAGATGCAGAAGTCGATCGTCGCCTATGTGCTGCCGGTCTATGAGCCCAATAATCAAGAAGAGCGCCAGAAGAAGAAGCCGCACCAGTGGAACGACACGGCGGTGATCGGCCCCGAGATCCTCAAAGTCTCGTCGCCGCTCAAGCTGGCCCCGATCGCCGGCGAGAAGGAGTTCTCGACGCTGCACAGCTTCAAGTACAAAGCCGACGTCGGCCGCTACATCTATATCCAGATCAAGAAGGGGCTGCACGCGTTCGGCGGCTACGTGCTCGGCGACACCTATGACGGCATTCAGCAGGTCGGCGAGTATCCGCGCCAGCTCAAGATCCTGCACTCGGGCTCGATGCTGAGCCTGAGCGGCGAGCGCAAGGTCTCGGTCTATGCGCGCGACATCCCCGCCATCAAGTTCCAAATCGGACGCGTTCTGCCCGAGCAGATCCACCACCTGTTCAGTCAGGGCGGCGGCGTGTTCCAGCACCCGTCGTTCGATTACCGCTTCGGCGAGGAGAACCTGTCCGAGTTCTTCGACGAGGTTCATACACTCGCCAAAGCGCAGCCGGGCAAACCGCAATATGAAGCGCTCGATCTCGGCAAGTACCTGAGCGGCAGCAACAACCGCGGACTGTTCTTTCTCAAAGTGGACAGTTGGGATCCGACTTCGCAGCGCGTGCTCGGCGAGAGCGACTCGCGGCTGATCCTGGTCTCCGATCTCGGCATCCTGGTCAAAGACGCCACCGACGGCACGCACGAGGTGTTCGTGCAGTCGATCCAGAGCGGCGATCCGGTCTCGGGCGCCACCGTGCAGGTGATTGGCAAGAACGGCGAGCCGGTGATGACGCAGACCACCGACTCGGGCGGCAACGCGCACCTGCCGTCCCTGACGACGTTCTATCGCGAGAAACAGCCGGTCATGTATCTGGTGCGCAAAGGCAAGGACACCTCGTTCCTGCCGTTCGGCAAATATGATCGCTATCTGAACTTCTCGCGCTTCGACATCGGCGGCGTCACCGACGCGGTCAGTCCCAAAGGCCTCAATGCCTATCTGTTCTCGGATCGCGGCATCTATCGACCGGGCGACGAGATCCGAGTCGGCCTGATCGTCCGCTCCAAAGACTGGCACGAAGGGCTCGGCGGCGTGCCGCTGCAAGTGGTGATCACCGACGCGCGCGGCCTGATCGTCAAGAAGGACAACATCAAGCTGAGCGCGTCCGGCTTCGAAGAGATCCGCCACACCACGCCCGACGTCGCGCCGACCGGCACCTATACCGTCAACGTCTATGTCGTGCGCGACGGCCGCCCGTCGAGCCTATTGGGATCCACCACCGTCAAAGTGCGCGAGTTCCTGCCCGACCGCATGAAGATCAGCGTGCGCCTCTCGGCGGAGAACCCCGAAGGCTGGGTCAATCCCAAAGACCTCAAAGGCCGCGTCACGCTGACCAACCTGTTCGGCACGCCGGCCACGCAGCGCAAAGTGCGCGCCATGCTGTACCTCAATCCGGGAACGCCCTATTTCAGCAAGTACCGCGGCTATACCTTCTTCGATCCGCTCAAAGCGCGCGAAGGCGTCAACGAGGCGCTCCCCGACGGCCAGACCAACGATTCGGGCGAGGCCGAATTCGATCTGCAATTGCAGCGCTTCGCGCCCGCCACCTATCGTTTGAATCTGCTGGCCGAAGGTTTCGAGGCGGAAGGCGGCCGCTCGGTGACTGCGGAGACCTCCGTGTTGGTTTCTCCGCTGCCGTACTTGATTGGCTATAAACCGGACGGCGATTTGAGCTATCTCAGCAAAGGCTCCAAACGCGACGTCGAGCTGATCGCCATCGCGCCGCAGGGCACGAAGCTGGACGTCAAAGGGCTCAAGACGGTGCTGCTCGAGAGGCGCTACGTCTCGGTGCTCACGCGCCAGGATAACGGCACCTACAAATACGAATCGATCAAGAAAGAGGTCGAGCTGTCGTCGAAGCCGCTCGAGATTGGCGCGTCGGGCGTCAAGCTGGCATTGGCCACCGACAAGCCGGGCGATTGGGCGCTGGTGGTGCGCAACGACAAGGACGAGAACCTCCAGCGCGTCGAGTACACGGTCGCCGGCTACGGCAACCTGACGCGCTCGATGGAGAAGAACGCCGAATTGCAGCTCTCGCTCAAGAAGGGTGATTTCAATCCGGGCGACGACATCGAGATGCAGATCAAGGCGCCCTTCACCGGCGCCGGCCTGATCACCATCGAGCGCGAGAAGGTTTATCAGTACAAATGGTTCAAGACCACCACCACGGCTTCGGTACAGACCATTCCGCTGCCCGCCGATTTCGAGGGCGACGGTTATGTGTCTGTCGCGTTCATTCGCGATCCCGGCTCCGACGAAGTCTTCATGAGCCCGCTGTCGTACGGCGTAGTGCCGTTCTCGGTCAGCCGCGCGCGCCGCGTTTCACAGTTGACCATCAACAGCCCCGATATGGCCAAACCGGGCGAGCCGTATCGCATCAAGTATCAGAGCGACCGGCCGACCAAGATGGTGCTGTTCGCCGTCGACGAAGGCATCTTGCGCGTGGCCGATTACAAGACGCCCGATCCGCTCGGCTACTTCTTTCAGAAGCGCGCGCTCGGCGTGCGCACGGCGCAGATCCTCGATTTGATCCTGCCCGAGTATCAGCGGCTATTGAATGCGCTGGCGCCGGGCGGCGACGAGGAGGGCGCGATTGGCGCCAATCTCAATCCGTTCAAACGCAAACAGAACAAGCCGGTCGCCTTCTGGTCCGGCATCCTCGACGCGTCGACCACGACCAAAGAGCTGGTCTATGACGTGCCCGACTATTTCAACGGCACCTTGCGCGTGATGGCGGTGGCGGTCGCGCCCGACGCGATTGGCGTGTTCGATAAGAAGGCGATCATTCGCGGCGACTTCGTCATCAGCCCCAATGTGCCGACGTTCGCCGCGCCCGGCGACGAGTTCGAGGTCTCGGTCTCGGTCGCCAACAACGTGGTCGGCTCCGGCGCCAAAGCGGACGTCAATCTCAAGCTGGCGGTCTCGAAGCACCTCGAGATCCTCGGCCCCTCCGACGTCAAGCTGACGATCGCCGAATTGCGCGAGGCCTCCACGATCTTCAAGGTCCGCGCCAAGGCGTTCCTCGGCTCGGGCAACCTGACGTTCACGGCCTCGCTCGGCGACAAGCACGGCAAATTGTCGACCGACCTGAGCGTGCGCCCGCCGTCGCCCTATCTGAGCACGTTCGCCGCCGGACACCTCAAAGGCGGCGCCAACACGACAGTGGCGGTCACGCGCAACATGTATCCCGAGTACCGCACGCTTCAGGCGGGGATCTCGCACCTGCCGCTCGGCCTGACGCATGGGCTCGTCGGTTACCTGGAGAAGTTCCCGCACGGCTGCACCGAGCAGATCGTGAGCCAGGCGGTGCCGGCGGTGATTCTCGGCAACAAGCCCGAGTTTGGTTTCAATGCGGCCACCGCGGCGTCGTCGGTCTCTCAGACGATTGCGACTTTGCGGACGCGGCAGAACGAAGAGGGCGCGTTTGGTCTGTGGGCGGCCAATCCGCACGTCTCGCCAATCGCGTCGGTGTACGCGATGCACGTCTTGATCGAAGCGCGCGAGCGCGGCTTCAATGTTTCGCCCGAGATGGTCAAGAGCGGCATGCAGTATCTCCAGTCGCTCGCCACCGCCGACGGGGATTCGCTCGCCGACGAGCGTCTGCGCGCCTATGCGATCTACGTGATGACGCGCAATGGAATGGTGACGACCAACTTCGCCGCCGCGCTGCAAAAGCACGCCGAGGCCAACTACAAGAACGTTTGGAAGAAGGACCTCACCGGCGTGTACCTGGCGGCGACGTATCGGCTGCTCAAACAGGACAAACCGGCCAAGGCGCTGATTGAAGAGGCGCAGCTCGGCAAAGAGCACACGCCCGATTACGAGTGGCTGTTCGATCGACTGGCGTATGACTCGCAAACGCTCTACATCATCGCGCGCCACTTCCCCGAGCGCGCCTCGCGTGTGACCACCGAGGAGATCGACGCGATGGTGCAGCCGATCTTCCAGGGGAGCTACAACACGTTCACCTCGGCGTTCACCATCATGGCGCTCGAGGCGTACGGCAAGGCAGCGGCGCAGAACGGCGACGGCGGATTGGCGGTGGCGGAATTGGACGGCTCGCAGAAGAAGCCGCTCACGCTGCCGGAATCTTTGTTGCCAATCGTCAACTTCAGCGACAAAGCCAACAACATTGTCTTCAACAACAGTGGATCGTTTGAAAGCTATTACCTGGTCAATCAGCGCGGCTTCGATATCGATCTGCCCAGCAAGCCCATTAGCGCCAAGATTGAGGTGTTCCGCGAGTACACCGACGAAGCGGACAAAGTGATCACGCAGGTGCCGCTCGGCGACGAGATTCGCGTACACATCAAGATGCGCACGCTCGGCGACGTGGCGATTGGCAACGTGGCGGTGGTGGATCTCCTGCCTGGCGGGTTCGAGCCGGTGGTGCAGCAGCAGGCGGCGGCCGACGACAATCACGGCTATCGCGGCGAAGAGAACGGCGACGATCACGAGACCGCGCAAAACGAAGGTGAAGGCGAAGGCGAGGGCGAAGACGTGCGCGGCGCCGGCGACCAGGACGAGGGCCGCGGCAATGACCCGGGCGACCACGGCAGCTTCTCGCTGCCGATCGCGCTCGAGCAGTCGTCGTTCTCGCCCGAGTACGGCGACGTGCGCGAAGACCGCGTGGTGCTCTATGGCACGCTGGAGAAAGACGCCAAAGAGTTCATCTACGTCATCAAAGCCACCAACGTCGGCACCTACTCGATCCCGCCGGTGCTGGCCGACTCGATGTACGATCGCTCGGTGGTGGCGCGCGGCACCGGCGGCAAGCTCAAAGTCTTCAAGAAGTAGCGGCCGTGGAGTGGCGTCGCATTCCAAAGTGGCGCCGCCGATTGGCGGTGCTGCTGTCGGCCTGGCTCGCGGTCAAAGTGCTGTTAGTGCTGTGGCCGCACCGGCCGCTGGCCGAGCGCTATGGCTCGTCGCTGGCGGTGTACGACGCCAATCACAAGCTCTTGCGCCTGACGCTCGCCGAAGATGGTCAGTATCGACTGTGGACTCCACTGAAACAGATCTCGCCGGCACTGGTCGAGGCGACGCTGCTCTATGAGGACAAACACTTCTATCACCACTATGCGTTCAATCCGATCTCGCTGGTGCGCGCGGCGTGGGCTACCTACGTCGGCGGCGGGCGGCGCATCGGCGGCTCGACCATCTCGATGCAGCTCGCGCGGCGGCTCTACAACATTCCGTCGCGCACGTTCTGGGGCAAGGTGCGGCAGATCGGGCGCGCGGTGCAGCTCGAGATGCAGTACTCCAAAGACGACATCTTAGAGGCGTATCTCAATCTCGTGCCTTATGGCGGGAACGTCGAAGGCGTGGGGGCGGCCAGTCAGATCTATTTCGGCAAACCGGCTCAGAAGCTCTTGTTGCCGGAAGCGCTGACGATGGCGGTGATTCCACAGAGCCCGTCGCGGCGCGCGGGTTTTTTGGCGCACGCCAATGAGTCCAAAGAGCCCTTGTTGGCGGCGCGCACTGCGCTGTTCGAGTCTTGGGTACAGAAGCATCCCGAGGCGCGCAAAGATTGGGAGCCGCTCATCAAGCTGCCGATCGTGATGCGCGAGGCGAGCGACCTGCCGTTCCTGGCGCCGCACTTCGTCGACGAGGTATTGGCGGCGGAGCACGCGCCGCGCGAGGTGCAGACCACGCTCGACCTCGGCTTGCAGAAGCTGGTCGAGCGGCACGCGCGCAGCTACGTCGCGCAGAAGGAGCGCATCGGGATTCACAACGCAGTCGTGATGCTGGCCGATTACCGCACCATGGAGATCAAAGCCATGCTCGGCTCGGTGGACTTTCGCGACGACGCGATCGCCGGGCAGGTCAATGGCGCGCTGGCCAAGCGCTCGCCGGGCTCGACGCTCAAGCCGTTCGTCTATGCGCTCGGCATGGAGCAGGGCGTGATTCATCCGCAGACGATGCTGCGCGACGCGCCGATGTCGTTCGCCGCGTTCAGCCCGGAGAACTTCGACGGGCGCTTTGTCGGTCCACTGTCCGCTAAAGACGCGCTGATTCGCAGCCGCAACATTCCCGCATTGGCGGTGGCCGCCAAGCTCAATCGACCTGGTCTTTACGAGTTTCTAAAGACGGCGGGAGTGTCGAGAATGCAGCCGGAGTCGCACTATGGGCTCGGCCTGGTGCTCGGCGCGGGCGAAGTGACCATGGAGGAGTTGGTCACGCTCTATGCGACGCTGGCCAATCGCGGCGTGCTCAAGCCGCTGCGCTATCGCGCCGAGGAGCCGAGCTCCGACGGGACGCGCATCCTGAGCGAGGAGAGCTCGTTCATGGTGCTCGACATGCTCAAGGACAATCCGCGGCCGGATCGCAGCCGCGCCGACGACTTCGCGCGCGGGCGCGTGCCGGTGTATTGGAAGACCGGGACGTCGTATGGCTTTCGCGATGCGTGGGCGGTCGGCATCTTTGGGCCTTATGTGCTGGCGGTCTGGATTGGCAACTTCAATGGAGAGGGCAATCCGGCGTTCATCGGCGCGCAGGCGGCGGCGCCGCTGTTCTTTGAAATCGTCGATTCAATCTATGCACAAGATCGTTCCATCGCCGATTGGCCACTGGCGGTTCCCAAAGGCGTCAAGCGTGTGTCCGTTTGTACCGTGTCGGGGCAGTTGCCGTCGGCGAGCTGCCCGCATCAGAAGCCGTCGTGGTTCATTCCGGGGCGATCGCCCATCGAGGTTTGCCAGATTCATCGGCCGGTGGTGATCGACGATCGCACCGGCAAGCGCGCGTGCCCGCCGTATCGAGGGCCGACGCACGAAGAGGTCTATGAGATCTGGTCGTCCGATATGCAGCAGCTGTTCGCGGCGGCGGGGTTGCCGCGGCGCAAGGTGCCGCCGCCGGCGCCGGGCTGCGGCGAGGGCGAGACGCCGGCGGGGATTCCGCCGCGCATCACGTCGCCGCTCCGGGGCGTGACCTATACGCTGCAGAAGTCGCGGCCGGAGAGCATCGCGCTGCAGGCGGTCACCGACGGTGACGCGCACGAGGTGTTCTGGTTCGTGGGCGAGGCGTTCGTGGGCAAGGCCAAGAGCGGCAGCCCGCTGTTCTGGACGCCGCGGCCGGGCGCGTACGTGGTGCGCGCCGTCGACGATCTGAGCCGCTCGGATGCGCGCGAGCTCAAGGTCGAGCTGGCGCAATGAGACGCGTCTACCCCCTTGTGGCTTTACTGTGTGGTGCTTGTGGCGGCGATCGCGCGGTGCCCGCGCCGGCGGCCGCGGCGAGCGCTTTGACGCAATATCCGGACGGATTACCGTTTCATTATTATTTGATTGGCCCGAACGCGGTCAAAACCGCCGGGCTGGTCTCGCGCGAGCTTCAGCCGGGATTCGGCGTCGCCGTCGTCGAGGAGCGCGAGCAGCTGGCGCGCACGAAGCAGGGCGAATGGATTCCGCTCAAGGATTTGATCGCGGCGAAACCGGTGCATTTCAGCGGACAATCGATTGAAAACGGGCGGCTCGAGCTCGGCTGGGTGGTGGAGGCGCGCGCGGCGATCTGGCCAAAGCCCGACGGCGTGAGCAAGCCGATCGGCGCGCGCGGCGCGTTCGAGCGCGTGCAGCTCGAGGCCGAGCCCGCGCCCGCCGGCTGGGTGCACGCCGACGGCGGGTTCCTGCGAGCGACGCAGGTGCGCGTGCCGCAGCTCGCGCCGCGTCCCGCCGAGGTCGCGCCCGCCGAGCGCTGGATCGACGTCGACACCGCGAGCGAGACGCTGGTCGCCTACGAGGGCGATCGCCCGGTGTTCGCCACCCTGGTCTCGACGGGAATCGGCGCCGCGGGCGCGCCGCTCTCCACGCCGCGCGGCACGTTCCGTATCTTCGCGCGGCTTCAGACCAGCAAGATGGACAACCTCGATCACGACACCGCGCCGCACTATTCGTTCGACGAGGTGCCGTTCGTTCAATACTTCAATCGCGAGGTCGCGCTGCACGGCGCCTTCTGGCACCAGCGCTTCGGCCACCCGGTGAGCCACGGCTGCGTCAACCTCGCCCCGCTCGACGCCCAGCGGCTTTTTGGATTTACGAAGATCGGTACGATCGTGCGGGTGCGCTGAAGATGGACGGAAATATGAACAATGAGATCAGGAGATCAGGAGACAGAAAATTAATAATTTCTGAACTCCTGAGCTCCTGATCTCATTGTTGACAATTCCCCTGGGGGTAGAAGCGGGCGGGGCGGGCGTATATTAATGATAGAGTGGAAGACATGCAGGTAGCGCCGGAAGCGGGAATGACGACGCGCGGGATCGTGCGGGTGTTCGGGCTGTCGCTCATCGCGGCGGTGCTGCTGGTCGGCTGGATCGGGAGCCGCTGGTTCGACGCTCCGCCGGCCGCCGACGTCGACATGGAGAACCTGCCCGCCGTCGAGCTCACGCGGTAGTCGAGCGGCCGCGGCGCCACTTGAGCGCGGCGGCGAAGGCGAGGGCGGCGAGCGCCAGCCAGGCCTCGAACGGAATCACCGTCGGGGCGAGCGCGTGCAGGCCGGTCGCGACGCGCGCGCCGACGACCAGCACCGCGGGTTGATCGGCGGGCATCGCCACCACCACGCGGCCGAGCGCGTCGACGAGGCCGGTCTGGCCGCTGTTGACCGCGCGCACCAGATCGCGGCGCGTCTCGATGGCGCGCCAGCGGGCCTGCACGAGGTGCTGCGCGCCCTCGGCGCCGTCGAACCACGCGTCGTTGGTCAAGTTGACGAGCAGGTCGGCGCCCGCCACTTCGGCGCCGGCGGTCGGGATGATGTCCTCGAGGCAGTTGAGCACGCCGTAGGTGCGGCCGCCGGCGGAGAGCAGCTCGGGGCGATCGCCTGAGCGCAGCCCTTCGACGCGCGGGAAGGCGCGGCGCAAGAAGCCGACGCGCGCCAGGAGCGGGATGTACTCGCCGAACGCCACGCGCACCCGCTTGTCGACGGGCGCCGAGAGCACGCCGTCGGCGGTGCGAAGGAACGCCGAGTTGTAGCGCGCGCCGTCGTCGCCGTCGGTCTGCGCGCCGAAGATGAGCGGCGGTACGCCCGGCGTCTTCATCAGCGACGGGACGGCGCCGCCTTCGTGGCCGGCGGCGTGCGCGAGGCGATAGGGATACGCGCCTTCGTGCCAGACGAGCAGCTCCGGCTGTTGCGCCAGCAGCGACGACGTCATGGTTTGCAGGTGGGCGAGGATCTGCTCGCGCTCGGCGTCTTCCCAGCGCGCGGCGGCGGGGATCGCCGGCTGCACCAGGCCGACGAGCAGCTTGGGCGCCGCCTCGCGCGCGCGCGCCACCTGCCGCCCGCGCAGCGCGCCGTAGCCGGTGAGCGCGGCGGTGAGCGCGAGGCCGATCGCGAGCGTGCGCGTGACGCGGCGCTGGGTGAGCGACTCGGCGGCGGCGACCGCGACCAGCACCGCGAGCGCGCCGAGGCCGGGCACGCCGATCAGATCCGCCGACTGCGCGATCCACGGCGCGTCGACGAGCGCGACCGCGATCGGATACGAAAAGATGGTCGGCCCCCAGCGCTCGAACACGAGCAGCCCGAGCGCGGCGGCCACCGGATAACCGATCGTCTTGCCGAGCCAGCCGGCCGCGCCGCCGGCGAGCCCCCACGACAAACCGGTCCACGCCGCGAGCAGGAACCACAACCCGAGCCGCGCGCCCCACGTGAGCCCGGTGAAGCGCTCGATCGTCGACGGCAGCCAATAACCGACGCCGGCCGTGGCGACGAACCCGACGATCCATCCAGAGCGAAACGCCTGGCGCGCGGTCGCGCCGCGCCACAAGAAGCCGACGGCGACGAGCGCGGGCAGCGTCAGCCACCACCATCCCGCCGGCGGCAGCGACAAGAAGAGCAGCGCGCCGGCGGCGGCGGCGAGCGCGGTGCGGGTTCGCTGCCCCATGGGACGGCCATCCAACTTCATGGGACGCACGCTGTCAACTGAGGCATGATCGACCGATGCGCGTCGCGCTCATCTCCGATCTGCACGGCAACGAGGCGGCGCTCGACGCGGTGCTCGCCGACGCCGCGCGCGCGGGCGCCGATCGCGTGGTGTGTCTCGGCGACGTGGCGACGCTCGGGCCGCGGCCGCGCGAGGTGCTGGCCCGCCTGCGCGCGCTCGGCTGCGAGTGCATCCTCGGCAACCACGACGAGTTCCTGTTCAACGCGCCGCTGATCCATTCGTACTCGGAGGCCCAGGTGATCGTCGACGCGGTCGATTGGTGCCGCGCGCAATTGTCGGCCGACGAGCTCGCGTTCGTGCGCTCGTTCAAAAGCGAATCATCGATCGCGCTCGACGGCGGCGCGACGCTGCTCCTGTTTCACGGCTCGCCGCGCTCGCACATGGAGGACCTGCTCGCCACCACGCCGCCCGACGAGCTCGACCGTTTTCTCGACGGGCGCGCGGCGACGGTGATGGCGGGCGGACACACGCACGTGCAGATGGCGCGGCAGCACCGCGGCATGTTGCTGGTCAATCCGGGGAGCGTCGGTCTGCCATTCAAAGAGTACGTCGCCGGCAAGACGCCGACTTTGATGGGACACGCCGAATACGCGCTGGTGGAATCGCAAAACGGGGCGGTGGGCGTCAATCTGCGGCGCGTCGCCGTCGACGGGCGGGCGCACCGCGCGTCGCTGGAGCATTGGGATAGTCCATTGCGCGCAATGTTAATGCAGCAATACGTCTGATATCATCAAGGGCGAATGAGCGACGCCAAGAACCGCACGGTCGCCATGCAATCGGTGTCGCTCAAGGTCTCGACCGGCGACGGGCCCGCGGTGCTGGTGCAGGTCTATCCGCCGGGGCCGAACCTCGGCCGGCGCTTTCCGCTCTCGGGTGAGGAGCACATCGTCGGGCGGCTCGACGAGGTCGACATCTCGATTCAAGAGGACGCGGTGTCGCGGCGGCACGCGCGGCTGTATCGCGACACGCGCGGCTGGACCGTCGAGGATCTCGGCTCGACCAACGGCAGTTGGGTGAACGACGAGCGCATCGCGCGGCGCGAGCTGCACGACGGCGACATGCTGCGCTTCGGCTCGGCGATCCTGAAGTTCCTGTCGGGCGACAACGTCGAGGCGGCGTATCACGAAGAGATCTACCGCATGTCGATCCTCGACGGGCTCACCGGCGTGCACAACAAACGCTACTTCCTCGAGTTCCTCGAGCGCGAGATCGCGCGCTCGGTGCGCTATCAGTCGCCGCTGTCGCTGGTGATGTTCGACATCGATCATTTCAAGCACGTCAACGACACGCACGGGCACCTCGCCGGCGACGCGGTGCTGCGCGAGCTCGGCCGCCGCCTCAAGCCGCGCGTGCGCCGCGAAGATCTGCTGGCGCGCTACGGCGGCGAAGAGTTCGCGTGCGTGCTCGCCTCCACGCCCGGCACGAGCGCCGTCCGCTTCGCCGAAGATCTGCGCGCCCTGATCGCGCGCGACCCCTTCGCCCACGAGGCGCTGCTGCTGCCGATCACCATCAGCCTCGGCGTCGCCGAGCTCGACGAGACGCAGCGCACGCCCGACTCGCTGATCGCGCGCGCCGATCACAAGCTCTACGAAGCCAAGCACGGCGGCCGCAACCGCGTCGTCGGCTGATCGCGCGTCGTCCGGCGCGCGTCGTCCCGCCTGTGGTTTGCCGCCGCACGATCACTCGCGCTAAACTTCCCCTGGCGTGGCCCGTCTCAGCCTGTGCCTCTCGACGCTGACGCTGCTCGCCTGCGGCCGCGCTTCCGTCGCCGGCCAATCGCCCGCCGCCGAGTGGCGCCGCGCGCAGGCGCTGTGGCACGACGAGAATCTCCCGGCGGCGCACCGCGCGTGGCTCGCGATCGATCCGGCGAGCCCCGAGGGCATCGAGGCGCATCGCCGCCTCGCCGCCGCCGACGCCGAGTACCGCCGCGGCATCGAGCTGCTCCGCTCGGGAGCGCCCGACGCGCGCGAGCCGCTCCTGGCGGCGACCGCGCTCGCGCCGATGGATCCCGCGCTCTACCTGCCGCTCGCGCGCGCGTGCCGCGACCGCGGGCTCGACGGGCGCGCGATCGAGTTCTACGGCAAGTACCTGTCGCTCGCGCCGACGGGCGACGAGCGCGCCGCCGCCGAGCGCGAGCTGCGCGCGCTCACCGGCCGGCCGGATCTCGATGGATTCCTCGAGCCGAAGCGCTCGATCGCGGGCGTCGTCGCGCTCTCGATCGCCGGCACGATCGCGTTTTTCGCGCTGGCCGCGTTCGTCGTGTGGAGCGCGCGCCGCCGCGGCCCGTCGCTGGAGGCGCGCGCCGCGCAGAGCCCCGAGCTGCACCCGGCGCTCGC
>Ga0070741_10005267_pt1 | contig 28897 bp, 25 predicted proteins | sample Coa_R1_4_FD_66440 | JGI IMG/M metagenome (GOLD analysis project Ga0070741, IMG submission 66440) | Surface soil microbial communities from Centralia Pennsylvania, which are recovering from an underground coalmine fire - Coalmine... | ecosystem: Environmental > Terrestrial > Soil > Unclassified ... | reverse complement strand
CCGCAGCCCTTCCGCCCACCCCTCGCCAGCAGGGAAGAGAGCATCGAGCAGGTCACCACCCGTAAGCCCCTCCAACTGGGCCACACGGTCTTTTAGCTCGCGGTACCGGCCCACGAGTGCGCCCGTCTGAGGAATACGCAGCCGTTCCTCCAGGAGTCCCTCGAGGACGTCTCCAGGCGGGCTACCCGTTTTCTCACAGTTCTGGCGCAGCCGGCCCCAAGCTCCGGAATTCAGCGAGGGACTACCGAATCCGCACCAACACCGGAGCGCCACCCTGTCGCCCGGTTTCGCCAGCAGCGTAAGGAGAGTGAACGCTTGCTGCGGCTTGGAGGCTTCCAGTTCCTTTGGGTCACCCTCCAGCGCCTCTTCATAGAAGAAGCTGTGGGCCGCAATCCCGAGGACTTTGAGGGCATCCCGTATCGCGTAGCCGATTTGGCGCCTCGGGGCGAGGACTAGCACACCACCAGGACTCGTCAGGCCGGATTCTACTGCGTGCTTTACGAGCCGCGCGAGCCCGTCAGCCTCCTGTTCGAGGGAGCCCCACTGCACGATGTAAACCTCTCCTTCCGAAGCCCCCGGAGCAGGCACCAACTTTCGCGGCTCTGGCGACGTATTGTTGCTGATGAGCGCGTTGGCCAACTCCACGACAAGCTTCGGGCACCGTTGGCACTCGTTAAGCGTGAGGTCGCGGGTTCCTGGGTTCTCCTGATGAAACCGCAGGATGCCCTCAGGGTGCGCGAACTTGAACGAGTAGATTGACTGATTCTCGTCACCGACGACGGCTAGGCTGCCCTTCCTGGCGAGCTCACGGAGAAGGACTTGCTCTGCACGATTCAGGTCCTGGTATTCATCCACCAGGACGTGGTCGAAGCGCGGAACCGATGGAGACGCCGGATTGTCCCTCACGAACTTCAGCGCTTCCGGCACTATCTCGGCGACGAGCATGGCGTCGTGAAATCGCAGCCATTCCAAGAGGGTGTTCAGGAAGGCGCGATCTTGGGGATCCTGGGGCCATCCGGGTTCGTCAGACTGAAGCCGTGCCCAGGCAGCACCGAGAGCATCGAGCCGCTTCCGGAGTCCACGAAGGTCCTCATTGTTGGTCCCCTTCAGGTCTTGGAGCAGGAAGCGTTCCTCGAACTTCAAGAGAGGGCGGGGTACGCGGCCGGTAAGAGCGAGGACGTCGGCCCGTGAGAGGAGAGAAAAGGAGAAGCTGTGCAGTGTCCCAACACGCACTCTGTCCGCGCCAGGGACCTGTAGCCGCGAGAGTTCTGCCTCGAGGTCGCGCGCCGCTGTTCGAGTGAAAGTTGAGACGAGTATGCGGTCAGGAGCGACGCCTTCCCCGAGGAGGCGCGCGACCCGCCTCATCAGGGCAAAGGTCTTTCCCGTGCCCGGTCCAGCGCGCACACGTAAGCGGGCGTCGGGAGCCCTCGCGACCTCTAGGGCAGGGACCGTGAGCCCCGAAGACCAGCTGCCTACGACCATCTGAGTCCCCCGTTGCACCCTTGGCGCATTGTGCCCGATGGGAGGAGGGCCGTTGAGGCGGACTCGGCCGCTGGTGCCGGGCTGCGCCACTCGCCAGGAATTGCACCGGAATTGCACGCGCGTGCAATACAACGTGCAATTCCTGGCCGCTCTTTCTGCTCGCCACTCCGGCTCATCACCCTTCCCTCGCCTGCCCCTTGGAGATGGCGAACCACCGGGCGCCTCGCGTCTTCCCCTCGACGCGGACCCGACCTTCGTCACGGAGATCATCGAGGAGGACTTGAATGGCACGGCGACCGAGTGCCGGGAGCACCTGCTGGAGCTCGGCCATCGCGCAGCCTTCCGGATAGGCGCCCTCGATGTGCTTGAGGAGCAGCACCTTGTTCGCCTCGCGATCGAGCCCTCGCCTGCGCGTGTAGGCTCCAGGCCGGCCGAGGAAGCGGTAGAACCGGCGCGAGAGCAGGTAGCGGACGCCCCGTCCTCGTCCGATCCGTTCGATGACGCCCTGGTCCAGCAGCGGCTCCAGGCGCGGCCTCAGGAACTCGGGCACCGGCTGCTCCCGGTGCACAAGGTCCAGGACGAGGAAGTCCTCGATGGAGAAAGCGGCGAGGCGCTCGCGGCCAATCTCCTCAAGGAAGCGCAGGAACTCAGGATCCTGGATCTGGCCGTGCAAGGTGACCCAGACCGAATGCTCGCTCGTGCGGGAGAAATCCGGAAGCGGTTTGCTCTGCTGGATGCACGTCCGATAAATCAGGTCGAAGCCCTGCCCGGCGCGTTCCACCAACCCGCACTTGCCGAGCACCTCGGCGATCCGGCGGTTGCGGGGATTTTGCTCCCAGAGGATGTTCTGTTCGTTGATTCCCGGCGGGAAGCCGCCCGGGCTCACGATCTCGATTCGCCGCGGATACTGGCGCACGAACACGGAGCCACCATGACGGTAGTCGCGGTGGCTCACGGTGTTGAGCAGGGCCTCCCGCACGGCGCGCTCATCGAAGGTCGGCACATCCCAGACGAAGAGGCCCTGTTGGAAGTGCTGAAGGTCGTTGCGGAGGTTGACGGCCTGCCAGACCTGGTCGAGTACGGGGAGAAAGCCTCGCCGGAACTCCCGGCGATCGGCGGCCGGCCCGGGGGCATCGTTGGGCCGGTACTCGAAGATCACCTCGGCCTGGCCGAGGAACCGGCCCAGGGCCTCCCGAGTCCCGAGCATGATGAGGGCCGCGTACGTGAGCTGCCCGCCGACGACGAGTTCGGCATCCGCGAGGAGTCGCTCGACGGGGCGGGTGGCGATCCCCTGGCCTGGCGTCTTGCGTTCCCAGAGGCTGCGCAAGAGTTCGATGGCTTCGGAGTCCAGATCCGAAAGCTCCGCTCGGGGACAGATCGCCGCTGAGAAATCGGGCCCCGCCTCGTCGTGAATCTGCCGGAGCCGTTCGTCCGACATCGGGACGAGGGCATCCCCAGCCCGCATCCAGAACGTGCCGTTGTCCTGCCATGCCGTTCCCGGTGAACGGGATGGGACATGGACGATCACGACGCGCCGTCCCTCATGCGGGTACTCCTCGAGGGCGACGCGATGTCCGAGCCGTTCGAAAAGACCAGCTTCAGCGCGTCCCGGCTCGTCGAACGCCTTCGTTCCCACCACGCGGCGAGGTCGCTTGTCGGTGACACCGAGGACGATGCGCCCGCCGCCCTCGTTGGCGAGGGCGACGCAGTATTTCACCAGCTCGTCGAAGTGGAACGCGCCCGAGGCCGCCTTGAACTCGACGCGGGCTCCCTCCGGGCTGTCCAGGAGCGCGCGGAATTCCTCGGGCGTCGTCATGTCGGGCCCCTGCTCTGGATTGGGCTGCCGGCGAGGGTCATCGCGCGCTCTTGCCCCTGACCTTGCGGCTCGGGTGCCCTTCGGCGGACAGTCCCAGGAGCCTGGCGAGTCCCTGGCGGACCCGCGTTTCGTCGTCGGCGCTGAGGCGACCAAGCTGGCCACGGACCAGCCGGTGGTCCAGGGTGAAGAGCTTGAAGCGCACCTTGGACGGCGCCGGGAGCCCAGCGGCCCCGAGAGCGGCGATCGGGCAGTCGAGCGGCCAGGGCGGATTGGCCGCCGACGTGATCATGGCCATGACCGAGTGGCCGGCAGGGGTGTTGAAGGCATCAGGATCGGAGAGGACCAGGGCGGGCCGGTTCTTGGTTGCCGCCCGGTCCGTGAGCGGGAACGGTACCCGCACGACCGCAAAGCGCTCAAAGGTCACGGTACGCCTCTTCGTCGGCGGGGCTCGTCCACTCCGAGAGCGTCCCTTCCACCGCCCGCAAGTAGTCCAGGTCCCATGGCTGCGCCCGGTGGACGATCGCCCTGCCGTCCGGCGCGACCTCCCAGACGATCAGGTCGCCCGGCGCGATCTCGAGGGCCTCCCGGACCTCCTTGGGGATCGTGGTCTGGCCCTTGGCAGTGACTTTGGCGACGGCGTCCACGGTCTCGCTCCTTCCACCCTGCATTCCTTCCTTACAGCACACCTCGCCTTACTATCATGCAAGCCTTGCCGCTGGGGAGCCCGATACCGGGCTCATCGCGGCGGCTCGGCCCGCGCCAGCAGGGGGTAACCAGCCTGGCTTCGGTATAGTCTGGCCCCTGGTCAGCCTGCCGGCGGCGGATCCTCGAGCAGGCCGCCTTCCGGCAGGAGCCGGGTGGTGCCGGCGAAGCTGGCCACGGTAGCATGCGTCGCCCGCACGAAGTCGGCTGGCGCAAGCGCGATCGAGGACCCGCCGCCGAGCGCCACGATCAGCCGCGGCGCCTGCAGCACCAGCCGCTCTACCAGCGCGCTGGCGCCAAACATCTCGGGTACCGCGGGCAATGCGCCGGCCGGCTCTGGCAGCCCCTGCCATCCCAGACGGCCCACGCCGCGGTCGCCACGCAGCACCCGAAGCTCGGCCACGCCCAGCAGCTGCCGTAGCCGCGGTGCGCTGATCTTGCGATCGGCCGGCACGAGGGCCAGCACAGCCCGGTGATCGGCCTTGAGCAGTGTCGCGCGCCCCGCCTCATGCAGCGGCACTCCCCACAACGCCGCCAGGTGCCGCGCGTGCCGCGGGACCTCGTGCCGCCGGCGCTCATACGCCAGTCCCAGACAATCGAGGGCCGCGAGCAATCGCTCCGCGGCCGCCGTGTCCACGCGCCTCAGCGCCGCGGGAATCTCTGTCTCTCCTGAAGCCACCCCACAGATGCTAGCGCACCCGGCAGTCCGGTGCCTGCTCGCTCGAGCGTACGACTGCCTCTCCCAAAGCCACGCCCAGACACTCTGCACTGGCCCGGCCGGGCGGCGGCACGCACCTTCGCGTGCGGCGGCGCGTTCGATAACGCGAGAAGATTGGCGCATGTGCATGTAGGCGAGCAATGAGGCAAATGAGGCAAATGAGGCAAATGAGGCAATGAGGCAATGAGGCAAAGGATGGAGATCGCGATGAAGAGGCACGAGGAGAGGGAAACGGGAGAGTGGCCGCCGATATCCAAGCCGCAGAGCACGGCCATCGCTCTAGCGGGGCGGCATTCCGGCGCGGCCACAGACGGGCCGCCGGCTTCGATGGTTCATCTGCTGCCACAGGCCGGGCGGCAGGTGGCGGACCTGCTGGCCGCCACGGTAATCGGCGCCGGCGTGCTCATCCTCTTTCTGCTCGCGCTGGCATGGGATCCGCTCGACCGGCGGCTCGGCTTCCGTGCACGGCGGTACGAACGCCGGCTGGCCCTGCGCTTCCGGCAGAGCCCCGCTGCCGGCGGCCCGTAGCGCCACAAGGCCCTCTCCAGAACCGGCCGGTTGCGCTCTTCCTCATCGGCCTGTCCTGAGCGAAGGCCACGATGAGACAGCGTGAGACGATGACCTCATGGCCGATGCGGCCCTTGCCTTGCTAGCCTAAAGCACAGGCCACGAGAGATCCGTGGTCAGTGGCCCGCGCTCGCTGCTAGGCCGTGCATCCTCCGGATGGCGTGGAGAGAGGCATCCGTGACGACGGCACTTCCCAATGCCGGCCCGCCGCCACCAGTGCCCGCTCCGGACGTGCGGAGCATGGACGGCCCGCCTGATGCGCCGACCCGGCCAATCGAGCTGCGACCGGCATCGCCGGACCCTGCGCCGGAGGCAGCAGGTGGTGCTTGGGATGCTGCACGGCCCTCACGGTGGGGCCGAGCGCGCCCCCTGGTGCCGTGGGGAGCGCTTGCCACCGCTACCGCCTGGGTTGCCGGCATCGCGCTGTGCACGGCCGCGCTGGCGTTGGCGTGGTGGTTCGTGCGGCCGCAGCTGGGCAAGCCCTACGTCTACGACGAGGCCGATTTCGCCTTTGCCGGCCATGCGGTCGCCACGCTCGGCATCCCCTACGCGAACGTCGGGCACATCCAGGAAGAGACGCCGGGCGATTTCTCCAAGCGTTTCAACTGGGCCCTCTGGCATCCACCCCTGTACGTCTACGTGCTCGGACTCGCCTTCCGCCACTGGGGCGAGACGGAGCAGACGGCGCGCAGTGTGGGTGTCGTGTGCAATGCGATCACCGCGGCCCTTCTCTTCCTCACCGCTGTGCTCCTGCTCCGGCGCAGCACGCGGGGCGCGCCGCTCTATGGCGCGACGGCTGTGCTCCTCTATGTGAGCAGCCCGTTCGTCCAGCAGAGCGCGCTGCTCCTCGATATCGATGGCACGGTGCTCGTCGCCAGCCTGGCGCTGCTCACGCTGCTGGTGGTACTCCTCCTTGGCTCAGCCCGGCCCCTTCGCCACCCCCTCACGGCTTTTCTGCTCGGCCTGTGTGCCTTCTCGTTCGCGCTCTCGCTCTGGGCAAAGATGACCACCGCGCTGGCCGTGGTTGCCGCGGCCGCGCTCTACCGGCTGGTGGCTACGCGGCCCTGGCAGCCGTGGCGCGCCGTGATCGAGCCGCTGGCGATCGGCGGCGCTGGCGGCCTGCTCTTCTTAGCTACCTGGTGGGGCTTCGCCCTCCTGCACGGCATGCCTTTCTGGTTCCCCTTCCGCATCCTGCAGCTCGAGCTGGCCGAAGCGGCCGGGAGTACCCGCGCCTGGCGCACGCACCCCGACCTCCTGCTGCAGCTGGTGAGCGCGGTCGCCCTCTGGGTATCACCCTATCTGCCGGCACTCTTCGGCTGGGCCCTGCTGGCTCGTCTGCACGACCTGACGCTGGCACCGCTCGGCCGTCTGGCGCGGCACCTGCTCCATGGCCTGCGCGCGGGCGTTCGACGGCCAGAGCCAGAAGGCAGCCCTGCCGCGCTGTGCGGGCACGAGGGCGAACGATGGGGTGTCCGTCCCATCGACGTGGTGCTGCTCTGCGGCGCCGTGATCGCCCTGGTATATCTGATGAAGCTGGCGGGGAGCTTCCCCAAGTATCACATCTCGATGATGCCGTTCTGGGCACTCGCGGTGGCCTATCTGCTCAGGCGCCAGGTTCCCAGCTTGGCCTGGTGGGAGGTGCCGGTCTATGGCATTGTGCTCGCCGGCATGGCCGGGTACTTCGTCTCGTTCGTTGGCGACCGGTTCGTGCTCTTTCGCGGCTGGGACTTCATCGTGCCGCTGCTGGCCGGTCCGGCGGCGCTGGGCCTGGCCTTCCTGATCCTCAGCGCGGCGCTCGGGCGCTACCACCTCCCGCGCCAGCTGGCGCTACTCGGGCTCCTGCTCACTCTCTCGTGGAGCTGGGGCGTCGACCTGGCGCAGGCCCGGGCCGGCTATTCAACTGCGTATGCCTATGGCGTGAGCGGGCAGCGCGAGACGGCTGCCTATCTGGATACGATCCTGAGGCCGGACGAGCCGTACGTCGCTGCTCGAGAGGTGGCATATTATGCCCACGACCAGTACTTTATTGACCAGGACGTGTGGTGGGCCGAGCTCGAGCGGCTGAGCGCTCGCGGCGTGGCGACCTTCGATGGCCGCCTGCTTGACTACGACGTCGACGTGCTGGCACTCTTCCTCTGGGATCCGAACCTCGGCGAGATTGCCCACCGGTTCCTGGATGCGGACCAGGGCGGCAGGTATGAGGTATCCTTCCAGGCAGGCCCGTACCTGGTCTTCGTGCGTACGGTGCGCTGACCATCCGGCCCGCCCCGGGCGCCTGCAGGGGATACGTGATGGACCCGTTTACCAATCCCGACGAGCTGTTCGACGTCTGCGACTCGAGCGGGCGGCCGACTGGGCAGGTCAAGCGCCGCGCCGATGTGCATCGCGATGGCGACTGGCACCGGGCGTTTCATTGCTGGATTCTCTGCCGGCTGGACGAAGCAACGAACGAGCCGGCTCTACTGCTGCAGCGCCGCGGCGCCGGCAAGGATACCTGGCCACTGCGCCTGGACGTCTCGGTCGGCGGCCACTTCGCGGCCGGGGAGGCGCTGGACGATGTCGTGCGTGAGGTGCAGGAGGAGGTGGGCATCCGCGTGAGTCCCGAGTCGCTCATCCCGCTGGGCCGGCGCATTGCCGTGAGCGAGCCCGAGGCGGGGCTCCATGATCGGGAGATCCAGGACGTCTATCTGTGGCGCACCGCGCTCCCACTGGCCACCTTCCACCCGCAGCCGGTGGAGGTGGCTGCGCTCGCGGCGGTAGCTGTCGCCGACCTCTTGGCCCTCTTCTCGGGCCGGCAGGAGACGGCACCGGCGCGGACGCTCTGGCCCGGCGGCACGCTCACTGCCGCCACCGTCCGGGCCGAAGAGTTCATTCCCACCATCGATCGCTACTTCTATCGGGCAGCGATTGTGGCTGACCTTGCACTGCGTGGCTATCCGCACCTTGCCATCTAAATCGCTGCCAATGGCCTGAAAGATCTGGAGCCGGCGACGACGTTCAATCCGGCACGATGGACCTGGCGACTCCGACCCATCACGGCCATCTCCTCGATCCCTCCGATCCGCCACCACATACAATCCGGCACGATGGACACGACGACCAGCACCACGCCTCATCCCCCGCAGCCGATGAACCGCTACTTCGATCCGCAGCCGAGCGCACCGCTCCCGGAGCCGATCGTCGCCATGCTCCGCCAGGTCAGCACGGCGACCTTGACCTCGGTGCTGCTCAAGCTCGGCCTGCGCACCACGTTCATGCATGATGTCCACCCGTTGGTGCCGACCAGTGGCACGCAGCTGGTGGGGCAGGCGTACACCCTGCGCTACATCCCCATGCGCGAGGACCTCGATGCCGAGGCACTCGCCGGCCGCTTCGATAACCTGACCAACCCGCAGCGGATTGCAATCGAGCACGTCGGCCCGGGAGACGTCTTGGTGATCGACGCGCGCGGCGAGACCCGCGCCGGCACGATCGGCAATATCCTCGTCACGCGCCTCAAGCGCCGGGGCGCGGCCGGCCTGGTGACCGATGGCGCCTTCCGCGATGCAGCCGGCATCGCCGCCACGGGGCTTCCAGCCTATTGCCGCGGCACGCACGCCGCCACGAACGTGACGCTCCACCATCCCGTCGATGTGCAGCTGCCCATCGCCTGCGGCGACGTCTCGGTCTACCCGGGGGATGCGATCGTCGGCGATGGCGATGGTGTCATTGTCATCCCCCGACACCTCGTCGAAGAGGCAGCGCGGCGGGCGCTGGAGCAGGAGCGCCGGGAACGCTTCATTCTCTCCAAAGTCGAGGCCGGCTCGAGTATCCTGGGTGTGTACCCGCCCAACGAGGAGACGCTCGCCGAGTACGAGCGCTTCCTCGGGCCGCGCGGCTAATGCCAGCGCACGCTGGCGAGGCCGTGCGTTTACCAGGAGGAAGAGTGCCCTGCGCCAGGCTTGCCCCCAGACCAGCGGCCCGAGCTGCAACCCTTCTTACCTATGGGTCATCCCTTCATGAGGCTTGAACGTTAGATTCATTAGGCAGTGTCGAGCCTCCCAGCGCCGGGTGCCACCGCACGGTAGCGTCTTCGAGAGCGTACATGCACCTTGAGCAGAGGGGAGATGGACGGAGATGGACCTCTTCTATTCCGAATCGTCGGCGAGCGATGAGACACACGGGGCTGTTACGGGTGAGCCGGGGATGGCCAGTGCAAGCGAGCCGCCGCAGCCGTCCGCCGGGGCGCAGATCGTAGCGGCCCCGCTTACGGAAAGTAGCCTGCTGGTGCCACCGGTGCGCAACGTGGCGATCGATACCGCCGGCTGGCAGCATCAGCTGGAGCGCCTGGGCTTCAGCCATCGCGAGGCGGCCTCCCTGATCTTCGAGCGGGTCCGGCCGCGCGGCGAGGGGCTGGTGCGGAACTACTGATCGCTGCCCAGACAGCTCAAGCATGAACGAGCCCCGCGCCCTGGAGCCAGTTTAGCGATCAACGCAGGGATCAGTAATGCGCGTACAGCACGCCGACCCGTTTGCGTTTGCCGGCTGCATCCCTCTGAGCTGGCGACCGCGGCTCCCAGGCGGATGGCTTGCCGCCGGAGCTAATGGAATGGCGGCGCCAGCTTGATATCGAGCACGTAGAGGCTAGGCCCTCGCCGCTGCCAGGCAGCCGCCAGCGCGCCGGGAAGCTCGTCCGGGCCGGCGAGCCGCTCAGCGTGGGCGCCAAACGCCCGCCCGTAGGCGACGAAATCGGGATTGCGCAGTTCGGTGTCCAGCACACGGCCGCCATAGCGCCGTTCCTGCGCCGCCTTGATCATGCCGTAGGCGTTGTCGTTGCAGATCACGATCGCCAGCGGTAGCTCATACTGCACCGCCGTTGCCAGCTCCGTGCCGGTGAACAAGAAGCCGCCATCGCCGACCAGGACGCAGACCGGTGTGCTCGGCGCCGCCACCTGCGCACCGATTCCCACCGGTAGGCCAAAGCCCAGCGCGGCCGATCCGGCGGGATAGAGGAATCGGCGTGGCTGCTCCACCGGGAAATGGCGCACTGCCCAGTAGCAGGCAATGGCCTGGTCGCAGGCCAGAATGCCATGCTCAGGAAGGCCAGCGCGCAGGCCGCGGACGATCGCCAGTGCCTCCGGGCAGCGCTGGGCGCCGGCAGCGTCGTCGGCATCGCGGGCCGCGCGAATCTCGGCCGGATCCCAGCGGCTCGCCCCGGTGCCACCCTGCCGCTCGATCGCCTCGAGCAGTAGCTCCACCCCGGCGCGGGCATCGCCGACCAGCCGTTCCTCGACCGGATAGCTCTTGCCCATCTCGCTTTCGTCCAGATCGAGGTGCGCCAGGCGCGCGGGGAGCGGCAGACGCCAGGCGCGGGTAGACATGCCCGTCAGCCGGCTACCCACCACCAGGCCGGCGTCGGCCTTGCGCCAGACGTCTGGATAGCCGTCAGTTGGCCCCGACGACGTTCGCCACGTGCAGCCGGCCGACCACCAGCTACTGTCCGGCACCGCGCCCTTGCCACTGATCGAGGTGAGCACCGGCGCGCGGAGCGTCTCTGCCAGCCGAAGCAGCAGGCCATCGCCCGCGCGGCGGGCGGCCCCGCCGCCGGCGAAGAGGATCGGGTAGCGCGCCGCCCGCAGCATCGCTGCCGTGCGCTCGACCGCCGCCGCGTCTGGGACCGGCGTCGGTGGGAGGGCTGGCGGCTCGCTGGGCACCGTCTCCGCTGAGGCGGCCAGCACGTCGATCGGCACCTCCAGCACACGCGGTCGGGGCCGGCCGGACTGCATCCGTGCCAGCACTTCGAGCGTTGCCCGCTCCAGCTCTGCCGTGCGGGTGATGAGGTCGGCGCCAGCCGCGGCCTCCATCACGCCATGCTGGTCCTTGTATTCGTGCAGATAGCCCTTGTACTTGCCCAGCAGCGGCAGCTCACCGGCCGTGCCAATGACCAGTACCGGAATCGAGTCGGACCACGAGCCGGCTACCGGCGTGACGGTATTGGTCAGCCCCGGGCCAGTGGTCACCAGGGCCACCCCGGGCCGGCCCGAGACGCGCGCGTAGCCATCGGCCATGAAGGCCGCGCCCTGCTCGTGCCGCGTGACGTAGCTGGTGATCGCGCCGCGCCGGTAGAGCGCATCGTAGATCGGCAGGTTATGCACGCCCGGAATGCCGAAGGCGTGGGTCACACCGGCTTTGATCAGGGCATCGACGATGAGCTCGCCGCCGGTGCGTCGCGTCGCGGCGCTCCCCGGCTTGGTGTCTGGTGCTCGGAGCGTGGTGGCCATCGTGCTCTCTCCAGGACGAGAGGATAGCACGGAAGCCTGCTGGCTCCGGCAGGACATGGGTGGCACGTTAGCGTTGGCGGGCCAGCGCGGCCACGCAGCCGAAGGCGCCGGCGGCTGCCCCGGCGGTAACCGCGGCGCGGTGCCACTCCGGCCGCAGTCTGCTGAGCAGTGCCAGAAGGGCACCGGCCAGCGCGCCGGTCTGTGCGCGCCGGCTCCGCGCTCGGGTGCCCGCGATGCCGGCCACCATGGCGCTCGCCAGCACCAGGCCAGCGGCTATCGAGCGGGCGGTCGCCGCGCCCAGGGCGCTCGCCAGGCCGCGCGCGCCGGCGGCGCGGTCGCCCTCGATGTCTGGAATCGCATCCGCCAGATGGATGGCAACGGCGGCCGGCGCACCGGCGAGGAAGAGCGCCCACCAGCGGCGAGGCCAGGCGTCGAAAGCAGCCGCTCCAAAGAGCGGGAGCAGCGGAAAGGCGCTGGCGAAGGGTAGCCAGCTCAGGCGAGTCCCTTTGAGCCCGGCGTTGTAGGCGAAGCCGGCGGCCAGCCCGGCGGCGTCGAGCGCGACCTCGCGCCGGCCGATCCATCCGGCGCTGGCCAGCGAGATTGCGGCGAGCAGCCATGCAGCCCGGCGCACGTGGCGCGGCGCGACGTGGCCGGCGGGGATGGCCCGCCATGGCTTCGACTGCGTATCCAGCTCCCGATCGCACCAGTCGTTGTGCAGGCTGATGGCCGCCTGCTGTGCTGCCAGCATGGCACCGAGCAGCCACGTCCGGGCCGCCCGCGGCGAGGCGCGCGCTCCGGCGAGCAGGCGGGCGAAAGCCAGCGCCGCCAGCACCGTTGCCAGCGATGGGCCCGGGTGGAGCAGGGCGGCCAGTGTACGCAGCCGCTGGCGCCTCCGCTGCGCGCCTGGATGCTGCACCCGGCTACCGCTCGCCGGGCGGATCATTGCCCTTCCCACCTTCGAGCCGTCCGGCAGCGGGCGGCCGGTAGAGCGCCGCCAACGCGCGCCAGGCGGATCATCGCCCTTCCCACTGCCGGAGCACCAGGCAGGCGTTGATCCCGCCGAAGCCGAACGAGTTGGTCAGCGCCACGCGGGCCCCGCGGCGGCATGTCGCGTGGCCGACGTAGCGCAGGCGCGCCTCCGGTGAGCCTGGCTCCACTGAGAGCAGGTTCAGCGATGCCGGCAGCCGCTGGTGGAAGAGCGCCAGCGCTACCACCGCCGCCTCGATCGCCCCGCTGGCGCCCAGCGGGTGGCCGTAGTGTGGCTTGGTGCCGCTTACTGGCACCCGGCTCACGCGCTCGCCGAAGAGGCTGGCCAGGGCTACCGCCTCCGCTCGATCGCCGAGTGGCGTCGAGCTCCCGTGGGCGTTGACGTACTCCACCTCCTGCGGCCCGAGCCGGGCGCTGCTGAGAGCCAGGTGCATCGCGCGCGCCGCCTGAGCGCCATCGGGGCGAGGCACCGTCACGTGATAGGCATCGTTGGTGGTGCCGTAGCCGGCTACCTCGGCGTAGATGCGTGCCTCGCGCGAGAGCGCATGGCCCAGCTCTTCCAGGAGGAGCACAGCGGCGCCCTCGCCCATCACAAAGCCATCGCGCTCGGCGTCGAACGGGCGGCACGAGCGTTCCGGCGCCTCGTTCCGCGCGCTCATGGCGCGGATCAGCGCAAAGGCGCCGAAGGTGAGTGGCGCCAGTGGTGCCTCGGCACCGCCGGCCAGTGCTACCGACGCATCACCCTGCCGGATGAGCCGAAATGCCTCGCCAATGGCGATCGCGCCCGAGGCGCAGCTATTGGCGTTGCCCATGGTAGGGCCGTGCAGCCCGAGCTCCATCGCCAGTGCGGTAGCTCCCGAGCCGCCGAAGACGGCGAGCGCCAGCGCCGGATCGACCGCATGCAGACCTCCGGCCAGATACCGCTCGTGCTGCGCCTCGGCGAAGGCAATGCCGCCCAGCGCGCTCCCCAAATAGACGGCGGTCTGGTCGCTCCGCCCGGGCGGCTGCCAGCACGCATCGTCGAGCGCCATGCGCCCGGCGGCGATGGCCAGCTGCGCGAACCGGTCCAGCCGCCGCGCGCGCCGCGCCTCCAGGTAGCATGCCGGATCGAAATCGTCAATCTGCGCGGCTACCTGCGAGCGAAATGGGCGCGGGTCGAAGCGAGTAATCCGCCGAATGCCGATCCGGCCGCGCACAATGCCGTCCCACAGCCCGCCAGGGGCATCGCCCGGGCCACCGCCGCAGGCGGTGATGGCTCCCACGCCGGTGATCACCACGCGCTGTCGGACGGGCTGCCTGGCCATTAGCGTCGCTCCGTGTCCGGTAGGGCCATGGGCCATGTGTGCCGTCGCTCGCTCGACCGAGGCTGCCTGGCCATTAGCGTCGCTCCGTGCCCATGGTGGTGCCGGCGCGCTCTGCTGCCTCGGCCAGGCGTTTGAGGTGGCGGAGTGTCCGGCCGGCAATGGGCTCGACGAACTGCCGCCCGATGATCGCGTGGGCGGCCCAGGGCCCAATCAGCGGCCAGCGCAGGGTGAGCCAGTGCTCGATCGCCACCAGTGTTCCTTCGCCGGCCGGCTCGAACGACCATGCCACCGCCATCCCGCGCGTTACCCCGCGCACGTGCAGGAAGGTCACCCGCGGGATCTCCGGGAAGAGCGTCTGCACCGCCCGCCAGCGCACGGGGAAGCCATCGCGGTGCGCGGCCATCTCGACGAGCTTGCGGTCTCCGTTGCGCTCGAGCACGGTGACCCAGCGGTAGTGTGGCAGTAGCTCGGGCCAGTGTTCCACCTCGGCGACGAGGCGAAAGATCGTCGCCGGCTGCGCGCGGATCCAGAGCGCGGTGCGGGTGTACATCTCACGGTTTGAGGAGCGACCAGAGGAGTGCCGGGTGCAGCGCCTCAGCCGCCGGTCGGTAGTCGCCCAGCACGCCGCCGAGCACCGCGTGCGCGGCCGGGCGCGCCGCCAGCCGGCGCAGCGCGTAGGCAAGCAGCGGCGGCCACACCAGCAGCCCCTGGATCAGCCAGCAGAGTGCCTCCTTGGCTGCGAACTCCCGGCGGCGGAGGGCCGCATAGGGGGCCAGGCGATCGGCCGAGCATGCGCCCTGTGCCAGGGCCTGCGCGGCAACCTCCGCGGCCAGCTCGGCACTACGGACGGCGCGAAAGATCCCTTCGCCGGTAAAGGGGTCCAGAAAGCCGGCGGCATCGCCCGCCAGCAGGAAGCCATCACCGTACACGCGCGCGGCGCGCACGGCCAGCGGTGCCGCGCCCTGCAGCCGTCCCTCGCAGTAGCCGCCGCGCAGCCGGCCGGCGGCGCCGGGGAGGCGCGCCAGTCCGGCGGCGAAGGCGGCGGACGCGCTCCCGGCGCGGCGCGCCGCGGACAGGTCCATCACCAGCCCCACGTTGACCCGCCCGCCCGGTAATGGCGCCAGGCCGCAGTAAAGCCCGCGCCCAACGTGCATCTCGCCCGCCTCACGCAGCGCCGCGGCGCCGGCCGCCCCACGGTAGCGGGCGATGAAGCCGGCGCGCCGGGGCCACCGCAGGGTGCGGCGCAGGCCCAGGCTGGCGGCGACAGCCGATCGTGCCCCATCGGCGGCAATGATGAGCCTTGCGCTCAGCTCACGCTGCCGGCTCCGAGGCTCGGCTACCGGCCGCGCACCGATGCGTACGGTGTCGGCGGCTGCCTCGACGTCGCTCACCTGCCAGCCTTCGAGCACCTGGGCGCCCCGCGTGCGGGCGTGGTCGAGCAGCGTGGCGTCGAGCACGCGGCGCTCCAGGCAGAGCGCGTGCCGCCTGCCGGCGCCGTCCGGGTAGTCGAGCAGCACCCCAGTCTGCCAGCCAACGATGAGCCGCATGCCGCGTGGGCGCTCGGGCGCCCAGCGCTCGATCGCCGCCAGCACGCCCAGCCTGGCGAAGGCATCGACTGTCGCGGGGCTCAGATATTCGGCGCAGGCCTTATCCCGTGGGAAGCGGGCCCGATCGAGCACCAGCACCTCATAGCCGGCGGCGGCCAGCAAGGCTGCAGTGCAGCTGCCCGCCGGCCCACCGCCGACGACGATTACCTCGGCATCCACCTCATCGGTCCTTCACCGGCCATGTGACGTACCGGCGGTGCCGGCCAGTGCTTGCAGATCGGGTGCCGCGCGCTCGACTGCCCCTGCCTCTACCGGGAAGGCCGTCCAGGCGATGCGGTACCACAGGAAGCTCCGCCAGCGTACCGGGCGCAGCCCGGCCCGGCGCGCCAGTGCCAGCATCTCGGTGCGTGTAAAGGCACGCCGCACCGAGAGCGGCCCGTCATGCCGGGTGAGTGGGTTCCTGCTGCCCAGATGAACGGCCAGCACCGCGCCCACGTAGCCAATCCAGCGGCGCACAATGTCGTTGACCACCACCGCGCGGCGGGTGCAGCGCCCCAGCTCCCGAAGCATCGTTTGCGCATCGTCCCACGAGAGATGATGCAGCGCAAGGGAGCAGGTGGTGACGTCGAAGGTGCCGGAGCGAAACGGCAGACGCCGTGCATCGGCCACGGCGACCAGCAGCTCTGGATAGGCCCTGGAGCGATCACGCGCCACGGTGGCGAACTCGGTGCTGATATCGGTGGCGACGATGGTGAGGCGCTGGCCGTGCCGCCGGGCCCAGGCGATGGCGGCGCGTGGAATATCGGCGCCACCGGTCGCCACGTCGAGCACCAGCCACGGCTGGCCGCGCCCAGCGGCAGGCTCCTGCCGGAGCAGCGCGCTCAGCGCGTCGATCGTCAGCCACGCGCCACCGAGCCAGCGGTTCACCCGTTGCAGGTCATTCAGATTCTCCTCGACCAGCGTGCGAGCGTGGCCGCGCGTATCCATCCATTCCGGCTCGGTACTTTGCGCTGGCCGCCATGAAAAACGCATGCGGGTTCCCTGCTCCCCATCCGGCCGGCCGCCCGGCACTGGCCGGTGCCGGCTCAGCGCACGGCCGGGGCGCGCCGAGCCCCGGGTGCCGCGCCTTCCAGGCATTCGCCGAGCGCGGCGACGCCTTCGGCAATCAGGTCCTCGGCGATGTAGCCAAAGGCGAGCCGCAGATAGCCAATGTCGCGGTCGGCAGCGTCGAACGACCGTCCCAGGCCATACAGCAGCCCCCGCTCCCTGGCCAGCGCAGCCAGCGCCTGCGTATCTACGCCGTCTGGCAGGCGAACCCAGGTGAAGAGCCCGCCGCGCGGCCGCGACCACTCCACCAGGCTGCCAAGCTCCTGCGCAAGGGCGGCGAAGAGGCGATCGCGCCGGCGGCGCACCGAGTCGCAGACCTCGGCGATGTGCGGCCACAGGTGCTCCTTCAGGTACTCGGCCACGATCATCGAGGCGAGCGCATTCGCGCCGCCATCACGCTTGTAGGCGACGAGTCGCGCATTCAGCGGCTCCGGGGCAATGAAGTAGCCCAGGCGCACGCCGGGGCCCAGAATCTTGGAGAACGAGCCAACATACACCACCTCCCCTGGCTCGGCCAGCGTGTAGATCGCCGGCGGCATCGTGCCCTCGAACACGACGTCGGCATAGCAGTCGTCCTCCACCACCGGGACACTGTGGCGCCGGCAGACCTCCAGTAGCTCGCGCCGGCGCTCCACCGGCAGGATCGTCCCCGTGGGGTTCTGGTGCGTGGCGATGGTGTAGACGAAGCCGACCTTGCATCCCTCGCGGCGAAGCCGCTCCAGCTTCGCCTCCAGCGCCTCGATGCGCAGCCCGTGCTCGTCGAGCGGAACGCCTTCCACACGCCGCCCGTACTGGCGCAGCAGACCGAGCGTGCCGGAATAGCAGTGCTCCTCGACCACGACCGTCTCGCCGCGCTCGCTCAGCGCCTGAGTGGCCAGGATGAGCGCCTGCATCGATCCGGCCGTGAGCACGATGTGCTCAAGTGGGGGGCGCTGGCGGTGATTGCGCTCGAATCGCTCGGCCGCGATCTCCCGCAGTGGCGCGTAGCCTTTCTGCTCCGGGTAGCGCACCAGCGACGTCCCCTCGCGCAGCAGCACGCGCTGAGCCGCCGCGGCCAGTGCGGCGGTGGGGAACGTCTCTGGGTTGGGCATCCCAGTGCTGAAGTTGTATTCGCGTCTGGATTCGCGGCTGCCTGCCATGCGTGGCCTGCTCCTTCCCCAAGGGCCTCAATCACGAGGCACGATGCCGGAGGGTAGCACCACCCTCTCTCCACCGCAACCGCCGGTCCCCGCCCGTCCTCGCTGGTCCTCGACTGGCCGCCGCACTGTGTGGGCTGGCGCATCACTGGGATGCAGCCGCCCGCTGGCGCTACTGCGTACACTTGGTCGTAGGAGGTCTCTGTGCGGCTACCCGAATTTCGCATGCCCTCGCGGCTGAAGGGCAGCGGCGTCTCGGCGGCGACGCTCGAGCGTCTGCGCGGCCGGATCGGTGAAGCTGAGCGCGCGCGCGTGCCCCCTGGCCAGTTCGTGACCAACGGCTGGCCCGTGCTCCATTATGGCGCCGTACCCCGCTTCGATCCCAGGACCTGGACCTTCCGTGTCTGGGGGCTGGTGGAGAATCCAATCGAGCTCAGCTACGACGAGTTCCGGCAGCTCCCAACGGTGGAGGTGGTGGCCGACATCCATTGCGTCACCCGCTGGAGCAAGCTGGGTATGGTGTGGGAGGGCGTGCCGGCACGCTATCTGCTCGACCTCGTGCGTCCAAAGCCGGAGGCGCGATTTGTCATTGCCCACGCCGAGCATGGCTTCACCGCGAATCTGCCGCTCGAGGCGATCGACGACGAGGACGTGCTGCTGGCACACCGCGCCGACGGCCATGATCTCACACCCGAGCATGGCTGGCCGCTGCGCCTCGTCGTGCCCAAACGCTACTTCTGGAAGAGCGCCAAATGGCTGCGTGGGCTGGAGCTCACCGCCGAGGATCACCCTGGCTTCTGGGAGCAGAACGGCTACAACAACAATGCTGATCCCTGGAAGGAAGAGCGCTACTGGTGAACGGCGATAGCGCACGAATGATTGGATAGCCTCATGTGGCGAACAACGCTCTCCGTTCTGCTCGTCTTCGGAGCCATTGCCTGGAGCGCGCTGGGAATCATTGTCATCTTTCTGGTCGTCCCGGGACTCTGGGAGCATCTCTTCGGCCAGCGAGGCGCGGCGTTCGGGGCCTTTGGTGCACTGGTGGCGCTGATCTGGTGCTCATGGAAGGTCATGCAGTGGGCCGACCGGCTGCTGGGCGAGCCGGAGCTCCAGCGTCTGGGGGACGAGGAGCCGGTGGCTGCCCAGATTGCTGCGGCCGACGTGCCGCGCGACTGGCACGAGTACACCGCCGAGATCGTGCGCAGCAAGCGCTGGGCCTTCTACCGGCGCACGCGCCAGTTCGAGCGCCTGGCCGAGCTGGAGCGCGAGACGAAGCGACGCGCTGCCCCCGGCCCGGCACCGGATAGTGCCGGCTGAGGCGGCTCGAGCCGCGCTGCACCGGGGAGCCGGAGGCCGGTGCCTGCTCACGAGCCGGAGGCCAGTGCCAGCAGATCGGGCCGCGGGTTCGAGGGTGCATTGAGCCACTCCAGCGGCTCGACGTTCACGTTCTGCACGCGTACCTCGAAGTGCAGATGCGGCCCGGTGACGAACCCCGTGGCGCCGGCCTCACCGATGACATCTCCCTGGTGTACCAGCTGCCCTTCCTGGACGTGCAGCACCGACTGATGGAAGTAGCCGGTCATCACGCCCCAGCCGTGGTCGATGATCACCGTGTTGCCGCGCACGTGCAGGGGGCCGGCGAAGACCACCTTCCCATCGGCGGCGGCGTGGATCGGATCACCGGTCTGGACGCCGTAATCCACCCCTTCGTGCGCATCGGTTACCGGTCCACGGTTATAGCTGCGCCGTGTGCCGAACTCCGAGGTAATCTCGGCGTCCGCGACCGGAGCGCTGAACGCGCCGTGCCATAAGCGCTCTGGCGTCCACCGGCTGTAGATGCTGTTGAGCAGCGCCTCTTCCTTATTGACCTCGGCCGGATCGAGCAGGCTCAGCGAGCTTGGCGGCAGGTCGATATTCTCCGTCGCATAGCCGCCGTCGATGACGCGAATGGTGTCGGCGGGATCATTGCGCACCGTCTGCCGGCCGGTGGCATCGGTCAGCGTGAACCGCACTGGCCGTGGGCCTAGGCGCGCCAGGCGATGAAAGCCATAGAGCCCCACGAATGCGTCTCCCTGCCTGGCCAGAGGCAGATTGCGCCCTTCGATCGCCGCGGCCACCTGCTGGGCGGCCGGCGCCCAGACGCGCAGCACCACCGTCGCTCCCTGGCGCGCCTCGCGTGGCGAGATATCCACGCGGCCGATGAAGGCCATCTGCGGCCGCGCCTGCCGTGCCAGCGCTTCGGCGGGCGGCTGAGGCGGCGGGCCATCGCCACGCTGCACGCCCGGCTGCCCCGGCACGCCGGCCAGCCATCCCCGCTCGAAGAGCTGCACCCGGCGGCCGTCGGGCGCATCGAACGGGCGGCTGGCTGGTAGCCCGAGCGCGGCCAGGCCGCCTTGCTGCTGGAAGGCCGTCCAGAAGCGCGGGCCGCCGGCCTCATCCTGCACCGCGAAGCCCGGCTCGGCAAAGAACCAGCCGCCGCCGGCCTCGGCCGCAATCGCGAAATCGCGCGGCTCCGGCACCGGTGTGGGCGTGGGTGTGGGAGGTGCCGGTGTGGGTGCCGGCGTTTCGGTCGCCGCCGCCGACCCTACCTGGCCCGCCGCCGCACCCCGCTCGCGCGCGAGCGGCCCACCGGCGAACCCTCCAGTGCACGCCATTACGAACGCGGCTAAGCACGCCGCCAGGAACGCTGCGAGCGCGATCACCGGGCGCGGCGCTGGTACCGGCGGCGCAGCCACGCGATCGAGCGCCGTATGGGCGGTGCCTTGCCGGTGTGCCGGATGCTTGCTCAGCGAAAGTCCTTGCCGGGTGTGTCTAGCCACACTACCAACAACGAAAGCCGGCTCGGAGGTTCGCCGCCAGGCCCATCTCGCGAGCCAGAGCCAGCAGCCTGCCAGAGGAGGAAAGCCGGCTCGGAGGTTCGCTGCTACCGGCACGCTGCGCGAGACGATGGCTTTGGTAGAGTGGATCACTTCCCTTGGATGGAGCCACTGGCCCCCCTTGGAGTCATGGGAAGTCATGGCCAGATGCGTGCCGATTGGCCCACCAGCATGTACTCCTCCAGGCTATAGAAGAGCATGCAGTAGCGAGATACGCGGCGGAGCAGTGCCGACTGACCAGCATGCCCTCTTCCAGGCCATGCCAGACGGTGGTGCTCCTCTCCAGTAATGCGCCGGGTGAAGGCTATTGGAGGACTCTACCACCAGGCATCACGCCCGCTCGGCCACTCGTAAGCGGCTCCACTCGGTGTCGCTGGCAGTGTAGTAGAGGCGCCGCCCATCGGCACTGAACACCGGGTGGGGGTGGCAGCGCCGCCACGACGTTGCTCCTTGTGAGCCATCGAAGCGATCGAGAAGCACCCACTCCTGAGTAGTCGTATCCACGAGCGCGATTCCCCACTCGCCTTTGGCCGCCCTTGCCTCCTGCCCTTCCATCCGATCGAGAGCCACATCGGTGACGTACAGCTTTCCATTCGGGCCAAATGAAGGATGGGAGCCGGGAAAGTGCGGCACCCCCTGCAGCTCCCGCCGCCGCCCCGTCTGCGCATCGATCAGCACGTTGGGGATATCGAGAATGAGCTGCGAGCCGGGATGCCAGCCGGGGTGTCCCCATCTCCTATCGGCAAAGAGGAAGCGCCGCTCGGCGAGGGAATAGCCGATGAGGAGGGCTCTTTTGCTGGCCTCTCGGCTGCGGAAATGGCCGCCAAGTGGCGACGCAATCTTGAAAAAGACTTTCTGGAGGTCAGGACTGAGCACCGGGAAGAAGATCGAGATCGGTCGGTCGCCAAACTCCTCGGCAATAAGGGCGGGCAGCGCTGCTCGCACCTCCGCTGCCGTCAGGACCGTACGCAGCTCACCGGTGGGCACGTGCAGCAGGTCCAGGTCCTGATACGCGGCAGGATCCCAGTGTGGACCATACACTGGAACGAGATCTGCGTTTGGCTGTCCCCAGCCAAGCTGGCGCCCGCGTGCCAGCAGCCGCCGTGCTCGTGTCGCCACCTCTACACGGCACACCACCCACTCGTCCGCTGCACCGCGAACGTCGTGGTACACGATGTATCGCCCCTGCGATACCCACTGCTGGCATGCCGCACGATGCGCATCCTCCGTCGAAACGGATGAGACCAGTACCTGCTCCTCGCCGCTGGCACGGTGCAGCAGTACGAGCTGGCCGGCATGGGCCTCGCGGGTCGTTGAGGCATAGTAGACGATGTAGCGCCCGTCGGGTGACTCGGGGGAAGCAGTGTAGTAGGCGTGGATGGCATGTCTGGCCTCCACCGGCGACACCAGTCTGCCTCGCGTGCCCTGGAGCCATAGTGCCAGCTCGGAGCTGCGTGGCGCCGCGGTCTGCGCCTGGCCCGCTACGGCGGCGGGCATCATCGTGCAGCCTCATCCAGCAGCGTCTGGCTGGCGCGGGCTGCCTCGTCCAGTGCTTCGCGCACGCTTTGCTGGCCGTTCATCACTCGCGCCGCCATCTGGCCGCAGCGCACTGCCCCGCCTGGCCCAGGCTGACGCGACATCCGACCCGATCATGATCACGTCCGGGGGTGTTCCAGAGGCGATCTGTGCCAGTATCTTGTCGTAGGGCATGCCGTCGAAATACCCCTCGCCACTGCCAAAGACCAGGAGGCTATTGATCTTGACCTGGGGATGCTGTTGCTGGTAATCCGCCACGACCTGGTCGATTACCTGGGTGCGCGCTCCCTCCCAGCGATGCTGGAATTCGAGCACCACCGGCGCCGCGCTCTTCGCGCTCTGCCCGGAGCTTCCATCCTGCCGGCCACAGGCCGCGAGCACTCCGACCATCGCTCCACCACCGACCGCGTTGAGCCATCGTCGCCTTGAGACCATCGCTACTCTCCCTTTTCCAAACGTTAGCGTGTAGATCGATCTACAGGCAGGTGAGGCTATCATTTGGGTACAGGCGCGTCAAGCTGTGCGCCGGGATCTCGCTGGGCGCGTATCGAGGTGACGCGAGCTACGATCAACGACGTCGCCCGGCTGGCCGGAGTAAGCCGGGCAACCGTTTCGCTCGTCTTACGCGGTAGCAGCCGGGTGGCCGAAGAGACAGAGGCGCGCGTTCAGGCGGCGATCGCCCGGCTGAACTATCGGCCCAGCCATCTGGCATCGGGCCTGCGCTCCCGCCGCTCGCATCTCATTGGCCTCGTCGTCAGTAGTCTCACCTATCCCCACCATGCCCGTATCGCGCTTGGCCTGGAGCAGTCGCTGGAGCCTCATGGCCTGAGCGTGCTCGTGGCGAACTCGCGCCAGAGTGTGGAGCGCGAGCGCGCGCACATCGAGCGGCTGCGGCGCTACCAGGCCGATGGCGTCGTGATTACCCCGCTCCAGATCCGCCCTGCTGACGCGCGGCACCTGCTCGACCTGCGTGCCGAAGGGTTTCCCATGGTGACCGCGTATCGGGAGATCCCTGGGCTCGAGGTTGACTTTGTGGGCGTCGATACCGGCGATTCGATTCGCCAGCTGGTCGATCACCTCGCCGCGCTTGGCCACCAGCGTATCGCTTTCCTCGCCGGCGGCGACGAGAGCCCCATTCGGGCGGCGCGCATTGCTGCCTGGCACGATGCCATGCTGTCTTGCGGGCTGGAGCCCGATCCTGCGCTCGTCGTCACCGACGCTCTGGGCCCGTATTCAGGGGAAGCTGCCATTCGCATCTTGCTCGACCGCCATCTTCCGTTCACCGCGGTTATCGGCTCGAATGATTTCTTTGCCCTTGGTGCGCTGCGGGCTCTTCACCAGGCAGGCCGGCTCGTGCCGCACGAGGTCTCTGTGGCCGGCATTGGCGGGTTCGAGCCGCTGATGTCCCCTGAGAAGCGCCTGACCACGGTCGTCCATGACTTTGAGCAGGTCGGCCGGCTGGCTGGTGAGCTGCTGTTGCGCCGCATCGCCGGCCCGCGCCAGGATAAGGTTGAACGGCACATTATCCCGGCCAGGCTCCTCCCTGGCGAGACGACGGCACCACCCCCTGCCCGCCATTCACGCGTAGAAAGGCATTGAAGGGACGCGTGCAAGGCACCTTTCTTGGCTCTTGCGTCGAGCGCAGCCGGCGAGGCGGCCAGGGCGTCCCACCGTCGACGAGGCTGCAGGAGATAGCCGCTCTGGGTCGTCATGACCATGCAGCGTCTCCTCTGTATGCCCATATATGTCTAACCATCGACGGTGCTGCAGGAGGCCGCAGACCGGTAGCGTCGAATGTCGATGGAGCGGCGTCCTGGCGGCGACCGCCTATGGTGAGACAGTGGTGGCATCGACCTTCAGCCGATGCCTGGCTTGCCGCCGGGCATGGGGCGGTCCTTGCTTATTTTCTGCTCTTCGCCACGGTCTTTGCCGCCGTCGTGCCGCCGTTCGAGGCGCCCGATGAGCCGGCGCACCTAGCGTACGTGAGCTTCGTGGCCACACGCGCTGAGCTGCCCAGCCAGTATGACCCGCAGCGTGCGCTCCCCAGTCTCTTCGGCATGATCGTGACCGAGGGGCATCAGCCGCCGCTCTATTACGCCCTTGCAGCACTGCTGGTGCGCCTGGTCGCGCCGGGCGGCTCCATCGAGGCAGTCGCGCGGCCCAATCCGGAGCACGCCTGGAATGGCGGCCGCCGGGTCGACGTGCCGCTGCTACAGCACACGGCCGGCGTGCCGCTCCCTCGCGTGAGCGATCGATTCGCCTTTCTCCTGCTCCGCCTTTTCTCTGTCGCGCTCGGGGCGGCCAACGTCGCCACTGTGCTTGTGCTTGCCCGTCGCCTCCTGCCCGGCTGCTGGCAGCTTGTGCCGGGCATCTTCGTCGCCACGCTGCCGCAGTTTCTGTTTATGTCGGCGGTGATCAGCAACGATGGTCTCGCCAATCTACTGGCCACGCTGTGCCTCCTGCAGGCAATGCGCCTGCTCGATGCACCCGATCGGCGGCGTAGCTATCTGGTGCTCGGCATCCTGCTGGGGTTGGCCCTGCTGGCCAAGAAGACTGCACTCTTCCTGCTCCCCGGGCTGGCGCTGCTGCTCGGCTGCATGGCCTACCGCCGCCGTGGCCGGCTGGCGTGGATCGCCCTCTCTGCCCTGGTGATGCTGGGTAGCGCGCTGCTGGTCGCCGGCTGGTTTTTTGTGCGCAACAAGCTTTTGTACGGCGATCTGCTGGGCACCCAGATGGAACGGGCCACGCTGGCGGTGCTGGTGCAGGAGAAGCCTCTAACCTCAGCCTATTTCCGCACCCAGTTCGTGGACGAGCTCTTCCCGTCGTTCGTCGGCCGGTTCGGCTGGATGCAGGTATCGCTCCCAAGCGCGGTGTACTGGTTCTACGGCCTGCTGCTCGGTATCTCGGCAGCTGGCGTGGTGAGCGCGGTTTGGGCGCGACGCTTTCCGGCGGCGCTGGCCGCCCTGGCTGCTGTCTTCGGGCTCAGCTGCTTCGGCGGCATCATCGCCTACAACCTCACCTATAGCCAGCCGCAGGGGCGCTTTCTTTTCCCTGTGCTCTCATTGCTGGCGGCCCTGCTGGCCGCCGGCCTGCGCGAGCTGCTCCATCCGCGGCCGCTGAGGCGCGCGGTGCCGCTGGTGATCGGCGGCCTCATTGCCGGCTTCGTGCTGGCCGACGGGCTTAGCATCGCGACGATCGTGCAGTTCTACTACGGCAACGGCCTTCGGGCGCTCTCCTGATCGCCGGCCAGCCGAGTGCCCCAGGCCGCCGGTGCAAGGGGCAGCCGTCGCGCCAGAGAAGCACACGCCAGCACATGCGGTGGCTGCTTTGTGCGATGGTCCGGCTCCCCGATGGTGCAAGGCGTGGCCGCCGGGCCAGGGGAGCGCCGATGGCCTCACACCGCCTGCCACTCGCCACGGGCGGCGGAGTGGAGCGCCGCATCCATCACGCGCTGCGCGATCCAGCCGTCGCGAAAGGTGGGCGTGTGCGCGGCCGGCCGTCCGCCGGCCAGGCGCGGCACGATGTGCGATTCGTACAAGTAACGGATCGTTGGGCGGAGCAGGCCACCGCTTGGGAGCGCGGCGGTGGGCGGTGCCGGCGGGCCGCCGGGATACACTAACGGCTCGATCGGCTCGGGAAGCTGTGAGATGCGGCGCACGAGCGACACGCGCTGGCGCTCCGGAAGCAGTGGGTTCGCGTAGCCGATCGCCGTCGCCTCCGTGCCGTGTACCTCCACCCGCACCGGGTCGCTCGCCCGTAGCGTGAATACCTGCGAGACCTGCAGGCGCGCCGACCAGATGGGCTGCCCGGCCCCGGCTTCCAGGTGCAGCCAGCAGACATCGTTCGTGCGCAGATCGCCGGGGGCGGCCGCACCGGCACGGGAGGCCCATTGCTCGCAGTGCGCCCACACGCGCCATGGCACCGCCCTCGACGGCTCGGGCAGGGCCGGCTCTCCCGGGCCGGCGGCGAGATAGCGCGCCAGGTCGATCAGATGCACCCCCAGATTGCCCAGCACGCCGCCGGCACGCTGCTCCGGATCGAGCTGCCACTCTTTACCCGGTAGCGGCGGGCCAATCCGGAAGTGCGCATCGATAAGCTGCACCGCTCCGAGCACGCCGGCCTCGATGAGCCGGCGGATCGTGGCAAACGGCGGCGCGAACCGCCAGGTGAAGCCGGTGAAGTGCGCCACGCCGGCCTGCTCCGCCACCTGTAGCATCTGCTCGGCCTGCGCCGCATCCATGGCCAGCGGCTTCTCGCAGAAGACGTGCTTGCCGGCGCCGATCGCCGCCAGCGTGATGGGGGCGTGCAGCGCGTCCGGGGCCGTCACCACCACCAGGTCCACATCCTCGCGCTGCACCAGCTCTTCCCAGTGCAGCAGGCAGGCCTCGCGCGGCAGGCCCAGCTCGGCGGCGAGCGCCGCCATGCGCTCCGGCCGTCGCGCGCAGAGCGCGCGCACCTCCACCAGCGGCTGCAGCTCCGCGGCTACCCGCGCGTGGTTCGCGCCCCAGCCGGCCCCCACGATGCCGAGCCGAATGGCTCCCATTGCTCGTTCACCCTCTGGCACACTCTGGCTAGGAGCGGCGCGGATCGCCGATCACCCGTACCCCGGTCCTGCCCGCTGCCGCCGCCGATCTCCGCGCTTATAATGGCTCAGGCGCTAGTGTAAAACAACGAGCAAGCTGGAAAGGAAACGCTAGATGACGTCGTGGACCCTCCAACGACCCTCGCGCCGGGCGGTGCTGGCCATGCTGGCGGCGGGCTCCGGCATGGCCGGGCTGATGAGCCTGGCGGCCTGCGGCGCTGCCGGCCAGCCCGGTGGCTCGAGCACCGCCGGGGCGCCGAAGGGGAAGGTCACCTTCATGAGCCAGGGCACCGATCCTACCGATGAGCAGCGCTACAAGCCGCTCATCGACGAGTACAACGCTCGCAAAGGCCCGGTGACGATCGACCTGATCCAGGGCGACCCGGGCGGCAGCGCGGTCAACGCGCAGGGCAAGCTGCTTGCCCTCGTGGCGGCCGACAGCGCGCCTGATGTCTTCTGGACGCACGCCTACATTACCCCGAATCTGCACAAGCTGGGCATGCTGGCCGACATCAGCGGCTATCTTAAGAAGGACAAGGACATCAAGCTCAGCAACTACTTCGAGGCGCCCACCAAGGATTACGAGTTCGACGGCAAGCAGTACGGCCTGCCGCGCGAGGCGACCACCACCATCATGGTCATCAACAAGGAGCTGTTCCAGAAGAACGGCATCGCCATGCCCAGCGACAGCTGGACCTGGGACGACTACCTCAAGATTGCCCAGCAGCTCACGCGGGGCGAAGGCACGCAGAGGACGTGGGGCGCCGCCGGCTTTGCCGGCCAGGGGAGCGCCGTCTACTTCAGCTACGTGAAGGTGTGGCAGGAAGGCGGCGATGTGGTCGATAAGACCCGCACCAAGTTCACGCTGCACCAATCGCCGGCGGTCGACCAGATGCAATGGATCGCCGACCTGGTGACCAAGCAGCACGTGCACCCGTACGGCGATAGCTTCCCCGCGCAGAACGCGCAGGAATCGTGGAACACCGGCCGGATCGGTATGTTCATCCAGTATTCGGTCTACACCACCTTCAATAAGGCGCAGTTCGATTGGGATATCGTGCCCGTCCCCAAGGGCAAGACGCGGGTGACGCGCACCGCCTCCGCCGGGCACAGTATGACGCAGGCCAGCAAGAACAAGGACGCGGCCTGGGAGATCCTGCGCCTGCTCGGCGACAAGCCGGCGTACGAGCACTGGGCGAAGCTCGGCCTCACCATCCCAACGTACAAAGAGGTGGCCTACGGCCCGCTCTTCCTGAATCCGAGCCAGCCGCCCAAGAGCAACAAGATCGCGCTGGATGCCTTCAGCTATGCGCGCCCGGAGCCGATCAGCGGCGACTGGGGGAATGTCGGCGCGGCCATTCAGAATGCCATGAACAATGTTTACGCCGGGACGACCGACGCCAAGAGCGCGCTCTCAGCGATCGCGCCGGAGGTCGAATCGCTGCTCGCCAAGGTCCCGACGGCGCCGACACCGGCGGCGAAGTAGGCCACGTGGCCGCGGTAGGGGAGCACTAGAACATATGTACGGTATACTAGTGGGGCGTGCGTGACGCTCCCGGCGGTGCTGCCTTTGGGTAGGCGGCCGGGGGTACCGTGGAGACCCGCGCGCGGCGCGTAACTGCTATTCGACCAGAAGGGATGCACCACAGTGGCCACGCCAGTTGCGACACCGGCAGCTTCGACGGCAGAGATTGCAGGGGAGATGAGCACCACCGCGCGCGGCACGCGCGCATCCGGCGCGCCCGGTGTGCCGGCTGTGGGAGGAGGGCGCGATGCCGGCGCGCGGCTTTCTCCCGAGCGCGAGCGTGCGCTCGATCTGGCCGTCTCCGGCATTGAGAAGCAGTTCGGCAAGGGCGCGATCATGCGCCTGGGCGAAGGCACGAGCCGCATGGCCGTTGATGCCATTCCCACGGGCTCGATTGCGCTCGACCTGGCACTCGGCGTCGGCGGCTTCCCGCGTGGCCGCATCGTGGAGATCTACGGGCCGGAAAGCTCGGGGAAGACGACCCTGGCCCTGCACGTGATTGCCGAGGCGCAGCGCCAGGGCGGCGTCGCCGCCATTATCGATGCCGAGCACGCGCTTGACCCGACTATGGCCGAGCAGATGTGCGGCGTCAACATCGAGGAGCTGCTCGTCAGCCAGCCCGATACCGGCGAGCAGGCGCTGGAGATCTGCGAGATGCTCGTGCGCTCCGGCGCGGTCGACGTGGTGGTCATCGATTCGGTGGCGGCGCTCGTGCCGCGTGCCGAGATCGAAGGCGATATGGGCGACTCGCT
>Ga0070741_10005266_pt1 | contig 28901 bp, 28 predicted proteins | sample Coa_R1_4_FD_66440 | JGI IMG/M metagenome (GOLD analysis project Ga0070741, IMG submission 66440) | Surface soil microbial communities from Centralia Pennsylvania, which are recovering from an underground coalmine fire - Coalmine... | ecosystem: Environmental > Terrestrial > Soil > Unclassified ... | reverse complement strand
ACCGTCTGACCCAACGTTTATCGCCTCCATCTCTCTTCTCTCGTACCCCGAATTGCAATCACACGAGCGTGCAGGCCAGAACCTGACATTAAATGCAAACTTTGCGGCGCCTTCAGTCCAGGCAACGCGGGCAAGTGAGGCCTTCGCGCAAGCTGCTACACTCAGGCCGTGCGCCGGCTGGTGATTAATGGTGACGATTTTGGCCTGACCTCAGGCGTGAACCGCGCCATTATTCAGGCCCATCAGCACGGAGTCGTGACCTCCGCCACCCTCATGGCGGGCGGCCACGCTCTTCCTGAGGCACTGACGCTTTTACGATCAGCGCCGGGCCTGGCAACCGGCTGTCATGTGGTGCTCGTCAATGGCACACCTGTGCTGCCCGCTTCACAGATTTCCACGGTGGTCGAAGGCGGTGCCCAACCTGCGCCACGTTTCCATTCGAAGCTCGGCAGGTTCGCAGTCCAAGCCTTGCGCGGACAATTCAATGCCACAGAATTTGAGCAGGAAGCCACCGCCCAGATTCGCCAGCTGCAAAATTCGGGCATAACCGTCACCCACATCGACACACACAAGCACACCCACATTTTTCCTGCCGTGCTGGCGCCGCTGCTGCGCGCGGCCACAGCCTGCGGCGTGTACGCCATCCGCAATCCTTTCGCTCCTGTGCATGTGCTCGCGCCCGCCATCCTTGTTTCGCGCCCGCAACTCTGGAAACGGTACCTGCAGGTGAAACTGCTGCGCAGATTTCACCCCGCATTTATGCGCGAGGTGCGAAAGGCCGGATTAGTTACTACCGAGGGAACCGTTGGAATTGAGGCAACGGGCACCCTCGACCAGCAACTGTTCAATGCCATCGTGGAAAATCTTCCCGAAGGGACCTGGGAATTCGTCTGCCATCCCGGATATAACGACGCCGACCTCAGCTCAGCCGGGACCCGGCTCCTTGCCTCGCGCGAGCGCGAACTCGAGGTCCTTACCTCGGCCGAAAGCAGGGCAGCCATCGCACGGGCCGGTATCCAGCTGGTCAGTTTTCGCGAGCTGGCGCAGGCTTCGTGATCGCGTGGGGCCGCAACTCATTACCAATCAGATACTTTCGTAATCATCAGTCTCGGGAAGTAGTTGTATGATGAGGCATGTTTCAGGGCTCCTTCGGGCAATTAAGTTCATCTGGGAGCTAACCCCGTATGGCGGAACAACAGGCCGCGGCTGGAGCTGCTTCGGACGTCCAGGTGCGCGTGTATGGCATGGCGGCGGACGGCCATGCCTTTTTTCAGATCGCGCGGGCGGGCAACTTCACGGCCGACAGCGCCGTTCTCTCCGGCATGGACCACGAACTTCAGGTGGGCGACACGATCGGGGTCCAATATGCCGAGCGCAAGGTGCGATGCAAGATCCTATGGGTGCTAAACGCGGGCGCATTGCAGAAGGTACAGGCGGGCGTCCAGCTTTTGAGCGACCAGGAATGCCCCTGGAAAACCGCGATTCCCGTCTCCACCGCGACTCCCAACAAAGCCGACAACCCTCAGAACCGCAGGCGCTATTACCGCCACAAAATTTCATTTCCCCTGGAACTGAGGGACGAACGGGTGAACACCCCCATGCGGGTCAATTCGACGGATGTAAGCGGCAATGGGTGCTACATCGAAACCATTCTTCCCTTACCGCGTGGCACTACTCTCAAAGTCGACCTGTGGCTGGATGACGAGAAGGTGACCACTACGGCAGTGGTTCGTACCAGCGATCCGGGAGTTGGCATGGGCATCGAATACATCAGCCTTCCGGAAGAGACACGGCACCGTATTCAGGACCATCTCGATAAGCTCGATCCGCGAAGTCCCGGTTTTGCCGAATCGAAGAACCCTTCCTGAATTACCGCTAGACTAGTCTGTCATGCCATCCGACGACATCCTCAGCCTTGCTCCGCCGCCCGCGGATGCGCGCCTGCCTTATGGCACCGATCCCAACCAGTTTGGGGAACTCCGCTTGCCCAAAACGAAAGGTCCGTTCCCGGTCGCGATGAATATCCACGGCGGTTTCTGGCGCGCGAAATACGATCTCGCTCACACCGGACATCTCTGCGCCGCGCTGACCGCCAGCGGAATCGCAAGCTGGAATCTTGAGTATCGCCGGGTCGGGAACCCCGGCGGAGGATGGCCCGGCACTTTCCAGGACATTCGCAGCGGCTTTCGGTACCTCTCGCAGATTGCCAAGCGTTACAACCTCGACCTGAACGGACAGGTCGTAATGGGCCACTCGGCGGGAGGACAACTGGCGCTCTGTCTTGCGGCTCATGAGCCGGCGATTATGAACGTGGTCTCACTCGCCGGGGTGGTCGATCTCAAACAAGCCTTTGAACAGCACCTGAGCAATGACGCGGTGGTCGAATTCCTGGGCGGCAAACCTGCCGAAGTGACGGATCATTATCGCGAAGCGGATCCCTTGCAACTGAGTATCCGCGCCACGCAGTGGCTGATTCACGGTCTTAAGGACGATGTAGTGCCTTCTTTCTTCAGCCGCAGCTATGTGCAAGAGAAAAAGGCGAAAGGCGAGGACGTGCATTTACTCGAGGTCGCCACCGCCGGGCATTTCGATCTGATCGATCCGCGCTCCTCCGCATGGGACCGCGTGGAAGGCACGGTGCGGCACCTGCTCAAAGTGTAGCCTTGATGCTTCTGCACCGGGCAGTTGCGAAGCATACTTACCCGGCGATTCGCCTCAGTATGAGCGCGGAATTTTTGGATCCAAACGCAATGCAGTTACAAATGGCGTGCTCGACGGACGCGCTGCGGCCTGCCTCGGGCACATAATCGAGGTCGCATTCCGGATCCGCATTCTCCAGGTTGAGGGTCGGCGGAAGCTTTTCCCGTTGCATGGCCACCAGGGTCGCCGCCACTCCGGCGGCGCCGGACGCGCCCTGCGGATGGCCGATCTGCGACTTGAGCGACGACATCGGAATTTCTGCCGCCCGACGGCCGAGCGCCAGTTTCAATGCCTGGGTCTCAATGCGGTCATTCAACTTCGTTGACGTGCCATGCAAGTTTACGTATTGCACGTCGCCCGGGCCGATGCCCGCTTTATGCATGGCCATGCCGATGGCGCGGGCCGGCTCTTCTCCCGACTCCTTGAGCCGGACGCGATGAAATGCCTCGCAGGTGGAGCCGTAGCCACAAACTTCCGCTACAACATTCGCTCCGCGCGCCTTCGCGTGTTCATATTCCTCCAGCACAAACATCCAGGCGCCCTCGGCGAGGACGAAGCCGTCGCGATCGGCGGAAAAAGGACGCGACGCCCGGGTGGGCTCGCTGTTCCAGGATTCCGTCAGGATCCGCATCAGAATAAAACCTTTCACGATGCCCAGCGCAATGGGAGCGTCGGCCCCGCCGGTCAGTACCATGTCGGCCCTGCCACTTTGAATCTGCATCCACGCCGAGCCAATCGCATCGGTCGACGACGTGCATCCGGTACTGATCACATGACTCGGCCCGCGCAGACCGAAGCGAATACTGAGGTCGCTGGAGAGCGTGCCCATGACTCCGGTGGGCACGCAGAACAGGCTCATGTGCCGGTACTCCTGGCGAAAAAAGAGGCGGTATTGCTCTTCTGTGAACTCCTGCGAGCCGCCGCCGGAACCTACGATCACGCCGAAACGCCGCAAGCAGTCCACTCTCATTTTCTGCGGCTCCAAGCCGGAGTCTGCAATCGCCTCGCTGGCTGCGGCGATGGCCAACGGCAGGACGCGCGACACGTGCTTGCGCTCGCGCCTTTCTACCCAGGCCAACTCGTCGAAGTCCCGCACTTCACCCGCAACTTGAACCGAAATTCCGCTGGCATCGAAACGCGAAATGCGGCGCACTCCGCTGCTTCCCGCCAAAGCTGCCTCGCTGAACGCAGCCTTGCCTATGCCGTTGGGACTTACCGCACCCATTCCTGTGACCACGACTCGACGTTGCATGTCCCCTCAGTCTGCTTAGACGCAGGTCTCCACAGTTCGATGCGGCTAGCTTAGCAAGCTTATCGCGGGCGGGAGGAGACAGGTGCAGAACTCCTGACCAAAGCACCATCGGCACAGAATGCGGGGCGCGACGCTGGGCGAAGCAAACGCGAAACTACAATGTCGCAATTGTCACGGCAGGAATGAAGAAACCGCTTTATGATTCGAAATGAGCCGGGTGGGGAGCACGCCCATTTTAAAGATGCGCTCACAATGGTTGGGAGGGTGCATCTCTAAAAGCCCACCTCGCCCGGCGATATCTTTGAACCCCGCGCTGGGGCGTGCATGCAAGACCACCCTCGGGTGCAGCACATCATTCCTTCACATCCACTGCAAGAAATAATTCGATCAGGTTTTCTGTAAAGATTGGTAGCCCCGGGGTGACTCGAACACCCGACCAACGGTTTAGGAAACCGCTGCTCTATCCATCTGAGCTACGGGGCCACAAGGATGCTATTTTGAGTTTACCGCAGGGGAAGGAACTTCCTGAAAATCAGGCACGTCTAACTTTCACTCTCGACGATCCAACTCATGCTGCCACGCAACCAGGATACGAGGTCATCGCGCTGTTGCCGTTCGGTAAGCCACTCGCCGGCAACGTGACCGCATTGCGGGCAGAGTAACATTCGCGATCCTGCCCCGCCCTGCGTCTGTTTCAAGGTAACGAGGCACTTGGAGCAGATGAACTTCGGCCGCGAACCGATTCGGCCATGCGCAAGAGCCAATCCCCCGTAGAGTCCCATGTCAGTTCCTCAGACTTGATCCCGCAAGCCGTGGTCAACTGGTCAAGGTGAGTTTAATAACACGAATGCATCGCGCACCGGTCGCGCCAATATGCGTCACCGTGATGCCGCATAAAATTAATACGCGCGCACTGCCTTGTCGATAGCCGCTGAACACTTCGTCTTCTGGGCACTCTCTCCCGCTGCACGCAGTGTGCTGGATGGTCCGTTTCCGGGCAAATGACTGGCCTCAGCATCGGGACGGATCCAAAGGAGTGCCGGTGAAGGAATTGATACAGGCGCGTAGTGGCAGGCGGCCGCAGTTGACAGGCGGACTATGATGACGAGCATACCTTCGATGAGTTCCGGTGATGTCTGCTTTGCACGGCAAACCGTCCAGGCGCTGGCAGGAGATAGCCCTCGACGCGGCCATTGAGCGGGATCCCGTCAAGCTCCGCTCGCTCACCGACGAACTGGAACAAGCACTGGACGAACGGGACCGGCAAGAGCCCGACCCAACTGGAAACGCACGCTCGCAGGTAAGCAGGCTGGTGTCGCGCAAAAAAGCCGCCGAGAACATTCACCGCAGTCGCGTAATCATCGAACAAGCCAGGAGATTCGTGGCTCAGAGCCAGGAACTTGTGGGCGAGTCCAGGCGCCTGCAAGAGAAAATCGCGCCCGACCATATGAAATCTGAGAAGAAGAAGCGTCGCGGTTGATGCGAACCGGCAAGTGTAGAGTCCAGATGTTGAGGTCGAAGTTTAAGCGGCGTGTCGCAATTTTGGATTGTTTATTTGAACCAGTGATAACCGAGGCTGACCTGCACCCCGTTAAATTCCGGGTTTCGCTTGCCAAGATTGGCGTTCGACACGTGTAACCACTGGCAGCCCACGTCTACCGATCGATGCTGGTGGGTAAAGATGTGGATGCCGCCGCCAGCACGGGCGGTGAAGTTAAAGTCCGAGGTGTCCCCCGCCGGCAGATTCGCATTGGTGAACAAGCCACCTCCCGCGAGTTCGATGTACGGGGCCACGCGCGCCACGTGCAGACTCGAGTTCCAGCGCAGAACAACCGGCTCAAAACCTCCACCATACGTGTTGTGACCGTTCGCGGTTTTAAACAGTGGAATGAGGTTGAAGCCATACTCGAGGTTTCCTCGCCACCAACGGCTACCCACTTCCTCAGTCAGGCGGTGGCCGACCATGAATCCGGCGCTCCAAACCTGCGCCTCACTGAAGGAGTTCGTGTTCTCTTCCCCGGTAGCGCCGCTGATCCAGACATCTAAGTCCCAGTTCACAGTTTGCTCGGGCGTCAAAGCGCGATCTTGAGCGAAACCAGCAGGGCTCAACAGCAACAGAGCCGACGCAAGGAAGAACATTCTGGTTGGCGCTGCGAATTGCATAGGTCCGACGAAGTTAAGTCATCCATCTGAGGCGCGACAGCGAAGCCGTCGTAACCCGGGTTCTCAGCATGTAATGGATAAGTTCTGGCCACGGCGGGTTGCACAAATTTGTAAGGGGAACTGTAGAGGGAGGGTGTCACACCAGCGGCAGATCTGCTGAGAGAGGCGCCCGCCAGGCGACAATAAAGCGAGCGTTTCCGCCGACAAAGACCAGGCAGCTTATCTAACTAATAGAGGGCTCATTTAATAATGTCGCGCGATACGCGGAACCAGGGACTCTTGCCGTGAAGAATGTTGGCGCCCCCACGAATGGGATTCAGCGCGCAACGGGTCACGTTGATGAGGAAACGGTTGCTGGTATTCGCTTCCACACGTTTGATGATGTCTTTATCGACCACGTCTTCCATGACCTGCCACCCGAAGCCGCCGATTGGCGTGGTGACGAGATCAACCTGGCCAACCCCGTTGTAGCAGTGATGCTGGGAATGACACGGCCAGGTGCCGTCCTGGTTCCAGGAGCCACGAATTAATGTGCCGTACTTTTCAAAGGTGAGTTCGCTCAGAGGTCCGATGTTCCACTGGGTGCTGTAGACGGCGCTCCAGATGGCCGCGCGCAGGCGGCTGTGCCAGTATTCGCGGGTGTTGGAAAATTCAAGACTTTGGCCACGCGGATCATTCTGGATGTAGATGTAGCTGGTCATCGCGCCCTGCAGGGGGTGCCCGAGGTAGCTGTAAAGAGCCGGATCGCCGTCGTTCCATCCAGAATTGATCCAGGAATGTAGAGAGTGCTTGTAATCTCGCCAGTAATGATTGAAGGGCACGCCGTTTTCCGAGATCACCCACTTGTAATCGTCTTTGACGACATACGCCTGCTCGATCGAGAAGAACATGAATGATTCGAAGAGGGCCCGACCCCAGCGAAAACCCGGTTTGCGCGGAGCCGATGTCTCCAGCAGGTTCATGCGCAGATCCAAAGGTTGATGGGTGGCGTCCGGCGAAGTCGCAGTTTCGGAGTCGGAATCGTCCGCATCTGCAGCGGAGCCACCGCCGCCCCCGGTCACGAAAGAACACTCTGCAAGCGGAGTCTGACGCGAATCGCAACGGGAAGACGGTAATTGAGCAAAGCTGACGGCGGACAAGAACAGCAAGGTAAAGGCAAGTCTCATTACAGCCATGCGTACAAAAGTGGCGGGGAATGCCTCACCATACTGAATCCTCAAACATCCGTCAATCATGCATGTTGGCTTCATGGATTCCCGCAAGCGCCAACCAGAAGTTGGCTGGAAACCTTTCGCTTGTGCTCGGGCGGTACGCCAATGCTGTGTCGCAGGACCTAACTCATCACGCCGCGGGAGAGTAAAGATTTGTAAATCTCTGGAGGTAAATGCGCCGATTGCAACATGTCGCAACACGATTCTGTATAATCCCTCGTTCTTGCGTTGGGGGTGAGATGCACACTGCACAATCAAGGCGCATAACCAGCTACCTTTTTTTATTTACTATGCTGTGGGCCACGGTCTTGCGAAGCGCCCAACTAACGGCCCAGGAGAATGACAATCATGCGGTGGCAATCAAAGGCGCCACCATTCTGAGCATGACGCACGGAACCATCGAGAACGGAACCGTGGTCATTCAGAATGGAAAAATTCAGGCAGTGGGCACGAATGTCGATATTCCCTCCAGTGCGGAGGTAATAGATGCCAAGGGCGAATTCGTATTGCCGGGACTAGTGGATCCTCACTCCCATCTCGGCGTCTATTCGCTGCCCGCAGTGCAAGCCAATTCTGACGGCAATGAGATGAGCGGCGACATCGAGGCCCAGGTTCGTTCGGAAGATGCGATTAACACCGATGATCCCGAAATTGCGCGGGCGGTTTCCGGCGGCGTCACCACGGTGCAGATTCTGCCGGGTAGCGGTAACAACATTGGAGGCTGGGCCACCGTAGTCAAACTGAATGGCGGGCAGAGACTCGACGAAATCAAGTTTCCCGGCGCTCCCCCCAGCATGAAATGGGCCTGGGGAGAAAATCCCAAGCGCGTCTATGGCACGCGGAATGAGGCGCCCTCCACGCTCATGGGCGAAGCCGCGGTGGTCCGGCAAAAGCTCTATGAAGCGCAAAATTACCTGCAGAAATGGAAAGCGTGGGAAGACGGCGGGAAAAAAGGCGCGCCTCCGGAACGCGATCTGCAGTTGGAATCCCTGGGCGAGGTCTTGCAAGGCAAGGTTCGTCTCAACATCCATTCGTACCAGGTAAACCATTTCGAAGCGCTGTTTCGCATTGCCGACGAATTTCACTTCAATATCGCAGCCTTGCATCATGCGCTCGATGCTTACATGATCGCGCCGGAGATCGCGCGGCGGCACATCGGGGTGGTTACGTTTGCGGACTCCTGGGGATTCAAGGTCGAAGGCTGGGAGGCAATCCCGCAAAACGCTTACATATTGTGGAAACAGGGAGTCACGGTCAGCCTGCACACAGACAATCCCGTGATTGAAGAAAGGGACTACATCGAACAGGCTGCCATCATCACGCATTATGGAATGCCCGAGGACGTGGCGCTGCAAACCGTCACTATCAATCCGGCAAAGATTCTGGCCATCGATAATCGAGTGGGATCGATCGAAGCCGGCAAAGACGCTGACCTGACGATCTGGACCGGGTATCCGCTGGAGTTGACCTCCAAGGCAGACCGCGTGTTCATCGATGGCAAGCTTGTGTACACGTTGAAAGATGGCTTCCTGCCGTGGAAAGGACGGCCTGCCTCGCTAGTCCCCTGAGGCGTCGAGTCACATGAGACATAAATACACACTCCTATTTGTTTTAGTGGCGGCTTCCCTGCCCTGCGCCGCACAAGAAAGCATCGCCATTACCGGCGGACGCATTCTCACGGTAACGCACGGAGTCGTGGAGAATGGCACAGTTCTCATCGAACACGGAAAGATCGCGGCAGTCGGCCCCAAGGTCAAGGTACCATCCGGCGCGACCGTCATCGACGCCAAAGGAAAGGTAGTCATCCCGGGATTTCTTGACGCCGGCGATCACCTTGGAACCCTCGAAATTCCTGCCGAGCGCATCACGGTGGACGATACGGAATACACGGACGCCATTCACCCCGAGCTTCGCGTTCTGGACGCGCTGAATCCGCGCAGCGAAAACATCCGCGTCAGCCGGGCCCAGGGCATTACCAATGCTGTTTCCACGCCCGCGGATGGCAATCTCATCGGCGGCCAGAGCGCCGTCATCCAGCTCGACGGAGAAACTGTCGATCAAATCACTGTGAAATCGCCGGCCTCCCTGCGCATCAATGTGGGAGAACCCAGCAAGCTGACCTACGCCGAGAAACATAAGCCACCCGAGACGCGCATGGGACAAATGTCGCTGCTGCGCCAGACATTTCTCAAGGCCCAGCATTACCAGGCCGAAGAGGACGCGTTCACCAAGAAGCAGGGAGCGAAGAATTCCTCTACGGATTCGGCAAGCGGCAAGACAGAGGAATCGAAGTCAGGAGCGCCGCCCGCGCGAGATCTGAAAATGGAAGCGCTGGTTGCGGCGATGAATGGGCAAATGCCGGTTGTGGTTCGAGCCGATCGCGTCAGCGATATCGAAATGGCTCTACGGCTCGCGCAGGAGTTTCACCTGCACATCATTCTCTCGCAGGCTACATCCGCCTGGCGGCTTGCCGATCAGCTTGCCGCTGCGAAGATCCCGGTCATCGTAGGACCCATTCTCGAGGAGCCCGGTCGCATGGAATCGCTGGATGTGCGCCTGGACAACGCGGCGCGACTCTTCAAGGCCGGCGTGCCGATTGCGATCCAGACGGAGGGCGATAATGAGGTCCGCAACCTGCCGTTTGAAGTCGAGTATGCCATCTCCTACGGTCTGCCTGACGACGCCGCCCTGGCCGCGGTCACGATCAATCCGGCGCGCTTTTTTGGGGTCGACGACCGCCTGGGCAGCATCGAGCCGGGGAAAGATGCCAACCTGGTTGTTCTGGACGGCCCTCCGTTCCGGGTGAAGAGCCATGTTGTGAACGTTCTGATTCGCGGCAGGAATCTCGATCTCTCGAATCATCAGACCGAGCTTTACGACTTTTACAAGAAGAAGTACGGGATCCAGTGACGGGTTGATGCTGCGTCCTTCCGCTGACGCCCGTAATGTTGTTTTGCTCTTGTGCGTAGAGGGCGTCCTGCCCTAAGCAACTTCCTGAGGAAGCGCGGCGCATACGTGATCGCAGCGCGGGCAGAAGCTCTGCTGACATTCTTTGCAGTAGCGCTCGTGATCCTCGCACACGGCAACTTCGCAACCTGTACACAAAGAAGTTGCCACTCTCGCGCAGCGAATGGGATTTCCACTGGTCACGCTGCGGGCCACGACCGTCTCACACCAGCGTTCGGACCTGACGACTAGCGTCATAGAAACTCCTGCAAGACAGCAAACGGCGAGTTTTCCGATCGTAAGTTGCCGATCGGGTGTCGTCTATCAGGTGTTTGCTGTACCAGAGACTTCGGCGCATATTGGCGCCCGTGTTGAACTGGAGTGTCTATGAGATGTGGTCGGCTTGCCCTAGCTTGCCATTAGCGGCTTGGCTGGCCGGAACAGGCGGACGCTCCGAATGTCAGGAATCTCCTTATCGGTCCGGCTGGACTCGGCAGCTTGAGTCGGTGAGGCGGAGGGAGAAGCTGCCCCTTGACAACCGGCCACTCAGATCTGTAGAATTAGCACTCAATGGCGGTGAGTGCTAACAACCGTCATACATCCCTATTACAACCAGCAGTTTACCAGCTATTACTCTGAAAGGAGTTTGCAAGATATGGCGACAAAATTCACTCCGCTGCACGACCGGATCCTGGTTCGTCGTGTGGAAGAAGCCGAGACCACGCGTGGTGGAATCATCATTCCCGACAGCGCCAAGGATAAGCCTCAGGAGGGCGAGGTTATTTCCGTAGGCAAAGGTAAGAGCAACGACGAAGGCAAGGTCACTCCTCTCGAGGTTAAGGAAGGCGACCGCGTTCTGTTCGGCAAGTATGCCGGCACTGAAATCAAGATTGATGGCGAAGATTTCGTCATCATGCGGGAAGAAGAAGTTCTGGGAGTCCTAAGCGGCGCAGCCAAAAAGGAAACTGCTGGCGCGCGCAGGTAACAACCCGGGTAACGCTCCGGGATATCCGGAAGCCTGATAAAGGCACCGGAAGCTGATTTCTGCAGGCCAGCCCTGCAAACAAAATTCAAGACTAGGAGATTGACACATGGCAAAGCAGATTGTTCACGGCGAAGAGTCGCGGCAAGCGATTCTCCGCGGGGTCAACCTTCTCGCTGACGCGGTGAAAGTAACTCTCGGCCCCAAGGGCCGCAACGTCGTTATTGAGAAGAAATTCGGTTCGCCGACGATTACCAAGGACGGCGTCACGGTAGCAAAAGAGATCGAACTGAAAGATGCGCTGGAAAATATGGGTGCGCAGATGGTCCGTGAAGTCGCGAGCAAGACCAGCGACGTTGCCGGCGATGGCACCACCACGGCCACGGTTCTGGCCCAGGCCATTTATCGGGAAGGCGTCAAGACAGTCGCCGCCGGTGCAAACCCGATGGCGATGAAGCGCGGTATCGAGAAGGCCGTCTCGGTCATATGCGGCAAGCTCGACAAGGAAGGTAACCGCGAAAAAGGCGAGATTGATAAGCTCTCCAAGCCCGTATCGGGCGAAATGATTGCGCAGGTGGGAACCATCTCGGCCAACAATGACGAGACCATCGGGCGCATTATCGCGGAAGCGATGAAGAAGGTCGGCAAGGACGGCGTCATCACGGTTGAGGAAAGCAAGACACTGGAGACGCAGTTGGAAGTCGTGGAAGGCATGCAGTTCGACCGCGGCTATCTCTCACCGTATTTCGTGACGGATCCGGAGCGCATGGAAGCGGCTCTGGAGAACGCATACATCCTGATCCACGAAAAGAAGATCAGCTCGATGAAGGACCTGCTCCCGCTGCTCGAGCAGATTGCCAAGAACAGCAAGCCGTTGCTGATCGTGGCGGAAGACGTTGAGGGCGAGGCGCTGGCAACCCTGGTGGTCAACAAACTGCGGGGCACGCTGCAGGTTTGCGCGGTCAAGGCGCCTGGCTTCGGCGACCGCCGCAAGGCCATGCTGCAGGACATCGCGATCCTCACCGGTGGAAAGGCCATCACCGAAGACCTGGGCATCAAGCTGGAGAACGTGCAGATGTCCGACCTCGGCCAGGCAAAGCGCATCACCGTGGACAAAGACAACACCACAGTGGTCGAGGGCAAAGGCAAGCACTCGGAGATCGAAGGCCGCGTGAAAGAAATTCGCAGCCAGATCGAAAAGACCACCAGCGACTACGACCGCGAGAAGTTGCAGGAGCGGTTGGCGAAGCTGGTCGGTGGCGTAGCCGTGATCAAAGTCGGCGCCGCGACCGAGACCGAGATGAAAGAAAAGAAGGCCCGTGTCGAAGACGCGATGCACGCGACCCGCGCGGCTGTCGAGGAAGGAATTGTCCCCGGCGGCGGCGTTGCGCTGGCGCGCTGCGTCAAGGCGCTTGACTCATTGAAACTTGAAGGTGACGAGCAGATCGGTGTGAACATCGTGAAACGCGCCATCACCGAGCCGCTGCGCCAGATCGCCGAGAATGCCGGCGAAGAAGGCGCCGTGGTGCTGGGCAAAGTATACGAAGCGAAGGAAGCGAACTTCGGCTACAACGCCCAGAACGGCGAGTATGAGGACCTGGTCAAGGCGGGAGTGCTCGATCCGACGAAGGTCGTGCGCACTGCCCTGACGAACGCCGGCTCCATCGCATCGCTGATGCTGACCACCGAAGCACTTGTCTCCGAGATTCCGGAAGAGAAGAAGGCTCCCGTGGGCGGTGGACACGGTGGCGGCATGGAAGGCATGTACTAAGAACCAGCTGTAGGCAAGACGGAGCCCCGCTCGCCAGAGCGGGGCTTTTTTTTGTCGACTGGCGAGGCAGGTTAAGCATCTGGACGGCAACGAGGACACTGGTTGCACTTGAAGACCCCCCCGGCTCTATCTCTTCGGATCTATTTTGATGTAACTCTTCAGCTCGTAAGGCCCGCTTTGCTGCCTGGAGGCAGCCGAGCGGATTTTGCTCCCTCACGAAAGAAAGCGTCAATGTGTTCTCGCAATGCAACGGGAGATTCGAGATAAGAAGAATGTCCGCAATCTCTCAACATGAGCATGCGGGCATTCGGAAGCGCCTGAGTGTGCTCGGCAGTAGGGGCGGAGATGAATTCGTGATCGCCAGAGACGACGAGCGCCGGAATCCTCAACTTCGTGAGCTTGGGAAGCAGAGTATAGTCAGGCAATGATGGCGGGGCCGTGCCCGACTTCTCGGCAATCGAGAGATGCGCCAGCGACCGAAATGCACATCTCGCGGCAGCAGCGCTCGCCTGCGTTTCGAAGGCAGCTATCGAAGATGGAGCCCACGTTACATATACGCACGCGGGAATCGCGACCACGATCCTAAATTTCATGCCGCTAACCCTAACTGACGGTGAGACCGGGCGCAATCCCTGGAACCGTCGCAGCAATGGCGAGACCACCCCATTCCCTGCCGAAAGAATTTGCGCCCACACGGGGGGTTCCGTATCATCCTCCCAACCGGGCGGGCGATGGTGCATGCTTTTATCCTCATGCACCTAAACCGCATCTACTGGTTATCCGAAAGTCGGCCGTCGTGAAGTCGGCGAGCACCATCAATATTGAAGTGCCGCTTGCTAGCCGCACTAAACGGCAACAGCTTTGAACCATAATTATTCGTACAGGATGAAAGGAAATGCAAAACCGCAAACTCGGAAAAAGCAATCTTGAAGTCTCGGCCATAGGCCTTGGCTGTATGGGTCTGAGCTCTGGGTACGGCCCGGCCATAGAGAAGCAACAAGGGATTTCGCTGATTCGCGCGGCAGTGGAGCACGGCGTCACGTTCTTCGATACGGCGGAAGTTTATGGCCCCTACGCCAATGAAGAACTCGTCGGCGACGCGCTCGCTCCGTTTCGTGGGCAGGTGAAGATTGCGACAAAATTTGGCTTTCGAATCGAGAACGGGAAGCAAGCCGGGCTGGACAGTCGGCCCGAGCACATCAAGGAAGTCGCCGAAGCATCACTCAAGCGGCTGAAAACCGATGTCATCGATTTGTTCTATCAACACCGGGTAGATGACAAAGTTCCTATCGAAGATGTGGCGGGAGCCGTCAAGGATCTGATTGAACAAGGCAAGGTGAAGCACTTTGGCTTGTCGGAGGCGGGCGCGCAGACCATTCGCCGAGCGCACAAGGTGCAGCCTGTGACGACGCTGCAAAGCGAATACTCGCTCTGGTGGCGAGAGCCAGAGCAGGAGATCATGCCGACGCTTGACGAGCTCGGCATCGGCTTCGTGCCCTTCAGTCCACTGGGTAGAGGCTTTCTAACCGGCGCGATCAGCAAGGAGACGCAGTTTGACAAGAACGATTTCCGTAATATTGTTCCCCGCTTCTCCCCGGAAAATCGCGACGCCAATCAAACCTTAGTCGATCTGATCGGCGAATTCGCCAGGCAGAAAAAGGCAACCCCGGCCCAGATTGCACTCGCCTGGCTGCTCGCAAAGAAACCTTGGATCGTGCCTATTCCGGGGACGACAAAACTGCATCGGTTGGAGGAAAACATCGGGGCGGCTAACGTGCATCTCTCTGCCGACGACGTCCGGCAACTCGAAACGACAGCCTCGAAGATTCCGGTGCAAGGCGCCCGCTATCCCGAGGAGCTTCAGAAACTGGTCGGCCGCTGAAAAGGAAAAGTTTTGTCCCGTGGCGCGCTGGAGAGAACCGGACCAGAGTGTGGAAGAGAGTTTTTTTATCTCATGGACACGCTGAAGCAAATACGCTCAATGCCGGGCCAAGGGGAAATAGCCGCGTGACGACCAGCGATTCAAAGATCGCCGTGCGAATGCCAGCGTTGTTCGTTGGCCACGGAAACCCAATGAATGCGCTGCTCGAAAACCCTTATACCCACCGGTGGGCGGCCATCGGCAGGACTATGCCGAGGCCAAAGGCAATACTTGCTGTCTCCGCCCATTGGTACATCGAAGATGCCGCCGTCACTGTCAGCAGTGCGCCGAGGACGATCCACGATTTCGGCGGCTTTCCGCGCGAGCTTTACCAGGTGCAGTATTCCGCCCCGGGCGATCCCGACCTCGCGGCGCGTGTGCAGAAGTTGCTTGCGCCCCTGCGGGTCCGCGGCGACGACGCCTGGGGTCTCGACCACGGTACCTGGTCGGTGTTGCGCCACGTATACCCACAAGCCAACATCCCGGTCGTCCAACTCAGCATTGATGAAACGCAGCCACCCTCGTTCCATTACGAAGTCGGCAAGCGCCTGGCACAGCTGCGGGAGGAAGGCGTCCTCATCCTTGGCAGCGGCAACGTGGTACACAACCTGCATGCCTACGCTTGGGGACGCCACGCACCGGAACCATATGACTGGGCGACCTCGTTTGAAACGCGGGTGCGGGAAATGCTTCTCGCGGGAGAGTACAAGCCGCTCATGAATTATGAGCATCAGCTCGGAAGCGAAGCGGAACTCGCAGTACCCACGCCCGACCACTATCTGCCGCTGCTGTACGTGGCGGGCACCCGGATAGCATCCGAGCCGCTCACTTTTCCAGTTGAGGGCGTAGACGGCGGTTCAGTCTCGATGCTCGCGGTGCAGGTTGGCTGATCACAGCTGGGGAACGTAAACACCATGGCAGTCGTTTCGATCACTCGTTTGCGCGTCCGCTCGTGGCAATATCTTCTGCCATTCATCTTCTATTCCCTTCGCTCTGCGCGGCAGGCCAAGAAATCTCAGGGTAACTTCTCTGTGTCGTTGCTGCGTGACAGTGACAGCACGTTCTGGACGCGCACCGTATGGATAAGCGAATCCGCTATGAAAACTTTCATGCTGGCGGGTCCTCATCGACAGGCCATGCGGCGCCTGTTGGAGTGGTGCGACGAAGCTGCGCTGGTTCACTGGCAGCAGGAGACTGCCCGCGAGCCTGACTGGTACGAAGCGCATCGCAGACTACAGGCGGAAGGGCGACGATCGAAGGTAAATCATCCGTCTTCTGCGCATGAGAGCTTTGAAATCCGTCGACCGACAATACCTCAGCATAACTGAGCTGCGCGGCTCAGCGGTGAAGCAGCAGGCCAGCAACAGCAGCGCATCCGATCAGCACTGGTTCCGGTACTTTCCATCGAGAGAGCACCAGCAAAGTGATCAGGCAAATCAGGGCAGTGTACACGTCGAAAACAGAGCGTTTCGCCAGTACCACCACTGCACCCGCAATCGCGCCAGTGGCGGCCGCGGTCACGCCGCGAACGAAAGCGTTAATTTGTGGGTTCTTCGCCCACCTCTTGTAGGAGGGGGCCAGCACCACGACGACCAGGTAGACGGGTACGAAAATTCCCAAAGCCGCAGATGATGCGCCCGGAATACCCGCGACAAGATAGCCGATGAATGCGACGGTGATGACGACCGGCCCCGGCGTAATCATCGCTACTGCGACTGCATCCACAAATTGGCGGTCATTAAGCCAATGGTGGCCCTGGACAACTCCGCCGTAAAGGAAGGGCACGACGGCAAGACCGCTGCCGAACACGAACATTCCGGCCTTAGCGAAGTAGAAGAATATCTGCAGTAGTGTTCCTCCCGCGCCCGCGATTGCCAGTGTGCCGGGCACGAGTAGCGATCCCGCCGTAGGTCTCACAGGCATACGGGTCGGCATTGCCTTAACCAGCATCGCAACCAGCCCGGCGAGCAGGAAGAGCCAGATGATTTCTCTCGAAGTCCAGGCAGTGGAGATCGCAAGCACCAGGAAGATGGCCCAAAGCAATGTGTCTTTGGCTAGAGTAAGCTTCGTCAGTTTGGATGCGGAACGTGCGATGATTCCAATCACGGCCGCGCCGATCCCATAAAACATGTCCTGCATCCAGGGAAGCCCGCCAAAGCGAACGTAGGCAGCCGACAGACCGAGCACCATCAAGAACGACGGCAGGACGAAGGCGATCGCTATCGCGGTGGCACCAATTACTCCGGAGTGAATGTAGCCCAAGTAAATGGCAAGCTGCGCCGCAAGCGGACCGGGAGCAAGTTGGGCGAGCGCGAGCCCCTCCAGGTAGTCTTCTTTGCGAACCCATCGGCGGCCATCGACCAAATCCTGCTGCATGTGGCCGGCGAGCGCTATGGGTCCTCCAAATCCGACCGTGCCGAGCCACAGGAAATACCTGGCAAAACGCAGCAAAGAGACGCGCTCCTGGTGAGTGTCGGGGGTGCCAGGGGCTGTCATTTCGCCGAGTTAGTGTGAGCTAGCGCCGCTCGAAGACCTTCTGCCAGCTTGACTGCGTCGTCGTTCGCCCAGAAGTGCATGAAGAACAGCCGAGGCTCCTCCGTCAGCATGTGGCTGTGCACTGCTGTCACGGCGATTCCGTTCTCACGCAAGGTCTTCATGACGGGATTGACCTCGGTGTTCAGGAGGACGAAGTCTCCCGTGATCGCCGCTTTGCCATTTCCTGTCGCTTGGAAATTAAGGGCGGTTGCAACGCCCATGGCGGGAGGAATGCTCATTCCTGAGTCAGTAATCGTTTCTGCGCGCGCAATACCAAACTGGAGAACTCCGCCGTTCACTTTGCCGCTTCGACCGAGAGCCTGTTCAACCTGCTTCTGATCGAATCCCAAGTCCGAGGTTGAAGAAGCATTTGCAGACGCGTCGGCAGGTGGCGTGCGAGTCAAGGCAAGCGCAGCTTTAATGGTCCTTGCCATTTGCACTGGATCGCCATGGCTGGCAATGTGCACGTATAGGATCCGGGGAGACTCTCCGATCAAGTGATTGTGCACAGCCGATTCCTGAATGCCGCCCTCCTGAAGTTTGGCCATGACGGCCTGGATCTCGCCTTCGGTCACAACCAGGTCACCCATTGCCATGGCGTCATTCCTACCTTTTTTGAATGCGGCCCAGGAACCGAGCGCCAGGGCGGGCCTGATTTCCACGCCGTCGACCATTACGTGAAGGTCCGTACGCGGCATCGCGAAGCGAATAACATCTCCCGACACTTGGCCGGTTCGTCCCATGGCGTCCTCGACCGGCTTCCAGCCGTTCGTCGGCGATGATGTTTGCGCAGTGGCAATGGTGATCGTCAGAAAAAGAAAGACGATGATGGAGAAAAGCGGGCGAGAATTTGTTCGAAACATAAGGTCCTCCATATTCAAGCTGCGAGTTTTAACGAGGTTCCAACCCGTTCGCGAATGGCTTTTTCGTAAACGGTTGCCGCAGTGGCGACATCCTGCAATGCCATGCCAGTGCTGTCGAACACAATAATTTCTTCTGCGGATTCTCGACCAAGCTTTCGTCCGGCGACGATTTCACCCAATTCGGCGTGGACACTCTCAACACCCATGGTCCCGGCCTCTAGTGCGTGGTGGAGATCACCCATGGTGGCGCACTGTTCGATGACGTCGCAGACAACCTTGCTGCGCCCCATGAGTCGCGGGTGAATCTCATGCTTCTGCGGGTTATCGGCACCTACCGCCGCAATGAAACTTCCCGGGCGAACGTCGGCTTCCGTGATGAACGGTTCCCGGGAAGTAGTGCAGGTCACACAGATGTCGCTGGAGCGAACACGATTTGACAACTCATCGGTTACGGAGATCGGGATATCAAGCTTGGCAGTAAGCTCGCGTCGAAAATCCAGAGCCTTTTGCCGGGACTTGTCGTAGGCGAACACGATGTCAAGGGGAAATATTCGCGAAATCGCGGCGAGCTGCGCGCGTCCCTGTATTCCGCAGCCGCAAATGGTCAGTACACGGGAATCAGCACGGGCAAGATGCTTGCATGCGACGACTGTCGCGGCGGCGGTTCGTAAAGCAGTGACGTCCACCGAGTCCAGGACCGCAAGCGGACTGCCGTTGTCAGCGTCGCAAAGGATTATCATTCCTTGTATGGTTGCGAGGTTAAACCGTGCCGGATTTTCAGGAAAGTTCGCGTTGACCTTGGCAGCAAAATAATTTCTCGAGAGCGAAAGCACCCCCGCCTTGATGTGAAAGCCACCATTGGAGACGTGCACGCCAAGGACTGCCGGCGGAACTGTCCTGCCCTCGCCATGGAGATGGAACGCTAATTGGACCGCTGCAATGCATTCCTCGATTGTGAGCAATGCCCTTACGTCCGCGGAACAGAGGAAAAGGATGTTGCCCGAGCTCATGCGACAAGTCCTTGCGACGACGTCGGGTTGAGTAGCAACTCATTCAGAGTAGTACCCGATGGAATTTCAGCTGGCGGCGTTCCGCATCGGAAAATGCGACCAGAGTGCGGCCCCTTGAGTACAACCGTATCTTCCTCAACCCGAAGAAATGAACCTTCGCGGAGCCCTATGACAGGTTCCTCGTTTTCTTCAAGAAACTGGAGTATTCGTTGTTCCTGGGTTTCGCCCATATGCGTCGATTTCGGATCAGGATCAAGATAATGAGGACTGATCTGGAATCGAACCAAACCCAAGGCTTCAAAGCTCAAGGGCTGGACGATCGGCATGTCTTTCGTGGTTTTTAGACTTGGGCAGGCCACGATGGAACCGGCACTGGAGCCTATATAAACGGTGCCTTTACGAACAGCTCGCCGAACTGGTTCGATTACGCTGTTCTTTTGGAGTTCATAAAGCAAGCGGAAGGTGTTGCCGCCACCAACAAAAATAATTTCGGACTCTTCGATTGCGCGTGGGGGATTGGAAATTTGGTGCACCGACGTGAGTTCGAGTCCCAGCTCTCGAAGGCGGCTTTCGGCTTGTACGCTGTATGCCTGGCGATCGTGCAGAGCGTACGGCACAAACGCAAGACGAGTTCGGTTGCCGACGAAATCCCTAATTTCACCTTGGACATGATCGAGATAGCCTCGACCGTGCACGGTGGAGTTGCTAATCAATAGGAGTCGTGGCATAAAGCTCTCCTGAGGAGTTCATCCCTGACTGTTGTACAAGCCGTCGATCAACTGCATACCCCGCCGCAGCAACTCCTCATCGCTGACATTCTGCTTCGCCCATCCGACCAGCACTCGATCCAATCCTGCGCCTTCACTGCGGCCGAACTTCTCATCTTCCAAATCTGCATCGTGAACAATTTGCGCAATCGCCTGCACATTCGCATCGCGAATCTGGAACTCTTTGCACAATGTCTCGAAGGTGCAGTCATCGCCCCGATGTCCAAAACCGCCACCATGGAACATGTCAAAAGGGATGGCTTTCGGATGCGTCGCTGGATCGTCATTGAAAACAAACCTGGCGTTCTTATCTATGAAGTGAGAAATCAGCCATGCGGAGGAGACTCGATCGATGCCGGGGCGCGGCCGGGTAATCCAGGTCCGGTTCAAATATTCTTTCCTGGCACGTTGCGCGCTGCGCGGCGTCTTGGAATTCGGAAATCGCAAGTCCTCTGCGCGGGCGAGCATTGCTTCTAATCGGCTTCGGGCCGGACTGTTAAAGAAATCGATGGCGGAGATTTCAGAAAAGCGTTTGCGTATGCGTCCCAAACCGCTCACCGGTTGTTGCCGAGATTTCATCATCTTCTTCAGTTCAGACTGCAGTTGTTGGTAGTCGTTGGAGCGCGCATCCACGAAAGTCCGCCTGAGATCGTCATGGGGACGGTTATCAACGGAGTGGACCCGGAGCACCGAGGCCTGTCCACCGAACTTGCGAATCGAGGCGGCCAGCCACTCGAAGTGCTCCAAGGTTTGCGGGGTATTTGGCAGCAAATGGCCTCCACTCTCGAGAGCTAGCGCTCCATACCGCTTGAGCTTTCTCCACACTTCTACGCGCTGGCTCGCCTGCTTGGCGGGTAGATTGAACATCAACAAAATCCAACTCGCGTCAATGTCAGGGTGTATTACAGCCATGTCGTAGTATGTTATACGTATAACTAACAATAGCAAGTAAAAAAAGCAGGCTGCAATTCAGCGGTTTTCGCGGTCGGTTGTGAATTCATCCGGGCAAGGTCAGTCAAGGCGTGGCACGAATTGATGTGGCCGCGTGCGCGAAATGCTTATCCGCCCACCTAGGCTGGTGGTCTTCACGTGCAGTCGGGAGGGGCCGTCGATTCGGTACTCGAGTGTAAGCCTGTTTACAGGAACCGGTCGTTGTTGCAAGATGCTGACCCTGGGCAGTAGACATGCCGAACGGCCGATCGGGTGGATTTTTAATCGAGAAAGTGGATCTTAAGAACCTAGTGAGAGAGTTTCCGGACCGCCAGTGTTATTGCAAGAATAATTACAGGCTCTTCACAAGTCCGGCCCGCAAACGCATTGGAGAGCGCCCAATTTGTAGACGAATGCCGGCATGATCCCATACCAGTTGAAGAGCAGGACCATGCGGGCTACGTCATCCATCTGGCAATCACCCCGACATGATGTGGCTGCTAGTTTTTTCAGAATTCCCGATTTTTCTGGATCTCCGCCATCTCCATAAGATATGGGCGACTGAGCACCCTGGCTGGATGGGGTGGATCGCTTTCTGACCTGATGCAAGCTCAGGTTAATGAGTACCGCCGCGGTCTGAGCAATGAAGCCCGCTTGAAGCTGGAAGTTAAGATATTCCTTATCTGAAGCAACTCGGCGTACGGCGGCGGGAGATCCACGCCACCACCTTAGATATTCCCAGACGCGTCTTCACTCGCAGTTAAGCGTTCAGTTGGGTTCTGTTTCTCGTTTGTCGGACATTTCCCATGGCTAGCACGCAAATATATTTCGACAACATGCGATTCATAGCTACGGCGGACACCGCGCTTCTCCCGCTAGCCGTGTTCAACCCGCGCCTTTATATCCGAGTACGCCGCTTCGATGAGCCTTCTTAACGCCGACTTTGCTGGTGTTCCAGGTTTGAGCTTCACGTGGCGCATGAACTTGCCGGTACCCTGAAGCAAGCGAGACGGGTCCGGCAGCGATGCGCCTTGAAAGAATCCTACGTTTACATGCGAGGTGAATACATTGACGTAGCCAAAGGCGGCATCTCCCAGGCATGCGGTCGGACAGCCGTCATGCAAAAGCTCCCGCACTTCGTCTCCGCAATTTCGCATCACCTCAAACCACTCCTGCGCGATGGCTCCCAATTCACCCGCATGCTTCTTCATCCAAATATCGATGGCGGGGTCGTGCTCCACAGCGCCGTTCAATCGGAACAATTCCGCTCTTGTCGTCATGGCTGTTTGAGAGCTATTCCCGGGTTCCAGTGTGCCACATCGCCGAAAGCAGTAAACCGCAGGTTAGGAACTAAACACTTGCAGGAAGGCTTGCGAAGAGATTGGTTGCGGGGGGATCTGAACCACCGACCCTTAAGGATGAGTCCAACTAGGATTGTAATTTCAACAACTTACAAAACGCGAGTTGGCTAAAATGTGGTGAGGAACGCCGCGGGAGCATGCTTGGACAATGAATCGACAAGCAGGTTCTTAGCACTCACCCGGCTCAACGCCGTGGCTGGGAATTACAGCTCAATGTTCATTAACCCGCTTCCGCCGTCGTGAGCGAACTCACGGTCCGATCTTCCAGAACTTGGCTCCTCCTCTCCCTGGGATGACTGTTCCCACGCTGTCTTCCTGAGTTACACTTCATGCACTTGGGGATGGAGTAGGCTCGGATGGATGGCTCGGCCGCTACCGAGGATGGCCGGTTATCAGGCGAACGCGCACCCACTGATCGCGCGCGGATCTTGCTTGAAATCAACAATGCGATAGTCTCGCACCTTGACCTGGCGCAAGTCCTCAAGTCTGTTTCGACATGCCTGAAACGGGAGATCAAGCACGACTTTGCCACGCTTGCCCTCTATAACCCGGACAAACACGAACTGCGGCTTCATGCGCTGGACTTCCCAAACGAACAAAGTCTGGTAAAGGAAGGCCAGCTGATACCGCTGGAGGGTACGCCGGCAAGCCTGGCGTTTTCTTCCAGGAAGCCGGTGTTGCGGCACCGTCCAGACTTCGACGAATTTCCGGCCGAGATCATGAAAAAGGTCTACGCAATCGGGGTGCGGTCTGGTTGTGCCGTGCCGCTGCTTTGTCACGACAAAATCGTAGGCAGCATCGCCTTGGCTAGCTTGCGCGAATCGGCGTTCACTGAAGACGACGTGGATCTTCTGATGCAGATCGCGACCCAGATCGCGATTGCCGTAGATAACGCCCAAAACTACCAGAAGGCAATGGTCGCCCAAGAGCAGATGGCTCGTGAACGGGACCGATCGCAGCTGTTGCTTGAGATTAACAATGCGGTTGTGTCGAATCTGGACTTGAGCGAGCTCCTGAGAGCCATTTCTGCCAGTCTGCATCGAGTCATTCACCACGATGCCGCCTTCATCACTCTGTTTGACTCGAACCGGCGTCCAGTACGGGTCCTGGCCTTCGACCTGAAGGCAGAGGGTGTGCCAGTGGACGAGGCAACCGCGTTTAGGAACTGGCTCGCGATGGAGGCAACTCCAGAGGGAGAAGCAATTCAGACGTGCCGGCCCGTGCTGGTTCGCCATCAATCGGAAGTCACACGGTTCTCTGATTCCGCAAAACGGCAGGCGGAAGCGGCTGGTGTGAATTCTGGCTGCGCGATTCCACTCATGGTGCAAGACGAACCAATTGGGGCCCTCAGTGTCGTTAGCTTTCGCGACGACGCATTCAGCGCAGAGGACGTAAAGCTTCTCGAGCAGTCTGCGAATCAGATCGCGATCGCAGTCCAGAATGCATTGAACTTCGAGAGTGCTCGCGAAGCGGAACGCCAGGTCGCTCGAGAGCGGGACCGCTCGAAGCTGCTGCTGGAAATTAATAATGCGCTCGTCTCCCATTTAGATCTTCGTCAGCTAGTAAACGCGATTTCCTCTACGTTGCGATCCGTCATGCATCAGGACTTCGTGGGACTTGTGATCTACGAGGCGGAGACCCGCGACTTTGCGGCGCACGCATTGAGTTGGGGCTCGGGTGTTCCCTTTGAAGGAACGCAGTTCAAGCCGGAAGGCACCATCGCGGGGATGGCGTTCGATCTCGATGCGCCAGTCTACACTCCTTTTCCTGACATAGAGCGCTTTCCATCTCCCGCGACGCGGCGACTTTTCGACCTGGGACTCAAATCCATGTACGCGCTGCCGCTGAAAGTGCATGGCCGGAAGCTCGGGGTTGTGGCGTTCGCCAGTGCTCGTGAGAATGCATGGTCAGAGGCTGAGCTGGAGTTATTTCAGGAAGTCGCGAAGCAAGTTGCTCTGGCATCGGCAAACGCGATTTCTGTGCGGGACTTGGAGGCTTTTAAGGACAAGCTGGCGCAGGAGAAACTCTACCTGGAAGACGAGATTCGCAACGAACTGAATTTCGAGGAGATTGTTGGGCACAGTCCCGCGCTGAAGCACGTGCTGAAATTGGTAGAGACGGTTGCGGAGAGCGACTCAACTGTGCTGTTGCTTGGTGAAACGGGCACAGGAAAAGAGTTGATCGCGCGTGCGGTGCACGAGCACAGCCGTCGCAAATCGAGAACGTTTGTGAAGCTGAACTGCGCAGCGATCCCAACGGGACTCCTTGAAAGTGAGTTGTTCGGGCACGAAAAGGGAGCATTCACCGGCGCCATCGCGCAGAAGATCGGCCGACTGGAATTGGCAGACCAGGGGACTCTGTTTCTCGACGAGGTCGGCGACATCCCCGTGGAAATACAGCCTAAGTTGCTGCGTGCTTTGCAGGAGCGCGAGTTCGAGCGTCTGGGGAGCACGCATACCAAAAAAGTCAATGTGCGCCTGGTGGCGGCAACAAACCGAAATCTGGAAAAGATGATTGAGGAACGTCAGTTTCGCAGTGACCTTTATTACCGGCTGAACGTTTTCCCGATCCACATTCCCTCCCTACGGGAGAGGCCAGACGACATTCCGTTACTGGTTCGTTATTTCGCGGAGAAATTTTCGCGCCAAATGCAAAAACGGATCGAATCGATTCCGACAGAAACGATGACCAGACTGCAGCAATGGCATTGGCCGGGAAACGTCCGAGAGCTTGAAAATCTGGTTGAAAGAGCAGTCATTCTCAGCACTGGAAGCGTGCTCCAGGTTCCAATGCCAGAAGTCAAACAGTCCGCGGTGACTGTTCCTACCGCTGCCGAACCTGCACCTCCCGAAGACGGCGACCGCGAAAGCATTGTCAAGATCTTGCGGGAAACCGGCGGTATGCTCGGGGGCCCAAATGGTGCGGCAGTCCGGCTCGGAGTTAAACGGACTACCCTGCAGTACAAGATCAAGAAGCTGGGCATCACTCGTGCTGACTGGTGGCCTACACCCCCCTCCTCGTAAGCAGAACATCAAATTACCCGCGACCACACCCTGCCTCGTCTGCGTGCCCAAACTGGTGCCCAATTGGGCACCGTGCCGAATCGCTGCTCGGGAGAAGTTCGGCACGGCTGGCACGACGCAAACACGCCACTTCTACGAAGATTCCAGCAAATCAAATACTTCGCTCACTTCTTTGCTCTGAATTGAGTATGGCAAAGCAAGTGCCTTAGTCAGGACATGATTACGCGAACTGTAGAGACGGACGAAACGAGCTATCGACGGTGTTGCACGCGCGAGCAGGCCCGAGAGTTCTTGGAAGGACTTCGCGAAGCATACCAGTCGCTCCCACCAACTGGTCGTAGCCTGGTGAAGTGCATTATCCAAGACTCGGCACGAAGAAACAGCATGGTGGAGGGTTACGAGGAGAAAGAATGCTGCGAATTAGCGTGCTGAACGAGGCGGGCATGAGTCGCTTGAAATTGGAAGGCAAGCTGGCGCACGAGTGGGTTCAGGAAGCAAGGAAAGCATGGGGAACCATGGAAAGCATGAACGGACACACGGATGTTGTTGTCGACCTCTTGGGCATTTCATTCGTGGACGATGCAGGTCATCAGCTTCTGGCAGAGATGCGACACGCCGGAGCAGAGCTGATCGGATCAGGGCCGCTGGTGTCAGCCTTGATTGAGGAAATCGAGGACGCGGAGTCCGTGACGGCCCAGGACAAACCAAACGGCAAGTAGCCGAACCACTAAGAAACATCGAGGAAAGAAATGAATTCCCGCTTACTACAGGATAGGTGTGCCACGAGCGACTGCGTCGAACTCTTTACGAACTCAGCCCACCCATTGCAATGGCTCTGCTCCACGCTAACTGGCGACAAAGCGCTCAGCGATCGAGTGGTTGAGGCCGCACTGGAGCAGTCGCTGAAGGGGGCGGACCGAGTCTTTCGCGAGTGGATGGTGAGCTGGGCACGACGGCTGATCATCAAGGCCCTGTGCCGAGATCGTGAAACCCCGGCTGTCGGCTGCGTCCGATGAATTCCAGCAGATGTTCCCGATGAGACCACAGGCAATAGATCGGGACCGCGTCGAGGCCCTGGTTAATGTCCCATCCTCGATTTTACAGAGCTGGCTTCTGCAGCTGGAACCGCTTTGCCGTTTTGTCTTTGTCTTGCGGGCCATTGAGGGATACACACGGCGCGACACGTCGTTGCTGCTGAATGCCGATGACAGCCTTTGTGAGTGGGCGTACGTATGCGCACTAGAGACGATGGAAGCATTTTGCGGGACGAATACCGCCTGTCGGCATTCGGCATTTGAAACGGATCAGAATTTTGTCTAACCCAGACCGGAAATTAAAACAAAGAACACCTGGAGATGAACTATGAAGTCACACTTCGCACGTAACATCAGCGGCCACCGCCATTTGAGTCAGGCGACATGGACCCGTCAACTTTCACTCGTAATCTTCGCAGCATTTCTCCTGGTTCCGTTTTGCATGGGCCAGGGCGGAGATGCAAACAACCAGAAACCGACGCTTTCTCAAGTCGACAAAAACAAGGTCATCTACGTAAGAGACTTTGAGCTCGATCCCAATAACTTCACACAGGATAAAGGTGGCATCACCGGCAAAGGATATCTGATACCCCCTCCGCCCGGAAGTTTCTTGCGGAGAAAGCGTCAGGATCCGACGATCGCAGCACACAAGCTGATTCGCCTGATGTCGGAAAGCCTGGTCGCGGACCTGCAGAAAGCGGGCTTTACGGCTCGCCGCTTGTCGGTCTTTGAAGATTCTCCGGCCGAGGGCCTGATTATGACTGGCGTTTTTACCGAACTCAACGAGGGCAACCAGATGCGACGGGCGCTGCTCGGCTTTGGATCTGGCAAAGCAAAAATGCAGCTTTACGTCATGTTGGCAGACGCCTCCCAAGGCGAACAGCGTCTTTATGAAACCTCGACGCAGAAGAACAGCGGCAAGATGCCGGGTTCGGAGATCGCGATTAACCCGTATGTCGGCGCGGCTGGGTTTGTGGCGAGGTTTGGGATGACCAAGAATGCTCCGGAAAAGATGGTCAAGAAGACGGCTTCCAAGATCACTGCGCAGGTGGCTGAAAAACTCAACGCCGGTTCTTCGCCGAACGTAGAGGCGTGTAGTCGCCATTAATGCTCAATGTCTGAATACGTGGTCGGCTATCGAAACAGCAAAAAGAGGCACGGAAATGAAGAAAACAATCATACAGCGCAAGTCCGCTGCGAGTGCAGAAGTCGCCGGCAGAACGAGAATCGTGATTCTAGGCGGCGGCTTCGCAGGCGTGACTCTGGCCCAAGAGCTGGAAAGCCTCACCGACGAAGGGGTAGAAGTGGTCCTGCTCTCCAGTGAGAACCACCTCGTGTTCAGCCCGCTTCTCGCCGAAGCAGTTGGACGTGAAATCTCGCCGCTTCACGTGGTCGTTCCAGGGCGGCAAATGGTTCGTCGCACTCAATGGCTGACCGCAAGGGCGACTTCCATCGATCGCCTCGCAAACCAAGTCCACTATGTGTCGGCCGGGGGTGAGCAGGGCGCTCTGTCCTATGACCAGCTCGTGATTGCGTGTGGATCGATCGTGGATCTCAGCATCATTCCCGGTCTAAGCAGGCACGCATATCCGCTGAAAACTTTGGGAGATGCAGTGTTCTTGACCAACAGCCTGATCGGAAAGCTCGAAGGGGCTTCGATGAAGACGGATCGAGAGGAGCGTCGCCGCCTTTTGAAGGTTGTGGTCATTGGCGGGGGTTTCAGCGGCGTAGAAGTAGCGGGGGCGATCAACGATCTACTGAAGCGCGCACTCCGCTTCTATCCACGGCTTCAGAACGACGTTATTCGCATCGTTCTGTTGCACCGGGGTGAGCGCATCGTTCCGGAACTGCATACCGAATCGCTATCAACATTTGCACTCCACAAGCTACGTGCCCGCGGAATTGAAATTCGTCTGAATACCGACGCAAAGGAGATCAAAGGGCGCCAGGTCGTGCTCGCATCAGGAGAAGAGATCGAGGCGGAGACGGTAGTTTGCACCGTGGGTAACACGACGAATCCATTGCTGAACACGCTTGAAGTTCCTCTTGAGATGGGCCGGCTTAAGACAGCGCCGGATATGAGATTAGCTCAGGGCGGCAATGTCTGGGCGCTCGGAGATAGCGCCGCTGTACCGAATGCATGGGACGGCAAGCCGAGTCCGCCAACCGCGCAGTTTGCGATGCGCCAAGCGAAGCAGCTTGCTGCAAATCTCGCACGCGTATTGCGCGGTCAGGAAACTCGTCCGTTTTCGTATCGGCCGCTTGGGATGATGGCGTCCATTGGCCATCACAATGCCGTGGCCGAGATATGCGGTTTTCACTTCTCCGGCGTTGTCGGCTGGCTTCTCTGGCGAAGTGTTTACCTGGCGAAGATGCCCACGCACCTGCGGAAGGTCGAAGTAGCCATTGACTGGGCCTGGAGCGCGCTCTTT
>Ga0070741_10005265_pt1 | contig 28911 bp, 26 predicted proteins | sample Coa_R1_4_FD_66440 | JGI IMG/M metagenome (GOLD analysis project Ga0070741, IMG submission 66440) | Surface soil microbial communities from Centralia Pennsylvania, which are recovering from an underground coalmine fire - Coalmine... | ecosystem: Environmental > Terrestrial > Soil > Unclassified ... | reverse complement strand
GACCCCGAGACATGGGGCTCATTCATCAGTCCTCCTCAACTGGTATCGAAAGGGGATGTGCACATCGGATACAACCCGATTTATGAGTACGCGGCGCTGCCCGATGTGGAGCGCGTGGCGGCTGCGATCAGGCTGACCATGGAATAAGGCCCGCACCGAGCGCTCGGCTTTTCCCGTCGAATGTACAATAGAGGGACGAGAGGCCCTTTTTGGGCCGAGGGAGGAACCGATGCGAAGAGGGTCCGGTAGATTCGACCGCGGTTTTACGCTTATCGAACTTTTGGTGGTCATTGCGATCATCGCGATTTTGGCGGGAATTCTGTTTCCGGTTATGGCGGAAGCGAAGAAGAGCGCAAAGAGGATTGTGTGCCTAAGCGGGATGCGCCAAGTTTCCTTGGCTGCAATGCTTTATATTCAAGATGCCGACGAGACATGGTTTCCTTATGCGCTGGTGAATCCGATGCAAGGTTATGTGCCGCAGCAGATGTGGATCGGCTATGACAACGGGAACACGTATTGCGGCGGCGGCTGGTGCGGAGACGTTGGTCTGCCCGCGAAGAACCCGGTGCATCCTGGCATTTTGGATCATTACTTGGGCAACGAGCCGATCAAGCAGTGCCCAATGAAGCCCGATTTGTGGCAGTTGACTTTCGCGGCGAACTGGTTCAATCCTTCGACGAGTTCATCGTATTATTATGTGAACCCGAATGCGCGCGGCAAAGAGTTTGGGCCGACGGTGAAGGAAGTGGATTATATCAACGGGCTTTATTGCGGCAAGGGCGCAAAAACTTCGGAGATAGACCAGCCGTCGTATACGCTGTTCATGTGGGAGCACCATTCGTGGGTGCCGGTTTGCAACTTTTTGCAGGCGCCGAACTGGTTCGAATCGCCTCCCAACGATCCTTATTTGCAGGATCATTTTCACTTTTTGCACCGAAACGGCACGAACGTGGCGTGGTGCGATGGGCACGTGGGTTGGATGCGGTATACGCAGCTGCGCCGACCGATGTTTTCGTGCCGAAAAGATATCTATCCTGGAGAGTAGTTTGATGGAGTAGACCATGAAAAACCGAGCCGCATTCACCCTGATTGAACTGTTGGTGGTCATTGCGATCATCTCCACGCTGGCAGCGATTTTGTTTCCCGTTTATGCCGAAGCGAAGAACGCGGCGAAGCGGATCGTTTGTTTGAGCAACATGCGACAAGTTTCGCTTGCTTCGATGATGTATTTAGAGGACAATGGAGACACCTGGTTTCCGTTTGCGGTGGAGAATCAGACGCAAGGTTTTGCGCCGCAACAGATGTGGATTGGCTATGACAACAACAACGCTCCGTGCGCGGGCGGGTTTTGCGGCGACGTTTTGCAGCGTGCGGTGAATCCGGTACACGCGGGGATTTTGGACATTTACATCGGCAACGAAGCGGTGAAAAAATGTCCGGTGATGCCGAACGAATGGCAGCTTTCCTACGCCGCTAACTGGTTCAACCCCGGAATTGATTCGGAGTATTACAATGTGAACCCTTCGGCGCGGGGACAGGAGTTTGGTCCGACCGCCCGTGAAGTTACGATGCAGGATGGGCTGTTTGTGGGCCGAGGCGCAAACAATTCGGAAATCACGCAGCCTTCTTACACGCTGTTTATGTGGGAACATAAAGCGATTGTGCCGCTGTGCGACTTTTTGGAGCCCCCCAACTGGTACGATTCGCCGCCCGACGACGACAACCTGCGCAACCATTTCAATTTTTTGCACCGAAAGGGAACGAATGCGCTTTGGTGCGACGGGCACGCAAGCTGGCTGAAATACTCTCAGCTGAAGCGGCCGATGTTTTCGTGCAACAAGTCCATCTATCCCGAAGAGTTCTAACTCCCATTAGTTCGAGGTTTTTTGGCCGGCAGAAACGATTGCTCTGCTGGTTTGCGTCCATCGGGCAGAGTCGGGCTGCTTGTTTGTTTCTGGGAGAACAGGATGCGAAAGGCTTTGTTTTTGTTATTTGGCGCGGCGTGCGCCAGCAGTTTCGGCCAGCTGGTTTTGCAGAGCGGGTATGCGGTCGAGGAGTTCACTCGCGGAATTGCGGTGCCCACCACGATGGCGTTCATCGGCCCCGAAGAGTTTTTCATTTGTGAAAAGAACACCGGGATTGTGAAGCATCGGCTTCACGGCAAGTGGCTGGCCGACGTTTTGGACGTGAATGTTGCGATCAGCGGCGAGCTGGGGCTGCTCGGGATTTGCGTTGATCCGAATTTCAAACAGACGCCGTATGTTTATGTTTTTTATTCGGCGGCGGATTTCGATGGCGGCGAGTGGCGCGAAGATCGCGTAGACAAATACGTTTACGACGGCGAGCGATTGAACTTCGTGCAGAACCTGCTTACGCTGCCCTATGATCCGCTTCAGAACAACGGATCGTCGCATCATGGCGGGTATATGGTCATCGGCCCCGATGACAAACTGTACGTTTCTTATGGCGACGGCGGACGCGGCAGGTGGGACAATCCACGAATCGAAACCAACACGGGCAAGCAGCTTCCATCGGGCACAAGCGCAATCTATCGTTTGAATTTGGATGGGACGATTCCGTTTGATAATCCGTTCACGTTTTATCAGTTTCCTGAGATTCGTAGGATTTGGATCTATGGAATGCGGAACAATTTTGGCATGGCATTCGATCCGTTGAGCGGCAACTTTTGGTTTACCGAAAACGGTTCCACGAACTACGATGAACTGAATCGCGGATTTGGAGGAATGAATTCGGGATGGCTGAAGATTATGGGGCCGGATTCGCGTGATGCGACTTATGATGAAAACAACAACACGCCCTTCGATGCAAGCGACCTGACGTATTTGGGCGGAGCGTTTTATCGCGATCCAGAGTTCAGCTGGCTTGAAACGATCGGGCCCACCAGCATCGCTTTTCCAACCGCGCCGAAATTTGGATCGCCGCTCACCGAATCTATGCTTGTTGGCGATGTGAATCATGGACAGATTTACGCCTTTCGGCTGAACGCATCGCGCGATCAAATTGTTTATCTGCCAGGAACCGAAGACAAAGTCGCCGACACCGCGTTCGAGAGAGACGAGTACCTTTTCGGCACCGGGTTTGGCTTAGTTACCGATCTGAAAATGAGCCCCGAAGGGTATTTGTACGTGATTGATTTGGGAGATTCGATTATTTATCGTATTCGGCCCGTGCAGGAATCGGTGAATGCGGATGGATTTCAAGTGGGCAGCGGCGTTTTGGAATCGGGCGATGTTCAGAGTTTTTGGAGTTCTGACGGAAACGATTTTGTGATTCAGTTCAGCCGCGGACCGGGGTTTTCGTTGAACCAAGTTTCAGTGGAAGTGAGTTATCACGCGCCAACGGCCAGTTTTTCGCAAATGAAAATCGGGTTCGACACCAGCGAAATCGGCGCCGATCTTTCGCAGACGATTGAACTGTTGAACCGCACGACAGGAAAGTGGGAGACGGTTTCGCTCGGTGGTGTGGGAACGGGAGTGGTGAACGTGCTCGGCAGCGCGTCGCGCTTTATTGATGCCGACAGCATGGAGATTCGCGCGCGCATTACCGCAAAGCCGACTCAGCCGCCGCTGCTGCCAAACTGGCAGTTTTCCATTGACCGGCTTTCTATGGATCTTCGGTTTTGAGCGGGCTCAGCCGCGCGATGGTTTGACCCAGATCAACAAGGTCACCGACTTGGCAGCCGACTTCGGCCACCACGCCTTCGGTTTGCGCTTCGAGGCGGTACTCCATTTTCATCGCCTCTAAAATGGCGACGAGATCGCCTTTGTTCAGTTCGTCGCCTTTCGAAACGGCGAGTTTGACGACCTTCGCGGTCATCGGCGCGCGAAGCAGTTTGTCGGACTCTTCTGCCGCAGCGAACGCTGGGTCGAATCTGAACGTTCTTCCCTTTTCCGAAACCCAAACGCTCACGCCGTCGCGCATGATGCACACTAAACTTTCGGAATCGGAAAGTTTGTAAACGCCCTCGGAAACCTGTTCAAGACGAACGTCAGCCGGAAGGTGCACATCAAGCAGGCGGCTTGAAAAGACAAGTTTCATGCAAGCCTCCAAGTTCCCAACGCCTCGAACACCGCATTGCTTGGCTTGGTTGGGCCGCGCATGATCAGCGCGGCGGCGCGCAGCGCAGTTTCCGAAGGCGGGTCGGGAGCTGTCTGAAATGCATCCACCGTGGTTGTGTAGGTTTCGTGTTTTTGAAACTCCACGCTTTGCAGAAGTTTGATCAGATACTCTTGATTGGTGGCCACTCCGATGACAGCGGAATCTTCCAGGGCGCGAATCAGCTTCAACCGCGCCGCTTCGCGGCTGGTGGAATCGTAGGCGATCATTTTTGCGATCAAAGAATCGTAGTGAGGGCTTACAGCTGAATCTACTCCTTCGTCAACGCGCACTTCGTTCGAAAACCGCTTGAACAAAATGCGCCCTGCGCTGGGAAGAAAGCCGTGCCAAGGATCTTCTGCGCAAAGCCGCGCTTCGATGGCGAATCCGGTACGGTTGACTGCGTTTTGCGCCGGCAAAGGTTTTCCGAATGCCGTTTCGATCTGCATCTGAACAAGATCGAGACCCGTGCACAGTTCGGTAACGGGATGTTCCACTTGCAGCCGAGCGTTGACTTCAAGAAAATAAAACCGCTCGTCGGACGTCACAAGGAATTCACACGTGCCCGCACCCTTATAGCCAACGGATTCGGCGATTCTGCGGGCGGAGTCGAACAGTTTTTCGCGCGTTTCGTTTGAAACCGCCATGCTGGGAGACTCTTCGATCAGCTTTTGATGCCGCCGCTGCAGGCTGCATTCACGTTCGCCGAGCGCAATCGCCTTTTCGCCGTCAGCCATGAGCTGAACTTCGATGTGCCGAACCGGGTTCAGATACTGCTCCACGATCAGACGATCATCGCCAAATGCGGAGGCCGTTTCACGCTGCGCCGCTTCGGCCACATCTTCGATGTTCTCGAACGATTGGATGAGTTTCATCCCTTTTCCGCCGCCGCCCGCGGCCGCTTTCAGCATAACGGGCAGTCCGATCTGTTTCACCGCCTGCACAACCTGCGCAACGTTCGTAAAAGGTCCGAGGCCGGATGTGATCGGCACTCCGACGGCGTCTGCGGTTTGTCTTGCGCGGGATTTGTCTCCGATTGCCCGCATCGAATCCCCCGATGGTCCGATAAAAACCAACCCTTCTGCATTGCACCGATCCGCGAACTGCGGATTTTCGGACAGAAATCCGTAGCCCGGATGCACTGCCTGCGCATTGGTGCGTTTGGCCGCATCTACAATTTCGTTTATCGAAAGATAGTTGGAGATCTCGATGGCGTCATCGGCTTCCAACATGTGCCTTGAACATCCAATGTCCGATGGGGTGTAGACCGCAAGGGTGCGGATGTTCATTTTGCGGCAGGTTTTGAAAACGCGGCATGCGATTTCGGCGCGGTTTGCCACGAGCAGCGTTTTCGGCAGATGTTTCATGAGTGCGCGAGCACCGCCTTGCAAAACGCTTCGATGAGTTTAGAATCTTTTTGACCTGGCTGAGATTCAACACCGCTGCTGACATCAACACCGAACGGTTTGACTATGGCGACCGCTTCGGCGACGTTGTTTGGCGTGAGCCCTCCTGCCAGAATGACAGGTCGGGATTGGGTGCGAACGATTTCCGCCGCAAGGTTCCAATCAATCGGCATTCCCGTGCCGCCCATTTTTTCGGCATGGAGCGCATCGAGCAGAATGGCATCGGCGTTGGGATGCGGTGAAGGCACAGTTGTCGGCGTGATTCTGATTGCGTGGATTCTCGGTGTGAAGCCGCCTGTCGGTTCTCCTTCCACCCACTGAATCGCATCACAAAAAGATGCTTCGGATGGAATTGGTGTTGGAATCCGTCCGAACACAGCGACCTTCGAAAGAAACGGAATCTTTGCACAACGTTCGATGAGGGCAGAATCGCCCAGAACGCAGCGCGGACTGTTTTCATCGAACACAAAACCGATCGCGTGCGCTCCGCAATCGGCGCACATCAGCGCATGATCGTAGGATCGAATTCCACAAATCTTGATTCTGGTCATCGGTTGATGAGTTTTTGCACCGCGGCAGCGATATCCGGCTGAGTTTCGAGGGATTCACCAACCAAAATCGCGCGCGCCCCCCACGAGCTTAGCAGCGCGGCGTCCTCTCGGCTCTGAATTCCGCTCTCGCTCACAAGGATCGCTTCTTTAGGTGCGATTTTACTCAATCGGGCGGTCGTCGTCAAATCTACCTCGAAGTCGTCGAGATTTCGGTTGTTGATGCCGATCAGGTCGGCCCCGCAGGCGATTGCACATTCCATCTCTTTTTCGTCGTGGGTTTCTACCAAACAGTCCAAATCGCATTCACGCACTGCGCAAAGCAGGTCGCGCAGTTTATGGCGGTCGCACTCGAGCGCGCGGACGATGAGCAGCACGCAGTCGGCGGCCATCAGTTTTGTTTCAAGAATCTGATATTCATCAATGATGAAATCTTTCCGAATCATGGACAGCTCGATTGCGTTTCTGACGGCCGAAAAATCGTCCGGTGAACCTTGAAAGAAATCGCGATCCGTAAGAACGCTGACGCAGTCGGCCCCGCCTTCGACATACGCTTGGGCGATTGCAACCGGATCAAAACTGTGCAGAATTTGGCCGCGGCTTGGGCTCGCTTTTTTCACTTCGGCAATCAGGGCGGGAACATTTGGCGATGTTTCCAGGGCGCGTCGGAAACCTTTTGATGCAAGCGGCGACGCAGCGATCTCGCGCTCCAAATCAGCGGTGGAGCGGCGGCGCTTCGCTTCTTCAATCTCTTCGCGCTTGCGTTCAAGAATCCGGCCCAAAATGCTCACGTCCCGCCTCCGCTCATTTCGATCAGGCGTTCGAGTTGCCGCTTGGCTTTCCCGCTGGCGATCGCGTTTTTGGCCGCTTCTGCGCCTTCAAAAACGGTTGCCGCTTGGCCGCTGAGCCAAATGGCGGCGCTTGCGCTTGGAATTGCGGCTCGCGCTTCGGGCGATTCGGGTTCGCTGATGGATCGCAGCAGCTTGCGTGCGTTTTGTTCAACGGTTTCGCCGGCTGCGATTTCTTCAAGGGTCGGTTCGGCGATGTTGAATTGGACCGCGTGGATTTCGAGCTCTTGAATGTTTCCGCCGTCCACGACAGCGATTTTGGTTGCGCCGATCGGGGAGATTTCATCGAGGCCGATCAGACCGTGAGCAACCACCGCGCGTTCGGCGCGCAGGCGCTTCAATGTGCGGGCGATTTTGCGCACGTGCTGAAGAGAGTTGACACCGACAAGCTGCCGTTTTGCTCCTGCAGGATTTGTGAGCGGACCCACGAGGTTGAAAACTGTGCGAAAGCCGAGTTCTTTGCGCGGTGCGGCAGCGTGTTTCATTGCCGGATGATAACCAGGAGCAAAAAGAAACGCGATTCCGATTTTGTCGAGCATCGCGGCGGCTTGTTCAGGCGATTGCGACAGCCGCACTCCGAGCGCTTCGAGCACGTCGGCGCTCCCACATTTGCTGGTTACGGCGCGGTTTCCATGCTTTGCGATTGTGACTCCAGCGGCGCTGGCGATGATCGCGGCTGCCGTGCTGATGTTGAACGTTTTGATGGAATCGCCGCCGGTGCCGCATGTATCCACAATGTTTTGAGATTGGGCGTGCACGCGCATTGCACCTGTCCGCATCTGGTTTGCAAATCCTGCGAGTTCCGCCGCCGTCTCGCCTTTCATGCGCAGGGCGGCAAGAATCGCTCCGATTTGTGCGGGCGAAACTTCCCCCTCCATTATTTTTGCCATCAGCGACGCGGCCTGCGTTTGCGAAAGGCTTTTGCGGGCGATGAGCGCGGCGAGAGCATGCTGCACGTCCATTCCGCAGAATTATGACTCGGAGCGCCACGATAACGAATATTTTGCGCGCCTAACGAAAAAACCGGCGCTGCCCAGGAAGGCCGAAAACGATCAGGTAGAACAAACCCATATGCTGATTACGGCTTATTTTGCGGCGCAGCAGATGATTGGAGCGCCCAACGACGACCTGCTTAAAAACCCCAAAGAGACGCATCTTGCGAACATTCGTCAACTGACGTTTGGCGGCCAAAACGCAGAAGCGTATTGGAACGAGGCGGGCACCAAGTTGATTTACCAAAGCACGCAGCCCGATTGGCCCGACGAGCAGATTCTCATCATGAATGCGGACGGCTCGAACAAAAGGCTGATTTCGACAGGCAAGGGCCGTTGTACGTGCGGATATTTTTTGAAAGGCGATCGGCGCGTGATTTATTCTTCGACCGATTGGGCCGACCCGGGCCCCGCGCCGAAGCCCGACATGTCGCACGGATACGTTTGGATGGTGAACCCTAACTATCACCAGTTCATTCAGGATTTGAGCACCGGTGAAAGAAAAATGCTCGATTTTGGAAAAGGCTACGCCGCCGAAACGACCGTTGCTCCAAACGGAAAGTTTTTGGTGTTCACCAGCACGCGCGACGGCGACCTCGAAATCTATCGAGCGAATCTCGATGGTTCGAATTTGAAAAGGCTGACCCGTGAGGTTGGATATGACGGAGGCCCTTTCATCAGTTGGGACGGCAAAAAGATTGTGTATCGCAGAGATGCATTGGAAACCGAGCAGGAGCGGCAGGATTATGCCTCGCTGCTTGCGATGAACCTTGTTCGGCCCACAAAACTGGAGATCTGGTTAATGAACGCCGACGGATCGGGCAAACGCCAGATTACGCATCTTGGCGCCGCTTCGTTTGCACCGTTTCTGCTTCCCGATGGCAAGCGGATCATTTTCTCGAGCAATTATGGTGACCCGAAAGGGCGCGAATTTGACCTATGGATGATTGGTGTTGACGGCAAGGGGCTGACACGAATCACCTTTACACCCGAATTCGACGGCTTCCCGATGATCACCCGCGACGGCAAAAAACTGGTGTGGGCATCGAACCGGAACGGCAGACAGCCGCACGAAACCAACATCTTTGTGGCAGACTGGAAGGAGTAAACATGATCGGGTTGAATCTGTTTTTTGTTTTCGACATTTTTCAGACCGTTTCTGCGCAGAACATCGCAAAGGCTGCGGATGAGATCGCTGCGCTGAAGACGCCCGAGGCCGTCGCGGAGTTGGCGGCGAACCGCCTCAAATCCTACGGTTTTCTTCCGGCGGGTGAAATGGGCAGTTATGCACAAAAGTCGAACGTCATCGGCGTGATGTTTGGCGAAGACGCCGGCCTGAGCGGTCAGTTCGTAGTTGTTGCGGCGAATCGCGCGGCAAAAGATGCGTATTCGATTGCCGGCCTGCTGGAGTTTGCACGGATCGTTTCACAAACGCAGAAGAGCAAGCGCACGGTGCTGATTGCGTTATTCGATGGCGCGCAGGGCGCTGACAGTTGGGCGAAAGAACCGACAATTCTTCCTTCTGGCATTGATTTCACTCTAAACTTTGGATCAGCGGGCGATTCCAAACAGGTTCAGATTGCTGGCGTGGGCAGCTCGCCGGATTGGAGCGCAGTGTTGGCTCTTGTAAAATCGCCGTTGAAGATTTCCAAAGTGGATGCGATCCCATCAACTCAGATAGGTTCGGGCGCGGTTGCAGCCGGATATCCGAGTTTGTATCTCGATTCGCCCGAAACATCGAAGCCGACGGCCGAAGGTGCGGCTATGGCGGCTGAGTATGCGCTTCAACTTTTGAAAGAGACCGAACGCAATCGCACGCTGCTGAGCAACGGGAAACAGCGCGCGATGCCCGCCGCGGCGATCGGCGGCGGCGATCCCACCAGCGGCCGAAGAGTGCGCCTCGGAACGATGCCCAATTACAACGATTCGGGCCCGGGAATGCTGCTCGATGGCGTGAGCGAAGGGTCTCCAGCCGCACGTGCGGGACTTCAGCCCGGAGACAGAATTTTGGAGTGGAACGGACGCAAGATTGACGGAGTGGAAGATTTCAGCGAAGTTCTTACGGCTGCGCTGCCTTATGTGCAGGCGACGCTCAAAGTCTCGCGCAACGGCAAAGACCTCACCTTGAAAATCTTTCCCGAACCGATTTGAGCGATACTTTCCTGCGTGTTTGAAATCCATCACAAAGCCTCGGGCTGCTCAGCGCGTGCAGGCATATTGAAACTTCCCCACGGTGAGGTGCAGACGCCTGCATTTATGCCGGTGGGAACGCAGGCTGCCGTAAAAACGACAGGCGCCGAAGATTTAGAGCGCATCGGCTTTCAGATGATTCTTTCGAACACGTATCATCTGATTCTGCGTCCAGGAATCGAAACGATTTCGAAGATTGGCGGGCTTCACAAGTTTATGGGATGGAGCCGTCCGATTCTTACCGACAGCGGCGGCTACCAGGTGATGAGCCTTGCGCTCGCAAGAAAGATTCTGCCCGACAAAGTGCGCTTCAAATCTCACATTGACGGAACTGTTCTGGAACTTTCTCCCGAAAAAGCCGTCGAAGCGCAGCGGGCGTTGGGTGTGGACATCTCGATGGCGCTGGACGTGTGCCCGGCGCTTCCCTGCACGCAAAATGAGATGCTCGAAGCGATGGAGCTGACGCACGCATGGGCCGAGCGATCTCTTGCGGCAAAACATTCCGATCAGATTCTTTTTGGAATTGTTCAAGGCGGAACGAGCGAAGAACTTCGAGAACAGTCAATCGGCTTCATATCACACCTGCCGTTCGATGGGTTCGCAATCGGAGGCGTAAGCGTGGGCGAACCGAAAGAGTCGCAGCATCCGGTTGTGGAGTTCTGCGCGCCGAAACTGCCAGAAAACCAACCCCGGTATTTGATGGGAGTTGGCACACCCAAAGATATTGTTCATGCCGTGAAGCACGGCTGCGATCTGTTCGATTGTGTGCTGCCGACGCGGATGGCAAGGCACAACTGCGTATACACATTGAACGGCGTCGTGAACATCTTGAATGAAAAATGGAAGACACATGACGGGCCGTTCGACGAACGATCCGTTTTTGATGTTACGAGCAGATACACCGCCGCTTACATTCGGCATCTGTTCAAATCGGGCGAACCTTTGGGGCCGCGCCTTGCGACGATTCACAACCTTGCTTTTTATCACAGGCTGATGCGCGAGATTCGGCAGGCGATTGTAGATGACAGCTGGCCCGCCCTGGAAGAGCGCTATGCCAACGCTTAGGAGCCGTTTTTGAAAAGCGATTTGTGCGCGGGCAGATCGTGCCCCAAAACGTGCAGCCAAAACGGCAGCAGCGCACTCAAAACATCCTCGGACTTTTTGATGAACGCGGGCGGCTCGTGCAGCGATTGAAGTTTGTCAAGCGAAACCAAAACTTCCCAACTGCATGGCTGGGCGTCGAAAAAGTCACCGAGTTGGCTGGAACTCACAACGCCGCCTGCCGCCGCACTCACAAAGTTCCTGCCCCGTTTGCTGCCCGAAAAGTCCGGCGCATAGCCAAGCTGACCAAGCAGTTTGAGTTCGGCCCACGCAAGCGCGCCGAGAGGCGTACGCGACGTTTCGATTCCGGCGAGCCCCAACAGGCAAAGGTTGAACGCGCCGGAAGATGGTGTTTCCAAACCGTGCGCGGCATCCAACAGTTCTGCCCACGCGAGCGCGCAATTCAGGCGCGTGAAGTCGGCGCGAATCTGTTTGAACAGGTGTTTTGGCAGCGCTTGGGTTACGTAGTTCGTGCGTCTGCCGAAAGCGATCTCGAACGTGCCTGCTGCAAGCGGTTCGGTTGCTCCCGCAAGAGATGATTTGGGTTTGCGAGCTCCCCTGGCAATGCACAAGAACTTCCCGCGTTCGCGGCTGAGAAGAGAAAGGCGGCGGTCGGATTCGCCCCAATCCCAGCGTCGAAGCACAACGGCATCAACCGTAACCGTTGACACAGTTTAGGAAGGCGGCTGGAAGCGCAGCCAATCAACCAGCAGAAAGTGCATCCGTTCGATGAAGAAAACGAATCGCGTCATCATGGTTGTTCCGAAGATCACTCCGAAACCGATCATCAAAATCCACCGGCCGCCCTGCGCAGCGCGTCTCACAAGCTTGTTCTTCTGTTCGAAACTGTATAAGAAGTAGCTCAGCACGAGCAAAAAGCCAACCACCAGGATCAGTTTGTTGATTGCCGAAGAGATTGAGATCGTTCCGGGCGGATCGGAGATCGAGGAAAGGCCCATTTTGTTCGGAATGATCCCTTGCGCCGTGGAAGTAAGTTGTGGGAGATAGGTGTTCATAAACGCACCGAACTGCTGCCCTGCCCAAAGGCCCACAATAATGCCAAGCGGAATCCGCGCCATCCAACTGTGGTTTTTGGAAAAGGCCAAAAACGCCACGATGCACAAAGGAAGCACCACGCCCCAAGCCCAATGCCCCGGCATCATGCCCTGCACGGGAGTGGGCGGCTTCCCGGTCATCGGCTCCCACCATTGCGGGAACAGAACCTCCTGCCAAATTGCGACCACCGAATATCCAGCGGCCAATCCCACGAAGATGTGCTCCACCAGCCGATAAAACTTGTTTTCACGATATAAAAGCGAATACAAACCGAGCGTAAGAATTGCGGTGACGGTGATCCGGCCCAAAGGAGTGAACAACTCCCAAGAGAACTTTCGGCCCAAATCGTGAAACCATTCGCTGCTGAAGATGCTGTGATTGGCGAGGTCGGCGAACATCATTGCCTTTCACCAGCCTTTCGCGCTTGCGACATCGCGATGTTGCCTACGACCACCGCAAGCACCAAAAAGAACAGCGCAAAAGCCAGCGGGCTCATGTACTGCCGTCCGGTTGAATAGTTGAGACCTTGGTATTTCGGGTCGGGAAACGCATCGTGTAGTTCAGTTTCAAAATCGTACGCGCCTTTGGCTCCGATCACAATCCCTACCGATTGACGGCTGAGCCAATACGGGATGTTTTCGCCCGACATCACCGCAGTGCACATCAAGCCGAGCGTCGTTTTATTGTTCATGCGTTCGTACCACAATCGAATGGATGCAGTGCCGGTTACCACGATCACGGCTTTGGCATCGGAAAGGTCATCTATGCCGTTCATCACGGGCAGTTTGGTCACTTTTTTCGGAGCGAGTTCTTTTCGAATGTTGTTCACCATTCCTGACGTGTGGTTTTCGGCGTTGGGAAAATATCCGGCCACTTTCCAGTACCGGTTTTCTTGAAACTCCTTGCCGTTCGGTTCCTTTTCCAACACCTCTTCGATGTTCGCTTGGGCAACGTCCGGGCATGCCGCGTCAGAGACCGAAGTTACGACGAATCGGATCTTTTTCCGCACCAACAGTTTTATCAGCGCCTGAAACTGTCCTTGCGATTCGCCCTGAGTGCTCATCGTCCAGTCGCTTTGCACCACCACGAAATCGTTTTCTTTCAGCGAATTCAGATAGTCGAACAAACCCGACGACATCGGCGACACCACATTTTTCACGCCTACGGGCATCAGCGTCTGCCACAGCACAATCACGAACAGGCAAAGATAGAGCCAGCGGCGGTCGAGCGTCGAAAGTTTTTCCCAACTCATATTAGTCCACCGCCACCCCGCGTTCCAATCCCAAAAGAATTCGCAACGCCATCGCCAGCACGCCTAAGCCAAGCCCCAAATCAATTCCGCGAATCGCGGATGTGTTGAGCGTTCCAAGCAGCCAGTTGCCGATCGAATCGAGCCGAAAGTTTCCCGCGAAGGAGTTCGGGTCAATCCCGCTTGTCAGCGCGAGGGCAAGCGGGATGAAACTGAGCAGCACGACGAGCGCAGTCGCCATGAGAATGGTGGCTTCAATCGAACGGATGCGGAAAGCCCGGAACGCCGCGGACAAAATAAAGAACGCGATCAGGCTGAACATGCCGGTTTCCAGCGGCTGATACATATCAAAGAAAACCAGGTTGAAAAGTTGAGCGCCCACCGAGCGTTCGCGCATAATCTGCGCGCCTTCGCGCGCCGTGGCAAGCGTTTCGTCCGAGGTTTGGTTTTGCTGGTATTCGGCGGCGATTCGGGCCTGCTCGTCGCGAACGGCTTGTTCGGCTTTGGCACGTTCGGCTCGCATTTCGTCTTCGAAAACCGACGGGTCTTTTTCGCCTTTCCGAATTTTTTCTTCAAGATCGCGTTGGAAAAGATCGAGCCGCTTCCATTGCACAAGTTTCGCGCTTTGCATCGCCAGCTCTCTAAACTCCGGGGTGTTGCCGCCCACTGCGCGAGTTCTAAAACTTTTCACTCGGGCGATCAAATTCATATCGTCTTTCTGCTTTTCCTGCGCCGCGTTGTCCATAAACCCGAACACCACCATCACGAAAAGCGACACCAACAGCACGATGCTGAAAAACGCATCCTTGTGTCCTTTAAAAACGCGGCCGAAGTGCAGCCGAAAGATGCTGTAAACGCCCATCGCGAGCAGCATTCCTGATAGGATTTGCGAAACACCAGAAACCACCGGAATCGCTTCCGAAAAATTCCAACCCCCGATCAGCGCGACGGTTGAACCGTCCGCAGCCTTCGATTTCGGCAGAATCCATTGCAAAACATAAACCAGCCCCGAAAGGAAAGTGATTCCGACCACCACCGGCCTTCGAAAATTGCTGGGGATGCGCGCCAAAAGAAAGAAGATCAAACCGGCAACGACCATCGCCAGCAGAATCCACAAACCGAGTTTTTGCAGATACAAAAGGTCGGTCGTTCGTTCGATTGACCAAAAGTTGGTTTCCGGCGGTTCGTTTTGCGCTAAATAGTTCAGCATCGCGTTGGCTTAGAACCTCTTCATCTTCGTCATTTTCACGAAGAACAACTCGTCTTTGTTAGGATCGGGATACACCTGGTGCAGCCGCTCGTAGTTTGCGCGCGTTTCGGGAGGCAGTTTGGAAAGATCAACTTTCTGCGTCATCTGGTAGGAATGGACAATCACTGCGAAAACCACGAACGCCATGAACATCATTTTTGCCCAGTCAATGCCCACCATGCTTCCCAGCAGCACGGGCTGACGGCCCAGATACGCGCTCGCCGCATAGAATTCATCGCCAAGCAAAACGTAGTCGCACGCCGCGATGAAAAACGGGGTTTGCGTGAACTGGGTGGTTGCCGCCACCTGAATCGCTCCAACAAGGTTCGCGTTTTCGGCAAAAATCAGCGACTCGGCATAAAAATCACCCATCATGAACGCCGCGGCAACTTTCTCGCGCTGAATCAGCCCTGCCACAGCGGCAGCGAATGCAAACTGGCGGTCGGTAACGAAACGAACACTGTCGGGATCGAACTGCTCGGGAACGCCCTCGCTCAAATAAACGTCGCGCACGATCTCCGTCGCAACCGCATAAACAGCCGGGTTATAGTTCAACAAACGTATCGGCGTGCGAAACCGCGCCGCAGAGCGGACCACATACGCGAATACCGTAAGCGCCTGAACCGCGATGCCGTCCAACTGCGCCGAGAGTCCCGGAACCATCAGAACCGGCCGTGCGGTCTCGGTCGCTCTGCCAACCGCCTCGTCAATCTGGTCCAACCCGTTGATGCGGCGGATAGTTACGCCTTTTGCGCCCTTCGCCCGGCCGATGTTGAACAGAACCGATGCCACCACCAGCAGCACCACGCCGATCAAAATCCATCCGTTCGATCGGTATTGCAGGTTGTCTGCCCAAGCCGCGTCTTGCTTTACGCCGTTCTGATCAACCCAAAGCGCCAGCGCGTTTAGGGAATCAAAATCCTGCGACCTGAGTCGTTCGACGCCTTTGCTTGTGTCAGCCTTCAGAAAATCGAGCGTGTAGCCTCCTCCACGTTTTTTGAACCCCAAGAGCAGCCAAAACCTGTGCAGTTCGCCCCAATCGAGCGTCGCGCCAAGCTCTGCTGACCTGGCTTGAATGTAATCGAGCTGGTTAGGGGTCATCGCCCCGCCTGCGGCGGTATACGCCGCATCGAGGTTGGGAACCGACGCCGAAGCCGATGTATCCACAACCACTCCGCCCTTGCCGTCGTTCGACACGCTGTCCACCGTATACGTGCCGTCGGGCATCTGCCAAGCATAAAAATGCCCTTCGGCTGAAGGGGTCAGAAACTGTCCGGAGGCTGCGCCCAACTGAAGCGCTCGATCGGCACGGTATTTCTCGATCGGGTTGGGAGACGGCTTGTTCTTGTTGAGCTGCTCCTGCACGTAGCTGTTGAATTTGGAATCGCCCGTTTCTTCGTTGTCGGAATCGAAAAACAAGGTTCTGAGCACCACGATCCCTTCCGAACGCCCGCCGGCTGCGCTTTTTGCGCCCAGCTCGTCGAGCAGGCATTGGCTGGAGTCCAGCCTCCAAACGTGCCAGCTTTTGCCGTCGTGAAGATCAACCGGCTCGTCGCCCTGCTCGCGGCCGATCAGTTCAACCTGCCGCTCGGTGCGATACTCCGGATAATCCTTGTACACGTGTTGGCAGCCCGTCATGAGCACCGCCAGGCAAGCCAAACCGAGCGCCGAATTGAGCTTCACCGTTTTTCGGCTCCTTTGCCCTGCTCTTCAAGTTTTCTGATCAGCGCCTCGATGTTGTCGCGGCTCGAAAAGAATTGGGAGTAGTCGTCAACGTTTTTGAAGCCGAGGAACGGAATCATGAACGGCGAAAAGGCGATGGCGGCATGGCCGATCAGGTTAGCAAGCGGCTTGTGCATTTCAAGGAACAGGATCGTGGGAATCTCCAGGCGGTGCTTCCCCACTCGGGCCGCCACCTGCTCGATCAGGCGCTGCTTCGACTCCTCGGTCAGCGGCTTGTCCCCCATTTTCAACATTCTGCCCCCTCCAATACGCGATGCATGCAAGAATCTCCTTCCCGTTGCCGTTCGGCCCCACAGAAGTTGGACGCAGAAGCACCCCCCGAAATGGCGCAGTTCGGCCTGCTGAAGCCAATGGGGACAGTTTGATTCCCTCCTGCCCCTCCAACACCCTCTTGACGTTGCACCACTCGATATGTGAGACGCTCAAACCGCATCGTCTGGTAGCGCCGTTTTTGTCCAGTTTGAAATATACGGGCAGAATGAACTCGGCGGCTGAGGCAAAAATCACCCCCGCTCCCAAAACGAACCCAACCCAACCCCGAAGCAGAAACAGCCCCAAGAAGCCGGCAGCAAGGCAGACCACCCAAACGGCCAAGGCCTTGCGGGGTTCGTTCCGAGCCAAATGCACCTTCCATTCGAGTTCGTGCTCCGCCATCGGCCAGCGAAGTATCGCACAAGCCTCGAACCTCGCATCTTTCCGCTTCAAATGGCGGCCCGCAAAGGTGCATACTTGGCAAACCCCATAGGTTTTTCCTGAAGGAGGAGATCGAAATGAACAGATGGAGAGGAGTGGGATGCCTGACCCTCGCATTAGCGGCCGCAGCATTTGCACAGAACCGAGGAGCGCTCGATAAACCCGACGTTTTCGGCGGATACGCCTCGGATCGGATACTGGTCCGAGTAACGCCAGGAGTCGTGCCGATAACCGTGCCCGTGCTGGGAGTTCAAACCGGCAACCCGCAGCTGAACGCGCTGGCCGAGAAGTGGCACGTCAACGACATGCTCGAATTCAGCCCGCAAGGTTATGCGAATCAGGCGTTGGCCGACAAACTGGGCCTGAGCCGAACTTACGTGGTTCATGTGCCGAAAGGCACCGACGTGAAAGCGATGATCCGCGAGTTTTCGAAAGCCGACAAGGTTGAACTCGCCGAACTCGACGGCATCGGAGGAGTAGCACTGACTCCCAACGACCCTTCGATCAGCAACTGCTGGGGGTTGAACAACACCGGACAAACCGGCGGAACCCCGGATGCGGACATTGATGCGTTTGAAGCGTGGGACATCTTCACCGGGTACGGCAACATCATCTTGGCGGTGATTGACACCGGAGTGGACCCGAACCACCCCGAGATGGCAGGCAAGATGGTTACCGGCTGGAACACCTATCTCAACAACGGCGACACGATGGACCGATACGCGCACGGCACACACGTTGCGGGTACGGCAGGAGCGAACGGCAATAACGGCATCGGGTTGGCAGGCGTCTCTTGGCGGGTTCGGATCATGCCGGTGAAATGTCTGAGCGACGGCGGCAACGGAACCGAGGATCAGTGCGGCGCGGCGATGGTTTGGGCAGCAGATCACGGCGCAAACATCTGCACGATGAGCCTTCAGTACTACACCGGCGCTGCGTCGTTCGAAGCCAGCGTCAACTATGCGCACGACCAAGGATTGCTGCTGATCGCCGCCACTGGGAATAACCAGGGCAGGCGCATCGCATTTCCGGCAAAGTTCGCGAACTGCTACGCGGTGGGTGCGACCACTCACACCGACGCGAGGGCGAGTTTTTCGAACTACGGCCCCGAAATTGACGTTTCGGCGCCTGGCGAGAACGTGTATTCGTGCGTTCCGAATAACGGTTATGCCTACTATTCGGGAACCTCGATGGCCACACCGCATACCTCGGGGCTGGCTTCGCTGATCTGGTCGTATGACCGCGGATTGACCAACGATCAGGTGTTCGAAATCATCCGTTCAACGGCCGAGGACAAAGGCTCAACCGGATTCGACGAGTTCTATGGCTGGGGACGAATCAACGCGTGGTATGCGCTGCAAAAAGCGACGCTCGATCTGGCGTTCCCGACGAACATCACGCTGTTCCGCGGAAATTACGTGAGCGGAACCGCCGCGGATGTTTATCATGCCGACGGTTCGTATTACAAGGCGAACGGCACGATGCCTCCCGCCAACGTTTCACCCGCGGTGGGCGTTACGGTGGACGGAACGAGCCCGTATGGAAGCGCATCGAAAGTTCAGTTCCTTCTTGTAACCAGCGCGAACAAGGCTGGAGGCATGCAAAGAACCGAACTGATGAATATGACCAATGGCCAGTGGGAACTGGTTGACGCAAGGCCGATCAGCAGCAGCGATAACCTTGCGATCATCAACGTAACGTCGAACCCTAACCGGTTCATCGGAAACGGAGGCGCGATGAAAGCGCGCATCTCGTTTTATGATATGAATCCTCAAACAGGGATTCTGAACGTGAACATTGACCAGGCGCGTTGGTCGGTGCGCCAGTAAACTGATCATTGCCGGCGGAAGCGTTTTGCTTCCGCCGGTTTATCGTTATGAAATCGCATACCGAGTATCTGACATTCAATACGCAAAAGCGCGAGGAGTTTGTTCGGATCACGGATGAAGTTGCCTCGGCGGTCGCGAAATCGGGAGTGAAAGAAGGGTTCGCGCTTGTGAGCGCAATGCACATCACTGCCGCGGTGTATGTGAACGATTGGGAAGAAGGCCTGATCGAAGACATCAGCGAGTGGCTGCACGGTCTAGCACCGAAGAAGAACTACCGGCATCATCGGACTGGCGAGGATAATGGTGAAGCGCATCTGAAAAACCTTGTGATGCACCATCAGGTGATCCTTCCCATCACCGACGGCGAACTCGATCTCGGCCCTTGGCAGCAGGTTTTCTATGCGGAATTCGATGGCAGGCGCCGAAAGCGTGTGATCATCAAGATCCTTGGGGAGTGATCGTGACGCGACCGTTCTGCGTTTCGAACTTCAAGCCGAGTTCCTGACACGTTTCGCGCAACGGAATCACCATTTTATAGTTCACGAGCAGGCAGGGAATGCGCCATTTGTGATATTCACCGTTCACGAATGCGCCGTACTGCAGACATTTCATCACAACCCGTTTGGCATTGTGTTTAAGCACTGCCGTATATGAACTGCCGTCCCATTCGACGGCAATTCCTGCGGATTTGAACGCTTCAACAGGTGCCCACGAATTGCCGTTGTATTCCAAGGCGTTGAAACCGCTGATTTTCTTAGAGCCGAAGTAGAGCGGGAGTTCTTCTTTTGGCGCTTGCATGTCGTCGCGCGCGCGAAGTTTGTATTCAAGACTCAGGGCAAGTGCATCACAAAGCATCGACGAACGATCGTTTGTGCCCACTCTCATAACGCATCTTCCGATCTGTACGATTTCGACGCCGCCAACAGGATTTGAAACGCTCCGCCCAATCCTTAAGCCGCTGTACGTGCGCTCCTCGAGACGGGCTGAACTGTTCTCAATAATTCTGTCCATAGACCTGGCTGCCAGGTGCGCGGACGAACGAATTGTGAGGTCAACTCCGACTTGCTCTCGTTTGTCGAAACGTGAAACGTATGCCCGGTTTATCTTCGAGTTGAGTTCCTCCGCTGTGCCGTCGCTGTAGGCATCTATGGTTACAACAGTGTGATACCTCTGATGGTATTCCGGGTGATAGGTCGACTTGGCTTCCATTTGAGGAATCTCATCTGCGGCAAAGACCAAGCCCAGCAATCCCGCGTGGCTGATTCCCAGACTGCTCCTCCTTTGTTCGCGATGTACCAGAATGCCATCCTTGACGAAAGTTTGGCGGTTATCTTGAACAAGCAGTTGGCTGCTCAAGACCAGTCCGTAAATGACGTTCGTGATTCCGCCCATTCTCCGATTTCCTCCTGCTGTATTGATTTTTGCAGCGAAACAAAGTAGTTGTGGACATCTACTGCCCCGGGAGGCTCAGCGTGGTCACAGCAGCCAAAAAACCGCTTGCTGGTGCCGGACCCCAGGAGCCATAGCCGTATGAGTAAACCAGCCCAGTATCCGCCGCACCGCCTTTGTAAGTTGAATCTCGGGCCAAGCCAAGGATGTAACCGGTAGGACTTGTGGGATCATGGAATGTCAGGCAACCATCCCACACGACCGGGACGACACCCGCAGTAGGATCAATGGCGAATTGATGATAGTTCCAAGTGCCCTTCGATGGGCCGTACGTCGTTCCGGCTGGAACGATTGTGTTGTAATCGAAATAGTAGCCCAGCCCCAACGTGTGACTTCGCTGCGCCTTTAGAGGGTAGTCACCGACCGAGGTCACGGCGGCAGAATTTGTGTACTGGCCGCGAGCCCAGTCGCACGATTTCTCGAGAACCGTTACCCAAGCCGGACTCATGGGAGACTTTGGCGTATCGAGAACTGAGTACAAATCAGAAACGTGTGTGCTGGAGTCGTTGGCATTGGAAGTTACGATATCTCCTGTCAAGCGCATTCTGGCTATGTAACCTGGAATATTGTGCGCTGCCCAGCTCGGCCACTAGTTGGCATCATCCACGAACCAGTGAATGTCATTTGGCCCATGCCAGCCGTGCCGCTCCGCAGTCGTCCTCGGTCCACAAAACGGAGGAATCGTGGCGGTCGTACAGGGTGGCTTGGGCCACAATCCAGTCAGATTGCTGCTCGCCTTGCGCCCAAATCAGCTTCACACCAATCCTTGAGCCCGTTTTGAAGCAGAAGCGATCATGGACCGTGTTCCCGTCAGCGTCGGTTACATCGCCCCAAATCTTCGTATTCACGTTTTCCAGGAGGCTCTGCGAGACCTCTTTTTGACCCCATCGCAATGGATACGAGTAACTGATTTGACCGTTCCCCGCATCCACGACGAGCCATGTCTGATAAGCGCTGAGCGGAAGGCAACACGTCAGCAACGCAAAGAGGGCGGCGCATTTGAGTCTGTTCATCCTACTCTCCCTCCGACTGTTACGAATGCCAGAAACTGTCAGTTCCATCTCGAACCCGGGCCGCGCGAAATCCGTTCTACAATAAGGCTACTTTCAGGAGGGCAATCATGCAGGCAAATCTCTTACCAGCAATGTTTTCGTGTCTCGCGCTTTCCGCCGCCTCGGGGTTTTCCCAGGTTGCGGCTAAGCAGGATTTCGTCACCGATCGGATTGTCGTTCGGTTCTCGGGGCACACAGTGCCCTACAACACACCGGTTTTCGGGCCAGTCACCGGACTCAAAGGGGTTGACACTGTCAGCGCAAAGTGGCATTCAAGCCAGGCGCTTTCGCTTTCTCCCACGGGTTTTCGCAACGGGGAGCTTGCCGAGAAACTCGGGCTTGACCGGGTGTTCGTTTACCACGTTCCCGAAGGCACGGACGTGAAGGCGATGGCCGCCGAGTTTGCGGCGGCAAAAGGCGTGGAGGAGGCGCACGTAGATGGAAAGGTTTATTCGCTTCTTACACCCAACGACTCCCTGATCAGCAACTGCTGGCCGCTCAACAACACTGGGCAGACCGGCGGCACACCCGATGCGGACATTGACGCCTTCGAGGCGTGGGACATTCACACGGGAGGCACGCAGGCCGTTCTGGCAGTCTTGGACACCGGCATTCAGGCGAGCCACCCCGAGTTCAGCGGAAGACTCCTTTCCGGCTGGAACACGCTGAGCAACAACACCAACACGAACGACGGCTTCGGCCACGGAACCCACTGCTCAGGAATCGCTGCTGCCAACGGAAACAACAACCAGGGCGTCGCAGGCGTGAGCTGGGGAACCCGAATCATGCCGGTGAAATGCCTCGATGACGGAGGCGGCGGAACATGGACGAGCGTCGCCCAGGCGATCATTTGGGCGGCTGACCACGGCGCGTGGGTTGAATCCATGAGCCTGGGCGGTTCGGGCGGTTCGAGCGAGGCTCAAAACGCAGTGGATTACGCCTTCGGAAACGGAGTGTTGTTGATCGCGGCGGCCGGCAACACCGGTTCGCGCAACGTTTTGTACCCAGCCGCGTATGCGAACTGCTACGCGGTTTCGGCCACGACGATGACCGACGCCTTCGCAAGTTTTTCAAGCTACGGTCCGCAGGTGGACGTTTCGGCGCCGGGCGACACGGTGTATTCGACGTATCCGACGAACAGTTACGCCTGGCTGTCTGGAACTTCAATGGCGTGTCCGCACGTGAGCGGCTTGGCCGTTCTTCTGTGGTCGCTCGACCGGAGCCTGACCCGCGACGAACTGTGGAATGTGATCATCACGACGTGCGATGACAAAGGCCCTGTCGGCTGGGATGAAAAGTTCGGCTGGGGCCGCATCAATGCGTTCACCGCGATGCAGAAAGTGGCCGCGCCGCTGGTTTATCCCAACAGCATGTCGTTCTATCATTGCACGCAGTCGGGCGGCAATCTGAACAGCCTGAAATACAGCGACGATGACCGTGTGAGTTTCACGCTGGTGCCTTCGCAGGCGACCGGCGACCCGTTCATGGGATTGATCATTGACGGAACCTCGCCGAACCTGAGTCCTTCGCGGATTGATATGATCGCCGAAGAGCAGACTTCTGAGATCGTGTTCCGCCGCGTGGATATGTGGAACTGGAACACCAGTCAGTGGGAAGTGATGAACTCGCGTCAGGCGAATTCGAACGACCAGTGGTCGAGCGTGACGGTGACTTCGAATCCTTCGCGGTTCGTTAGGCAGTCGGACGGAGCGATGCGCGCGCGGATCGTGTTCATTGATCCTTCGCCGGCGGCGTCTCCGCTTCAGGGCCGGGTTGACCAGTTCCGCTGGGCGGTTAGGAACTAACGGATTGTTCTCCCTCTCCCCTTTTTGGGGGAGAGGGATGTTTTTGGAGGGCGCGAAGTCTTGCTTCGCGCTTTGCGGTTTGGCGGCTGCATCGGCAACGTATAATGGCGATATGATGACCACGACTCTCCTTCTGCTGGCCGTGCAGGGAAACGCGATTCCCGCGTTCGAAATTCCGAAATGGCTGAATGCCGAAAAAGCCCCAAAGCTGAGCGATTATCGCGGGAAGGTGGTGATTCTGCACGTGAATCCGGGGTTTTGCTGAGGTTATGATTACGCGGCAGGTCTGCTGCGAAAGACTCTCGACAAGTTTCCGGGCAAGGCGGCGGCCATAGGAATCAGCACCGGCGCTTTCACCGCAGATGAAAAGACGGCGTGGGCCGAAGCAAAGAAATCTCAGAACATCACGTGGCCGATCGGCTTGGATGAGAACGAAGCGTATGTGAACAAACTGTTCCCAAAAAACGGTGAACGACTCTCATTTGTGTTCATTGACAAGACCGGCAAACGGCGAAACATTCGTCTGGAGAGAATTGAAGACCTGTCGGCGGTGGTTTCGAAACTGGTGAAGGAGTGATGGATATCGAAGCGCTGTGCGAAGTGTGGCGAATAAACAACGCCATCAATTTGGAGATGCTGGATGCCTGCGACGAAAAACTGCACTTTGAACTGAAGCCCGGAAAGGGTAAAACGATCCGCTCAAACTTCGTTCACATGATCGGCGTGCGAAAGATGTGGATGGAAGAGAAAATGAAAAAGGAATCGGCGCTGATTCCGAAACTGGATTGGAAAACAGCAAAGAAGTCGGAGATCAAAAAAGCGCTGCAGCTGAGCAGCGAGATGATGATGGAGTTGTTTAGAAAATATGCGGCCGCCAAAAAGCCTGATGCGGACCTGAAAACGTTGCGGTTTTTTGCGTACTGCGTGGCGCACGAAGCCCACCACCGAGCGCAGATAGAAATCGCACTCCGCATCAACGGCCACGAGCCCGATGACAAGTTCTTGTACGGCCTTTGGGAATGGTCGAAGAAGTAGGGCCGATCGGGGTCTGGCGGTCTACAACATCGCTGCCGCTATTCCAAGATCGGCGAAATCAGATTGGTCGTCTTTTTCATGATAAACATAGATACCAAATTGGAATTGCGTAGGAGTTATGCAGCCGGAAGTTTCGACAATTCATTTTTGGGTCCACGCTTATTTCGGGTCGCATTGGAACAAAGCGTGGCACCCCAGAATCAGATTTCACCCCGGCCGCCCGTCGGTGGAGGGGGCAGTGAGCGACGCGATTCAGTTCACTTCTCGCCCTAATCTTCGCCTTGATCGTCGTCGTCTCCACGAAGATCGTTGCATTCGGAATCGAGTGTGCGGTGCAACAGTAGCGTCCACGTGTTCCATCTAAGGAGAATGAGCCGAACGAATACACAGGGACGAACTGCTGGTTGAAAACCTGCCTTGCCGAACACTATCTTCACGCCAAACGTTTTTCGCCCGGTCACTCAATTCTCCAAAGCCAACGATCCAGAATCGCTGGAATCATGAGAATGGAGAGAACAGAGAAAATGAATGTGGCAGATCAAGACGGAATGAATAGAATGGATAGAATCCCCAGCCATTTACGGCGAAAAGATCGGGTTTTTGAACCCTTCGCCTCTATTTTTCGATCCTTCCCGATCTCCCCAGTGATCATTCATCAATGTGCCGCTGCGAGGTACGATTTGGACATGTCGAAACCCGATAAGATTTCGCGCCGCACTGCCATCGCTTCCCTTGCCGGTGCCGCGAGCGCGGCAGCATTTGGAGTGCACAAAATGAACATGGGCGAAGAGCAGACGAATCTGAAACTGAAAGGAAGAATAAAGCAGTCGGTGTGCAGATGGTGTTATGGCAGCATTCCGCTCGAACAACTTTGCAAAAACGTGAAGGCGATGGGGCTGACGGCAGTTGATCTGCTTGGAGAAAACGAGTGGAAAGTTGCGCAAGAAAACGGTTTGATTTGCAGCATGGTGTTGGGAATTGGCACAATCGCCGATGGTTGGAACCGTTTGGAAAACCATAACCGATTGGTGAAGGATGCCGAGCGGCTGATTCCGATGGTTGCGAAAGCGGGGTTTCCGAATCTTATTACATTTTCTGGAAATCGAAACGGGATGGGCGACGCCGAGGGCCTTCGCAACTGTGTAACCGGTTTGAAACGCATTGCGAGAATTGCCGAGGACAACAACGTGATGATCTGCTGCGAACTTTTGAACAGCAAGCGCTCGCACCCCGACTATATGTGCGATCACACGGCATGGGGTGTGGAGATGTGCAAACAGGTCGGTTCTTCGCACGTGAAACTGCTTTATGACATTTTTCATATGCAGATTATGGAAGGCGATTTGTGCGACACGATAAAAGAAAACGTTCAATATATTGCGCACTTTCACACAGGGGGCGTGCCCGGGCGCAACGAAATAGATTCGTCGCAGGAGATTAATTATGCGCGCGTGTGCAAGGCGATCGTAGATTCGGGCTTCAAAGGGTTTGTTGCGCACGAGTTTGTGCCGACGCGCGATCCGATGACATCGCTGCGCGAAGCGATTCGCATCTGCGACGTTTGATTGCAAGATCTGCGGAGATTAGTTATCTTCGGTTGCGTGTCCCAAAAGGTGTCGCACAGAATAGATTTGGCCGGTGTGATACGCAACGTGAAACACCTGGTATTGCACCAGATTTCCCCACGTGCGCCACTGTCCGGGGTATGGCTCATCAATCTGCTTGGATTGCACAACCGATTTAACTTCATTGTGAACCCGCATCAGTTCTTCTAAAACTTGTTGTGAACTTAAATTCAGCGCGACGGCTGTTTCGACATTCGTCGTGTAGTATCGGAACGCGTGATTGATGAGCGGACTTTTGATTGAAAGCGAATCGAGTTCGGGCCGATCTTCTCCTTCTGCGCCGACCCACACGGCCTGCCAATAGGCGATGTGGCCTGCGAGTTCTCCGGCACTTAGCAGTTTCGGGTTTGGTCGTTTCCAAAGATCTTGATCGGGAAAGTCACTGAGTGAGATCGCGAGTTCCCTGTGGCCTTCGTCCCAGGCGGCGATGAGCGGTGCAAGGTTTGACATGTGCAGTGGAGGGTACCTGTGATGATTTTGGCTGGTGTGATGTCGGACTTTTTTTGTAGAATCGAATGATGAAGTTTGTGCTTTTCTGCGAGGCAGTAGCGCGCGGTTTCAGGCGTTCGTCGTCGGGCGATGATTCGAAAAGCAGCGGAAATGCGCAATCTGGCGAGCGCGAGGCTTGCTTCGCGCGTTGACCCCGCGTTGCGGTTCGAGCACACCTTTGGTCATTGCATTCGCGGCGGTCATCTGCCTACTTCCACCAAAATAGTACCGCGAGGGCAAACCCCCAACGCTCCAGATCTCACGGGCAACAAGTTGCCCGTGGCACGGTTGCTGTCATCTTCCCACATCCACCAAAATAGCACCGCGAGGGCAAACCCTGAACCCATCCAACGCACGGGCAACAAGTTGCCCGTGGCACGGTTGCAGTCATCTTTCCACGTCCACCAAAATGATACCGTGAGACCAGGCCCTGAACCCATCCAATGCACGGGCAACAAGTTGCCCGTGGCACGCTCGCATTCGCGGCGGTGATCGCCCTACTTCCACCAAAATAGTACCGCGAGGGCAAACCCTGAACCCATCCAACGCACCGGCAACAAGTTGCCCGTGGCACGGTTGCATATCCGCCGATAAGATTTCCTTGTTCAAATAAGGCTTGAACTCATCGAAGTTTTTGAGCATAGCGTCTCTTTCGCCAACTTTGAAACCCATCATCCTGTCCTGGTTGATCAAAAACCGTGCCTTCGGAATACCTTGTTGAAGATTCTTATCCATTATGTCGTCCGCGTAACCCACTAAAATTAAACCCAATGCTGCGCATATCGCCGGTTCGATACGAATAAGTTGCAAAAGTCATTCAAACTCACTTTCGTTTGCCAGTTCGTAAGATGCTCCTAATGCTTTGCTCTCCGAACTTCGTAGTTATTTCTACACAGAACCCAAGGATTATTGCCAGTAGTGGAATAGACGCAGACAGATACAAGTGGCGAACGAAGGAGATAGTCGTAGCTATCACTGTGCCCGAGACTAAAATGGCCGCGCCAACCCAAAACGCCCAACTGGCGAGAGCGGACGTGCCGCTAACTCGTAGAGCCCTGGCGGCAAGTGAACCGCCTAGTATTCCGAGAAACGAAAATAGGACGAAAGACGAAATAAGGTTTTGAGTTTGCATTGCAGTTTACTCATCGCAGTCAATCATGCCCAGCCAAGCGCAGATCTCTATGCAATGCGCGAGCGGCGCCAGAAGTCTGCATTGCTTCATTGTATTCACTATAGAAAGAACTTCGTCTCCGTGTCCTTGAGATGCCGCAAGATACGCCAGTTGGTTTATTCGTCCCACGAGATCTTCTATCGTGAGCAAAATTCCGACGACCGCTAGTGCTGCAAAAAATGCGGCCCCTCCAGCCCAGCCCAAACTAGGCATTTCCGTAAGGGGGATGCCTTCGGCCAGAGAATCGCCTAGCTGATGCAGACACATGTACATTCCAATTCCACTGATCACATCCAAAACATAGAGGACATTTAAGAAATCAGAGACGGCAGATGTTCCTGTCGGATCAACGTAGTTTCGAGGATTACTGTTGCAGTATGCGAACCAATTCCAACCTTGGCGCCGGGAGTCCTCGCTGAGATACCGTCCCGTCCACGGTTCGTAGTAGCGGGCGCGCATGTAGATGAGGCCTTCGGATTCGTCGTCTGCTCGGTGGCCGAGGGAGGCGCAATAGCGCTGCTGCGGGTTGCCGGTGGAGGCGCCGGTGCGGATTCCTCCCCACGCGTCATACGTGCGTGAATTTGCAATCGAATAATGCGGCGGTGATGAATCCCGTGCGACCGTCGCGATCATGTTCCCGTGACCGTCATAAAGCGGAAGCACAACAGAAACCGATGATGCATCGCTAAACAGATTAATGCGCCAAAGTGTGAAGGCTTTGTTCCCACTGCAGATTCTGCTCCATGCATCGTCATTGGGTGAGCTCGAAGAGATAGGTGACGAGCCGTTTTGGTGTGCGCGAAGATTGCTTCCCGCTTTAATCCTGTGCTGGGGTATGTGTACACCATTGGTCATTGCATTCGCGGCGGTCATCTGCCTACTTCCACCAAAATGGTACCGCGTGGGCAAACCCAATCTCCTCGACCTCACGGGCAACAAGTTGCCCGTGGCACGCTCGCATCTAGATCAGGCCGCCGGTCTCATCGTCGGCACGATGACTTAAATTCGCGCAGTATCGTTGCTGCGGGTTGCCGGTGGAAACGCCGGTGCGGATTCCTCCCCACGCATCGTAGGTGCGTGAGTTCGCAACTGTGAGTGACGTGCCGTTTTGGTGTGCGCGAAGATTGCTTCGCGCTGTAACCCCGCGCTGGGGATGGATAACACCTTTGGTCATTGCATTCGCGGCGGTCATCTGCCTACTTCCACCAAAATGGTACCGCGTGGGCAAACCCAATCTCCTCGACCTCACGGGCAACAAGTTGCCC
>Ga0070741_10005264_pt1 | contig 28914 bp, 24 predicted proteins | sample Coa_R1_4_FD_66440 | JGI IMG/M metagenome (GOLD analysis project Ga0070741, IMG submission 66440) | Surface soil microbial communities from Centralia Pennsylvania, which are recovering from an underground coalmine fire - Coalmine... | ecosystem: Environmental > Terrestrial > Soil > Unclassified ... | reverse complement strand
GTTCGAATCAGAAAACGGCCTTCGGGCGCTGGAAGGCGAAACAGCGAAAGCCGCCGGCCCAAGCGGGCTCAGGGGAGCGAGAAATGCAGAGTCGCAGCCTGGCCGGAGTTAAACTCCCGGCAGGTCCACACGACCGTGCCCCGCACGACATCCAGAATGCTCCGGGTCGCCAGCGAAACGCGCTCCGGAAAGCGAGGGGCGCGCCGGGCGTTATCCGCCACAAGCACAAGAGAGTTTCCGACCTGCCGGCAACGGCAGAGGCCGCCCTGGCCATCCACTTCAACGACGCAAATGGAATCGAAGACCGGCCGGCGGCGCCGCCATTCCGCGCGATCGACCAGCACGATGTCGCCGGGCTCGATGAGCGGCGACATAGCGTCCTCGTCCAGCGCGACGCGGACAAGAACGGGTTGCACGAATCGCGAGACGAACGCCTCCGAAAACAGGAGAAACGTTGAATCGTCGAGCCGCTCAGGGACGGGCCTTCGCGGTCCCAGTTCACCGTCGCACAGCGGAATTTTCTCCTGCCTGCCTGTGTTTCCGTTCTCGATCAGATCGCTGACGGAAAGATCAAGGCAGGCCAATACCGCGTCGGCAAGCTGGGTCTGCATCGCGCGAGCGCCTTTCAGCACATTATGTATGTGCGGCTGCGTAAATCCGGTCAACCGCGCTAACTGGCGCTGGCTGATCTCTCCCCGGCGCACTTTTTCATTGAGCAGGTGTACCAGGCGCCGCTCGATTTCCTGAAAGGTCATAGACCCTGATAGCTATGGGATATAGGGCCTGCGGAAATCCTGCCGGCAACGGCCGGTTCAGTTTGGCGGGGCGTTTTCGGCGTCTGCCCGCTCCGTGCGTATCGCATTGAGCCAGATAATCTTAATGAATTATGACATATTATTTGGGAAATTATCGAACATTTTTATTGCATTTTTGAGCCGGACTATTGACGCCATATGCCTTCCAATTACCCTAAGTAAAATGCTGAGCAATAACACTAGAGTGATATGTAAACAAAGGAGATGACAAGATGGAGTGGAGCCGCTCGACGGTTCTTTCCCTGGCCAGATTGTCGTGCACGACATGCGGCGGCGAAGGACAAAAAAGAGAGAAAAAAGGAAAAATTATTCCCTGTCCCTGTGTATTAAGGGCAATATTTCGCGCCTGCTACGCGCGGTTCCGGATATGCGTTGAGAAGGAAAAGTACATGAGCCGGGTTTCCTTTGAACACTTCGGCGGTAAAGAGCGGCGGGTCATGTGGGGGCGCAAGGATGAAGAGTACGCCGCAGATTTTCATTTGATTGCGAAACGCAGGCTGGATCCGTTTCACTACCAGGTATTCAGCTACCACTATTTGCTGGAGGCGGACTGGAAGCTTTGCTGCCGCCGGCTGGGAATCGACCGGGGCCAGTTCTTTCACGCCGTCTATCGCGTGCAAGAGTCGCTGGGGCGCGTGTTTTACGAGCTCGAGCCGTACGGCTTGTATCCGCCGCGCGATTATTTCGCGACGCGCATCGGCGGCCCTTCCGGACCGCACGGTGGAGCTTCGCAGGTCCCACCGCGAAAACCGGCCTTTCCCTCGGGCAAAGGGCAAAGCGAGCCGGCAGAAACCGCCCAGCCGATGAAGCCCGGCGGAGAGCGGTGTCAGGCGGGGCGCGAAGCGGGGCCGGCTGCGGCGCCGCATTCCGGGGATCCCCTTTGGCAAAGAACCGCTGCTGCATTTTCTTTCAGCGGCTAGCTTCGCAGCGGGTTCGGGAGGGGATGCCGGGGAAGAATGCCCGAAACGGACTTGCGTGCCGCCCTTAAGACGGGCGAACGCTGCCTGGCAGGAGCCGGATCTTGCGCTTCGATCCCGCCGTACCTGGGGATTCGGGATATCGGGATGGCGATTTGCGAAGTGGAAAGAGCCGGGCGCTCCGGGGGCGGAGGCCAGCGGCTTCGCCCCCAAGATCGCGTGATTGATATCTGCCGGCTTGAGGCCTTCGCTCAACTGACAAGCTGATCGCCCTTTTTTAGCAGTTCGCGGAGGAACCACTCCTGCTTCTCGTAGATTTGCACGAAGCGGGAGAACAGCTCGACCGTTCCCGGGTCGTTTTCTTGATCGGCGGTTCGCGCCCCCTCGCGCATCTGCTTGATGACGTGCAGAACGTTGGCGTGCGCCTCCTCGATCATCCGGCGCATGTTGTGATCCCCCTCCGTGGACATGACGCTGGCGGTTTCCTGAAGTGAGCGCAACTGAGCTGCCGGCTTCTGCCCGATCATGCGAATGCGCTCGGCAAGCGGGTCCAACGTCTTCAGCGCCTGGTCGGCGAACTCTTCCCACATCAGGTGAAGGTCGCGAAACAGCGGCCCGTAAGTTTGCCAATGGTACTGCTTGTAGTTCATGTACAGGACAAGAGCGTTCGCGAACTGGCACTGAAGTTGTCTGACTACCGGGTCGTCTGGTTTGTTCTCCTGAGAAATTTCGCGTTCTAATTCAGCGACATTGTAGGTCATGGCACCCTCCAATCGTCACTTCTTAGTTTACTGTTCCGGGGAAGGCGCTGAATCAAGCTCCAGCGGGGCGAAACGAGAGGATTCTTACAATCGAGCCGCGCCGGACCAAAACCGAAGGATCATGGCAGGCTCTCAGGGGCTGGCCTCCCGTTAAACGGCGCGCCGCCAGCCGCCTCTTCACGCACGCCCCGCAGCGGCGTCACGTTTGGTCCGCGCTCTCATGCCGCCCAGTGCGGCGGAAACCACTGGTGAAGGCGCGGTACAGCGAAAGGGCGCCAAAGCCGGTGAAAGCGAGTTCGTTTATTCCGACTTCGGGGCGTTTGGTGGGCCCTGCTGGATTCGAACCAGCGACCAACGGATTATGAGTCCGCTGCTCTAACCGCTGAGCTAAGGGCCCAAGAAGGACGGCTGCCAGCTTTTTCCCTGGGCGGTCTATCCGATAGTGTACCCGGAAAACCGGGACGCGACTTCTTTCTCCTTCCATCAGCTGGGGCGGTTCCCTTTCGTGACGATGAGCGCTTCGCGGATCGGGCCGGGCTGAGAATCCGAAAAATTTGGAGACGGGTCCCGGCGGCGTCTGACAACACCCCGGAGCGCACGCAGGGCGGTCCTCGAGCTGAATGTCGCGGCCGATCTCATCACGGAGAGGCGCTGGCCGGCGGGGCTGCTGAAGAAACGCGCCGGCGGGGCCGTCCGGGCTGCGCTGGCCGTGGATCCGGGGGCGGGTGTCTCAACGAAGACCGCGACGCGCGGCTTGGAGTCTTCCTTTAAGGTATGTGCGCGAGCAAGAGAACGAGCGCGGCTCGAATTGCTCTGTCCGGCTCCGGCGCTCGTGCGATACATCCGGCTCAATGCCGGGGGTGGGGAGCGGGGTAGTCGTGCAACTGCCGGGCAATCAGGAGGCGGGTTTGCGCCCGCTTGAGGGCATTGAGCGTCCGCGCCACGTCGTGCCCGGGAAAAGGGTTGAGCAGCCGGGCGTTGGCTCGCCGCAAAGCCTCTTCGGCCCGCTGGACGTCGATTTCATCGGCATGCTCGGCGGCATTCGCCAGCACGCGTGCGCGGTCGGGCAGGACCTCCACGATGCCCCCGCTCACCGCCATTTCGCGGCGGCGGCCTCCCGCTAGGTAGCTCAGCGGACCGATGCCGAGTTCGGCAATCAGAGGAGCGTGGTCAGGGCGCACGCCGATTTCACCCTGAAGCGCGGGAATCTGCGCTTCGGAAACCTCCTCGCGGATGAGGAGCCGCTCCGGCGTTGCCACTTCCAGTGTAAACGTGTGCGCCACGGTCTACGCCTATGCCGCTTTGAGCCGCTCAGCCCGTTCCTGCGCCTCTTCGATGGTCCCCACCATGTAGAAAGCTTGCTCCGGCAAGGAATCGTGCTTGCCGTCCACGATTTCCTGGAAGCCCTTGATCGTGTCCGCCAGTTTGACGTAACGGCCTTCCAGGCCGGTGAATTGGGCCGCGACAAAAAAGGGCTGAGAGAGGAACTTCTGGATCTTCCGCGCGCGGGCCACCGTTATCTTGTCCTCCTCGGAAAGCTCGTCAATGCCCAGAATGGCGATGATATCTTGAAGATCTTTGTACCGCTGGAGAATGCTCTTCACGGCCCGGGCCGTGCTGTAATGGGCCTCGCCGATGATGCGCGGATCCAGAATGCGGGACGTGGAAGCGAGCGGATCGACGGCCGGATAAATGCCCAGCTCGGAAATTTGCCGAGAGAGGTTCGTGGTCGCGTCCAGGTGCGCGAAGGCCGTGGCTGGCGCCGGGTCGGTGTAATCGTCGGCGGGCACGTAGATCGCCTGCACCGAAGTGATGGATCCCTTCTTGGTGGAGGTGATGCGCTCCTGCAATTCCCCCATTTCCGTGGCCAGATTCGGCTGGTAGCCCACAGCCGACGGCATGCGCCCCAGCAGAGCCGAAACCTCCGATCCCGCCTGGGTGAACCGGAAAATATTGTCGATGAAAAGCAGAACGTCCTGGCCCTCTTCATCGCGGAAATACTCGGCGACGGTCAAGCCGGTAAGACCCACCCGCAGGCGCGCCCCGGGGGGCTCCGTCATCTGGCCGTAAATCAAAGCGACCTTGGATTTGCGCCAGTCATGCGGATCGAGCACGCCGCTCTCCTGCATTTCCAGCCACAAATCATTGCCTTCCCGGGTCCTCTCGCCGACGCCGGAGAAAACGGAAACGCCGCCGTGTTTCAGGGCGATATTATTGATCAGCTCCATAATCACTACGGTCTTCCCTACGCCCGCTCCCCCAAACAGCCCGATTTTGCCGCCGCGGAGGTAGGGCTCCAGCAAATCAATGACCTTAATTCCTGTTTCAAACATCTGGAGTTCCGTCGATTGCTCCTCGAACGACGGCGCAGGGCGGTGAATCGGGTAGCGGTGCTCCGTTTCGACCGGCCCCATGCCGTCCACCGGCTCTCCGATCACATTCAGCACACGGCCTAATGTCTGCTTGCCGACTGGAACAGTGATAGGATGACCCAGGTCCTCGGCCTTCATGCCGCGAACCAAACCTTCCGTCGGCTGCATAGAGATCGTGCGAACGCGCCCCTCGCCCAGATGCTGCTGGACCTCGGTCAGAATGCGGATCGGAATGGGGACGTCGAAGCCTTCGCTGGTAATGCGAATTGCATTGTAAATCAGGGGAAGGTGCCCTTCCTCGAATTGCACATCAACAGCGGGTCCGGCGACCTGAATGACTTTTCCGAGATGGCGGTTGTTGGAATTCATGAGTAATCCTACTGGGCGGCAGCGGCCGCGCCGCTGACCACCTCGATAATTTCTTTCGTAATGCTGGCCTGCCGGACGCGGTTTAAGTACAGCGTCAGGCTGTCGATCATGTCGGCGGCATTGGACGTGGCCGAATCCATCGCTGTCATGCGAGCGGCATGCTCGGCCGCCGCGCTTTCAATCATAGCGTGGTAGACCTGGACCTCGACGTATTTCGGAAGCAGGTAGCGCAGAATCGCCTCCGGCGGTTCTTCGTAAATCGGATCCACGGGGGCCTCTCTGCCTTCCGGTGGATGCAGCGGCAGGATGCGATCCACCACGAGCTTCTGCGACAAGACCGACTTGAACTCGTTGTAGAGGAGGTAAACCGCATCGATCTCCTGGAAAGTGAAACGCTGAATGGCCTTCTGCGCGATCTCGCGCGCCACGGAATACTCCACCTTGGCGAAAACGTTGACGTATTCGCCTGAGACGGGCGTCTGGCGCCGCCGGTAATAATCCCGCCCTTTGCGTCCAATCAACTCGAGTTCGACGCGTGCTGCGGAGTGTTCCGCCAGAAAGCTCTGGGACGCTTTGATGAGGTTGGTGTTGAAGGCGCCGCACAGGCCTTTATCGCCGGTCAAGAGCATAAGAAGGATGCGGTTTTCAGGCCGCCGCGCGAGCAAAGGCGGCATATGTTCTTCGTCGAAAATTCGGGCGTGCGCTACAAGGTTGGCCATCACTTCGCGAATGAGGGCGGCGTAGGGGCGCGCGGCGATCACCCGGTCCTGAGCACGGCGCAGCTTGGCCGCCGAGACCATTTTCATGGCTTTCGTAATCTGCTGCGTGTTCCGCACCGAGCGGATCCGCCGCCGGATGTCGATCAGACTTGGCATAAATTCGCTGCCGGCTTTCCCTTAGTTGCTTTCGGCGCAGCCGCCTGGCCCAGACCTTCCATTTGGCCCGGAAAGCGGGCGGGCGAAGCTGAGCCGTTGCTCAATCCGCCGCCACCTTCTTCTGCCTTTCAGCGAGGAATCGCTGCTTGAACTCCGTCAGGACGCTCGTGATCTCGTTGCGCAACTCATCTTTCTTATCGAACTCTTTTTGCGCGGCGATCTTGCGGAGCAGATCGGGCCGCGCGTTGTCCAGATACCGGTAGAGTTCCATCTCAAACGGGCGGCAGTCCTCCACTTCCAGATCATCGAGGAATCCATTAGTGCCGGCGAAAATGATGACGATCTGCTTTTCGACCGGGAGCGGCTGATACTGGTCCTGCTTGAGGACTTCGACCAGGTGCCGGCCCCGGTTAAGCTGAGCCTGCGAAGCCTTATCCAGATCCGAGCCGAACTGGGCGAAGGCGGCCAGCTCGCGGTATTGGGCCATATCCAGGCGCAGCGTCCCGGCGATTTGCTTCATGGCCTTGATTTGCGCATTGCCGCCCACGCGGCTCACCGAGATGCCCACATTGATGGCCGGCCGGATGTTGCTGTTGAATAAATCCGCTTCCAGGTAAATCTGGCCGTCAGTGATCGAGATGACGTTGGTGGGGATGTAAGCCGAAACGTCGCCCGCTTGGGTCTCAATAATAGGCAAAGCGGTGAGCGAGCCGTTCCCGTTCGCCTCATTCAGCTTGGCGGCTCGTTCAAGCAGGCGGCTGTGGAGGTAGAAAACGTCTCCCGGGTAGGCTTCCCGGCCCGGCGGTCGCCGGAGCAGCAGGGAAATTTCGCGATACGCGGCCGCGTGCTTGGAAAGATCGTCGTACACGCAGAGCGCATGACGCCCGCGGTCGCGGAAGTATTCGCCTATGGCGCAGCCGGCATAAGGCGCGATGTACTGCATAGGCGCCGGATCGGAGGCGGAGGCGACCACGACGATGCTGTAATCCATGGCGCCGTAGTCCTCCAGGGTTTTCACCACCTGGGCGACGGTCGATCGCTTTTGGCCGACGGCCACATAGACGCAAATCATGTCCCCGCCCTTTTGGTTGATGATGGCGTCCAAGGCGATGGCGGTCTTTCCGGTCTGGCGGTCCCCGATGATCAGCTCGCGCTGGCCGCGGCCAATCGGAATCATTGCATCCACGGCCTTCAAGCCCGTTTGCATGGGTTCTTTCACCGGGCGCCGGTCGACGACGCCGGGCGCGAGGCGTTCAATGGGGTTATAGTGCTCGGTGGAAATAGGTCCCTTGCCGTCCAGCGGCTGGCCGAGGGAGTTCACCACGCGGCCGATCAAGGCTTCCCCCACCGGCACCGACATAATGCGCCGGGTGCGTCGGACCTCGTCTCCTTCTTTCAATTCCGTATAATCGCCGAGCAATACGGCGCCGACCTGGTCTTCCTCCAGGTTCATCGCAATACCGGAGACGCCGTGCGGAAATTCAATCAGTTCGCCGGCCATAACTTTTTCCAGGCCGTAAAGCCGGGCGATTCCGTCGCCGAGGGAGATGATGGAACCTACTTCGGAAACCTCGACCGCCCCCTCATAATTCTCGATCTGTTCGCGGATGATTTTGGAAATCTCATCCGCACTGATTTGCGCCATAAAAACCTCACAACTCCCAAAATTGCGGCGTCCACGAACGCGGGCTGGCGGCAAGGCCCGCAGTCTCCGCCCGGCCGCGCAGCGGGGGACTACTCTGCCGCCAGACGCCGTTCCAGAGCGCGCAGCCGGCCGAGTACGGAGCCGTCATAAATCGTGGAATCAATCCGCGCCACAACGCCTCCGAGCAAGCGCGGATTAATGGAGAAATGCAAGCGCACCTGCTTGCCGGTCAGTTGGCCCAGGCGGGCCGCCAGGACCGACTGCTGGTCTGGATCGACAGGCTGGGCCGCTGTGATCCCCGCTCGCAGAATGCCCATCCGCTCATCCAGCAGAGCCTCAAATCCAGTGACGATATCTTCGATGAGGTCCAGCCGGCGATGATCCATGACCACGCGCAAAAAATTCTGCGGAATGCGCCCGAGGCCAAGCCGGCGGCCGATTTCATCCAGAATAATTTTCTTCTTTTCTCTGGCCACGGCGGGCGACAGCAGCACATTGCGCAGCTCGGAAGACGTCCGGAAAACTGCAATGAAGTCTCTAAGCTGGCCGGTGATCTGTTCCGGTGTGATCTCTGGGGGGCGCCATCCGTCGCCCCGGACGCCGGCCGGCGGCTTCGTCACCACGTCCACCAGGGCACGGGCGTACCGGTTTGCTAATGCGCTGGCCATGGTTTACGAATCGAGACTCCTGACGAAATCCTCCACCAGTTCCCGCTGCGTTTGCCGGGTAATGCGGCTGGCGATCCGCTGCTCGGCCAGACCGATGGCCAGCGAAGCGGCATAGGCCTTCAGCTCCAGGCGCGCTGCTTTGGAGACGGCCGCAATCTCCTGCTCGGCCTGTGCAAAGACGCGCCGCACCGCGCGCTCCGTCTCTTGCTCAAATCGCTGCCGCTCGGCGGCCAGTTCGTTCTGGGCCGCGGCGCGCAGCCGGCCGATCTCCTCATTCAGACCGGCCAGGCGCCGCTCGATTGACCGGGCTCGGTCCTCCGCTTGGGCCATCATGTTTTCCGCCTCCGCGATGCCGTTGCGAATGGACTCGGAGCGCGAGGCAAAATACGGGCCTCCATATTTTTTGGCCAGCCAAGCCAGGCCGCCGGCAAGAATGGCGAAATTGACGATTTGAAAAATCAGGGTTCGCGGCTCGCCGGCTGCGCCCTCGATTGGCTCTTCAGCAGCGCTCACCGCCGGCGCCGCCAGCAGGAGCAGGAGGACTGTCGCTGGGAGAAACTTCATCGGGCGGTGACTCCCCTTTCGAGCACCAAATGAATGATTTGCTCCGCCAGACTTTCGCTCTCCCCGGCAATGGAAGTCTTGGCCTGCTCGACATCCCGCGCAATTGTTGCGCGCGCTTCGGCCAGTTGCGCGTGCGCGCGATCACGAGCCTGTTTCAGCCGTTCCGCCAGCAGTTCCTGGTTTTTCCGGCGTTCGGTCTCCTGTTCACGGTAAATCTCCGAGCGCGCCGCTTGCAGCGCCGCTTCGTATTCCGCCGTCTTCTGTTCCGCCCGCCGCAGTGTTGCTTCCGCCCGGCTGCGCACTCCCTCAATGGCTTCGCGCCGGGCTTCCAAAACTTTGCCCAGCGGCCGGAAAAACACGCGGCTCAAATAGACGTAAAGCGCAATCACCAAGAAGAAGGTGGGCAGGGCTTGAAGCAGAATGTCACCTAGCGCTTTCAGCGTCTGGTCCATACTAAAAATCTACAAGGAAGAGGTTGCTGCTCGGTGTGCCGCAGAGCGAATTATACAAGTATTAGAACGTACCACGCCGCCGCCGAACAAGTCAAATTACGGAAGGGCAATTCTTTCCTCTCCAGGGGCCGATCCCGCATTCCTTTTTCCTTCGCGCCGCGCTCCTCGCGTCCACGACGGGACCCGCACTCGGGGTCGGGCTCTTGCCCCAAAAACTTCATTCTATTACAGAGAGAAACACGGCCGCCCGGGATTCCGGAGCCCAAAGTTTTTTCCTTGGGAAAACCCTGGATGCCCGCGACCGCGGACTTTCCGCGTCTCTGATTTTGAACCCGGGTGCTCCGAGCCCAAGACCTCTGTGGCGAACGTGAATGGATTGGCGGCCGCTCTCCAACCGCCGCCAATCGCGCGGCGAACGCGCTGCCTGCCCGTTCACCGCGCATCGCCGGCCGGAAATTCTAGAGCGGCGGCTCGCTCCGCGAACCTCGATTCAGCGAACCTCGACTCCCACGGAATTAAGCTGTTGGCCGTTGTAGGAAATGCTCACGGCCGCAGGCCCCGGCGGCACGCCTTCCGGAACCCGCACGTTAATCTGCCAAACGCCGCTCAGGCCAGGCGCCAAGCCGCTGAACAGCGCCTTGGCCGCCATGCCTCCGATGCGAACCTCGGGCAGCCGGTCAGTGTAATACAAGGGAGAGCCGGAGAGCGGCGGGGTGAAACCGAGGGCGGGCCTGCTATCGGCGTCATCGAGAAAGAGGCCTTTGGCGGAGCCGAATAATTGGACAACTGTCCCGCGCCCGGCAGGGGCCATTTTCCCGTCTTCATTCAAAGCAGCCACGAAATCCGGCTCCGGCGCCGGAGAAACTATCGACATTCCCGATAAGTTGTCTCCGGATTCCGGCGTCAAACCAAGGATGTGGCCATTCACGGTGACATGGTGGCCCGGCGGCAAACATTCCGTCCCCCCGGGAATCGTGTGGCCATGCTGCCCGTGATGGATATGGCTGTCTCCGTTATGGCTGTTGGGGGGCGTGGTGGTGATGTGGCCGTGCACCGTATGGTCCGCGCAAGCCGCGCCGCCGCCGACCGAACCACCCGCGGGCGCGCCAAAGAAGTTCATGATGTCGCCATAGATCGCTTGCACACCGGCCGTATTACCGACGTTCAGCCAGTCAATATCCATCAAAATGACAATCGCGCCGACGCCTCCGCTCAAGTCGGAGGCGCCCCACACCCCGCCGACCACCGAACCCAGATTGCCTGAGACGAGCACATGCGTGCCGCTGACGCCGGAAAGCTTTCCTGGGGACGCGGGGCTCCAGGAGGTGAGCGTATTGGGGGTCGTGGTGATGCCGCCTTGCGCCAAAGGATTGAACGAGTAAGTAGAGTCGGCGACGTCGCCCTGATTCCCCACCGTTATGCCGCCCCCGCTGATCAGCGCATTCAAAATAGTTCCAATGGATGTGTTGGCCGCGTCGCAGCAGGGCCGCTCCCCTGTGAAGTACACGCCATTGCCGGCCTGGATGAAAGCCTCCAACTCGGACTGTTGTGGACCTGTGAGCGCGCTGAAAATCTGAAACGAGAAGACGGCCTGGAAGCCTGCCAAGCTGCCGGGGAGCGCCGTAACGTTAGTCACTGTGTGCCCCAGAGAGGTCAGTGCGGCGGCAGCCGCGTTCTTGCGGCTGTCATCTCCAAAAACGAGGACGTTCGCCGCCTGTGCAACTCGAGCGCCGCAGCTTAGCAGCGCGGCAATGGTAATCGCGGCTCGCAGCAAAGCGGATGATCGCGTTCGCCAAGCCGTTCTTCGGGAGACAGCGATATACATAGATCCTTCCTCCGGTGGGCGGCACTGCGGAAGAAGCAGCGCCGCGCTTCGATTTGCGCAAAGAGGAGGGCTATTGCTGTCGCTCACCCGCTTTGCTGAATGTAATATATCTCACCAAAGGATGGTTTTACAAAGAAAACTGCGGGCCGGGCCATTACTTGGCGGCGTACCCCTGCGGGTATGGGCGGTCATAGCCCTTGCTGTCCCACCAGAGGATGCGGTTCAGGGTGTCCTGGGGGATGTCGTCGGGTTCGGACCAATCCATGGCGAGCGATTGGCGGGCGGCCCATAGCTTCCGGCCGCTGAGAGCCTTCAAAGGGGGATTCATTTCGTCCAGCGGAACGCGCGCCGGCAAGCACTGATACGGATTGGTGTCCGCTTCCGGAGTGAAGATGCTGGTCATGGCCCGCGCGGCGGCCAGGTACCGGGTGCGGGGCGGAATCCGGAAGATTTCCTGTATGGTGCGAACCATGCTTTCGTGGTTGTAATGATTCGAGTCCACGACGTTGCGGCGAACATGCGGTCCGATGGCGAGCGCTACGGTTCGATGGCCATCCACGTGATCCAGACCGTCCTGCGCGTCATCCTCAACTACCAGGATCAGGCTTTTGGGCCAGAAACGGCTCTTTGAAATGCCCTCCACGAGGCGCCCCAGGGCCAGATCGTTGTCGGCGACCATCGCGCGCGGCGTCCGCGAGCCGGGGCGCGTTCCGTTGGTATGGTCGCTGCTCAATGTGAGTACGGTGAGATGCGGCATCTGGCCGCTTTTTTCGAAAGCGGCGAGTTCCTGCAAATACACGTCGGCGCGGATCTGGTCGGGAATGCTGGTTGAATTATTCGGATAGCGCTGGCTGACCAGAGGCGCCAGCGCGGGCACGCCGCTGCGGCATCCGACCTCGGTTTGCCACTTGCCCTCCTTGTACAGGCGCCAGTATTCGCCTCCGCTCCGCAACTCGCTCTCATTCATGTCAACTGCGTTCTGCGTCGCGGGATCCCATCGCGCCGGCAGGCAAAACTCGCCGTAGACGCGAACGCTGAGCGGCCGGGGCGCACTTTGCCAGAAAAAACCGGCCGGGGAGATTGTCAAAGCATCGCTCATGTTCCAGGCATACCCGCGCGGCGAGGCGGCGAATGCCCGTTCGACATAGTCGCTCACGAACGCCTGCATCAGCCATTGATGGCCATCGAAGCTGATCGCTCCGCCGGTGTAGAAGTTGTCGAGCAGCACGTATCGCTCGGCCAGGGCATGATGATTCGGAGTCACCGCCCGGCCGTAAAAAACGAGCTCCGGATCGCTGTTTCCTTTTCCAATGTCGCCGAGGACCTGATCGTAGGTGCGGTTTTCTTTGATAATCAGCCACACATATTCGATGCCCAGGGAGGAAAGATTCGAGACGCCGCCGGCCGGCTCGAATTTCGGCATATTTGCTGCGGCTACTTCCCGCGTGCCGGCGGCAAGCTGGGGAGCGCCGGGCGCGGGGACCTTAATCAGCGATCCTTCGTACTGCTTCGAATTGAAATTTCCTTTCCCGTCGGCGGTATTGCCCAACCCTTTGATATTGACGATACGCAAAGCTCCTTCCCGGTCGACGCCCACTGCCGAAGGGAACCAGCCGGTAGGGATCGCCCCGGCGACCTTCCATGGTTTGCCTCCGGTCAAGACTGCGATGGCGTTGTTGCCGCCGCACGCGACGTAAATCGTCTTGCCGTCCGGCGCGAAAGCGGCCGCGGTCGGCTGGCTGCCAAGAAATGTGTTGTTGCCGTTGGGCCAGGTGGGGATCTTTACTTCTGTTGCAGCTAGGCTCCCCGTGTCTATTAGGGTCACTGAATCAGAGTGCCCGTTCGCCACGGCCAGCAGCTTGCTATCGGGACTCAGGGAGAGCGCTGTAGGATGCAAGCCGACGGAGACATCCCTTACCGATAAGGTTTCGCGATCGATGACGCTGATCGAGCCCGAACTGGCTGCTCCGGTCACCGGATCGCTTACCACTTGGGATCCGCTGGAAGGCGCCAGTACATCACCGGCGTGCGGGCGCCGGCCCCCAGAATTGGAAACAAAAATCTTTCCCGCCTTTTCGGCGACCGCGACCCCGAACGGCGCCATGCCTACAGGAATCTCCTGCTTCACCTGCCGTGCGCGGGCGTCGACCACGGCGAGGGTGTTGTTCCGGCTGAAAGCGACGTAGGCTGTCGCGCGATCGCTGGAAAAGGCGATGCCGGCCGGAACGGGATGCCCTGGCAGCTCGATTCGACGAGGCTGGGAAGCGGGCCTGCCGAGCTCATCCAACTCCACGATGAGAATGCTGTCGGGGCCGTTGCGAGAGGTCTCGCTGGCCCACAGCTCGCGATCCCCGGGACGAAAGGCCACGCCGGTGTAAGAAGTCGGCCGCGAAGGGATTTCGGCGATCCGGATTCCCGTAGAGCCGTCAAACAGCAGGACGCTTCTCCAATCGAGCACGGCCAGAATTCGCTGGCGGGAGTCGAACGTAAGATCGACGGGCCGTCCCGCGATGCGCGCCTGTTCGCCCCAGGGCCGCAAAAGCTGATTCGTCGGGAGGAGATAGAAGTCGCCCTTTTGCTTCCCAATCGAGGCTGTGCTTTTCAGGATCGGGTAAATACTCGTTTCCTTTGCCAAAATGGCGGCGCCGGCGGCCGCCACGACCGTGAGGAGAAGATTTCTGGAGGTCATGCCCACAGCCTACTGCACCGCTTCCGGATTCTCAACCGGAATACGCAAGGGTCTGCCTGAAAATCGACGATTTTTTCACCTGCTGCCGAGCGGCAGCATAGGCGTTATCCAAGCTGTAACTTTCGTTTTCCGGTTTTTCACAGCGCCCGGTCGCGAATTTTGATTTCTCCGGTCAGCGTGCGATGCACCGGGCAACGGGCGGCGATCTCGAGCAGGCGAGCGCGTTGCTCCGCAGTGAGATCTCCTTCCAGAAATATACGCCGATGAATTTCAGTTACGAAACCTTCCTTCGATTCGCAATCGGCGCAATCCTGGGCGTGGATGCGGGAATGATCAAGCTCGACCCGCACTTTTTGGAGCGCTATTCCTTTGCGGCGGGCGTAGAGCAGCAGCGTCATCGAAGTGCAACTGCCTAAAGCGGCCAGAAGGTATTCGTAGGGATTGGGCCCGGTGTCGTTGCCGCCGGCTTCTACCGGCTCGTCGGCGCGCAAAATGTGCTCGCGGATGACGACGCGCTGCTGCAAGTTACGTACGGATTCCACAGTAACCTGAGTCATGGCCGCCATTGTATGATGAAAAGGCATGCATTCCCTCGTCCTGTACAACGGCCGGATCATTCCTGCAACCGAGAAGGTATTGTCGCCCGGGCAGGTCGGGCTGCTGGCGGGTTGGGGTGTATTCACGACGCTGCGAATCTATGACGGCGTCCCGTTCGAATTTGAGCGCCACTGGGCGCGCATGTCGAAAGACGCGAGATTGCTGCACGTTCCGCTAGCCGCAGACCCCGAGCAGGTGCGCCGGCAGCTCTGTGAGCTGGTCCGCGCCAACCACGCCGAGAACGGGGCGGCCCGGATGTGCGTGGTACGGAATACGGGCAGCTTCTGGGAAGGCCCGGGAATTTCGACTGCCGCCGACGTGATCGCCCTGACTTCGGACTTGAAACCCTGGGGCGAGGCGGTGCGTTTGGGCGTGGTCCCGGCGGCCCGCTACGCGGCATCCCCCTTTTCCGGGACCAAAATCCTTTCCTGGGCGTGGAATCTCACCTGGTCGGAAGAGGCCCAGCAGCGCGGCTTCGATGAAGCACTTCTGCTGAACGAACGCGGCGAGGTGGCCGAATGCACGTCGGCAAACGTGTTTGCGGTTATTGATGGGAAGATCTGCACGCCGCCGCTGTCGTCCGGCTGTCTGCCGGGGGTTACGCGGTCCGTGCTTCTGGAGGAGATCGGGGGCATCGAAGAGCGTTCTTTGCGCCCGGAAGAGCTATACGACGCAAGCGAAGTGTTTATCACCTCCACTACGCGCGAGCTGCTGGCCGTGTCCGAAATCGAAGGGCATACGATTTCCTCCGGCCCCGTACGCGGGCTTTTGCAACAGGCTTTCACAGACTACGTTCGCCAGTACACGAGCAAATTCTGTTCCACTGCCGCTTCACCGATCGTAATGCAGGGACAATGAAGGTCGTTCTCATTTCGACCTATGAAATGGGCCGGCAGCCGTTCGGCCTGGCTTCTCCCGCGGCGTGGCTCAAGCGCGCCGGGGCAGAAGTCTCCTGTTGTGATGTATCTCGCCAGCCTCTCGATGAGGCTGCTGTGCAGGCGGCGGACCTTGTCGCGTTCTACATACCGATGCATACGGCGACTCGTCTGGCCGTACGCCTGGCGCCGCGCGTTCGCAGTCTCAACCCGCGTGCTCACCTGTGCTTTTACGGACTCTATGCCCCGGTGAACGAGGAGTTCCTGCGGGAGCTCGGAGCGGGAACGATTCTCGGGGGCGAGTTTGAGCCGGAGTTGGTCGCGCTGGCAGAGCGCCTGGAAGCCGGCCGCGCCGGGCCGCAACAGGAGCCGCGTATTTCTCTGGAGCGGTTCCATTTCGTGACTCCTGACCGCTCCGGGCTACCCCCGCCGGGCGAATATGCCCGCTTGATTGTTCCGGGGCGCGGCCGCCGGATTGCCGGCTATACCGAGGCCAGCCGCGGCTGCAAGCATTTCTGCCGTCACTGCCCCATTGTTCCGATTTACGGCGGCCATTTCCGCGTAGTGGATCGCGAAGTGGTGCTCGAGGATATCCGGCGCCAGGTCGCGGCGGGCGCCCGGCACATAACCTTCGGCGATCCTGACTTTTTCAACGGCATCGGCCATTCGGTCGCCATTGTCAGGCGGCTGCACGAGGAGTTTCCGGATCTCAGCTACGACGTGACGATCAAGATCGAGCACTTGCTCAAACATCGCGGACACCTGGCGACGCTGCGGGACACCGGATGCCTCTTTGTGACCAGCGCCGTGGAGTCGGTTGACGACCGGGTTCTGGCGCTGCTCGACAAAGGCCATACCCGGCAGGATTTTCTGGAGGCCGTGCGGCTCTGCCGAGAGGCCTCCCTTACGCTCGCTCCGACCTTCGTAGCCTTTACCCCATGGACAACCCTGGAAACGTATCGCGCCCTGCTGGCCTGCATTGCCGAACTGGATTTGATCCCTAACGTGGCTCCGATTCAACTGGCCATCCGCCTGCTTATACCTGCCGGGTCGCGGCTGCTCGAGCGGCCAGAAGTGCTCTCGATCATCGGCGAATTCGATCACGCCGCCCTCACCTATCGCTGGATTCACCCTGACCCCCGCATGGACGAGTTGTGCAGCCAGATTCAGAGCCTGGTGAAGCGCAGAGAGGCGCAACGCGCTACGCGTAGGGCCATCTTCCGCGAAATCTGGCGTTTGGCTCACCAGCATAGCTGTCCGCCGCATGACGGAGAGACCGGATTCCGGAGGAGGGAACTCCAGACAGAATTGGGCGGCGGAAAGGGTCCCGAGGCGGCGCGAGCCATACAGCCGCCGGACGACCGCGACCGGATCGACCGGGCGGCCATTCCCTACATCAACGAACCCTGGTACTGTTGAGCGGAGCCTACCGAGGAGCAGGTTGCTCTTCTTTAGGCGCACCGGAGCGAGACCCATTTTCCCGATCGCCTGTCGGGCGGGGGGATGGATGATCGCCAGCACGAGCTCCGGCAGAATCGCCCGGTGAAATGCGCCTGCGCAAACACGCCCTGTGATCCTGACGTATACGCTGACCAGAAAAATCGCATCACGGGGATTGCTGTTCGCGGCCCTGTTTGGCCGCCGTCTTCCTCACGGCCAGTTGCAACACGACAATCAAAAGGGAATTGACGATCGCCGTTACCAGCGCCCAGCGCAGCGCCGATGCCGCCGCAATCTGGCCGACCGCCCAAGGCAGAATCATCCCTCCCACCAGGGCGATCGCAAAGATGATCCCGAAGACGGTGCCGGAGTGGGACTCAAAGCAGCTTCCTGCCAGGCCGAGGGTTGTCGGATAGATACTGGCAAAGCCTATGCCGATCAGAACCACCGCCGCGGCCGCCGCTGATGGCGAATGAGCGGCTACCAGGAGGCTCGCCCCGAGCGCTGAGACGAGGGCGCTGCGGAGCACCAGGGCCGGGCCGCTCATCCACAACAGAAGGCGGCTGGAAGCAAAACGGGTCAGCATGATCGCCCCCCAGTACGCTGCCAGCAGATAGGAGGCGGCTGAAATGGAGATGCCGACTTCGCGGGTCAAGTACGTGGAGGTATACCCGCCCAGGATGAATTCGTTGCCGGACTGGAAGAATAAAAGGAAGCCGATGAGCAGCACGAGAGGATGGCTTGCCAGGCCCGCGGCTTTTCTCAGCGGGATGCCCTGGCTTTGCTTGGCGGGAGGAAAGGCGAGCGCCAGAAACAGCGCCGCCGGGGCGGCGCTGATCGCGGCTGCCGCGTAGAGGATAGGGAGCAAACCCAGGGCTTGCAGCAGAGCGCCGATCGTGAAGGGAAGGAACAGGGCGCCGAAACCGAAAAATACGCCCAGCAGGTTGAGGGCGGAGCTCTTGCGGCGCGGGTCCGTGTGCAGATCGGAGATCAGAGTGTTGGTCGCGCCATTCAGGGCGCCGCCGCCGGCGCCCAGCAAACCAGCGCTGCCGAGGACTGTTCCATAGCCTGCCGCCCCGGCGAGCAGAGCCAGCGCCGCAGCGACGCACAGCGAGCCGCCCACCAGAATGGGCTTCTGGCCGAAGCGGTCGATCAACAGCCCCAGGCTCAACATGCTGGCGAGCATGGCGCAGTTCATCACCAGGAACAAATTGCCCGCCCGCGCGAGGTCAAAGCCGATCTGCTGGGAGATCAGAGGGAGAACGGCTCCCAGCAGGGCCATAACGATCCCAAAGACGAACATTCCGGCGTAGGCTCCTCCGGCCAGCCAGTCTTTGCGGATCGCGCTCATGGCCGAATCACCGGCGGCTGAAGAGCTGCTGCGTAAATGCTTCAAATACTTTTTCGTTGTGATTTGCGCTTGTCCCGGCGACATTGGGCGAGACAAACGTCGGCGGGCGGCAATTCCGCGAGGCCAGTTGGGCGCCGGTCTCCGCGACCAGAGCCATGGCGATGGAAACAGCGGCCACGGTCGAACCGGCGGCCACACGTTCGGTCCAGCCGACGTCTACCAGCGCATCCTCTGGCGGGACGCAATTATCGATGGCGATGTCCGCGGCGTCCGGAAGCTGCTTGCCCGTGGAATGCGTGGCTTTCCCCGCGCGCGCATTGGCCAAAGAAGAAACGGTGATCACCGTCAAGCCCTTCTTTTTAGCTGTAAGGGCGACCTCGATGGGCGCGGCGTTGCGGCCTCCGTGTGAAAAGACCACCATGCAGTCGCCGGGCGCCAGCGGATAGCTTTGGAGAAAAACCTCCGCGTAGCCTTCCCTGCGCTCGAGCCACAGCAACTCCCGTGCGCCGCCGGGACCGACCACGTTGAACCACATCAGACGCGGATCGGATAGCGGAAAGAAGCCGACAAAGCTGCCATAGCGCGGGAAAATGTCGAGCACCGGCAAAACCGAGTGGCCGCTGCCGAACACATAGACGCGCTTCCCCGAGCCGATAGCGGCGGCCATAACGGCCCCGGCCTGGCAGATCTTTTCCATCTGCGTAGAGCGAATAAGAGCCAAGACATCCTGGATTCGTTCGTAGTATTTTTCAGCCGACATGATCGTGTCCCAGCGCCAGGCGCGCCGCCCCCAGCAGCCCGGCGTCTTCTCCCAATTGCGTCAACTCGATGCGAACCTCGCGGGCGGCGAGCGGCTGCGCCCACCGGACCGTCTCGCGGCGGATCGGGTCCAGCAAGAGGTTGCCTGCCTGCATCAAGCCTCCGCCGAGAACAATCATCTGCGGATTCAGCATGCTGATCACATTGGCTACGCCCATGGCAAGATAGCGAGCCGTTTCCTCCAGCACCTGGCGGGCCGGAGCATCGTTGCGCCGGGCGGCCTCGACCACTGTTTCGGCCGTGATATTGTCGAGACAGCCGCCAGCGATCTCCAGCATTTGCGAAGGTACGCGGGCTGCGAGAGCCGCGGCCCGGCGAGCGACGCCCGGACCAGCGGCCTCAGCCTCCAGGCAGCCCGTCTGCCGGTACAGCGGCTTCTGGTTTGGGTCCACCGCCAGCCACCCGATCGCGCCGGCGACGCCGCCGGCCCCGCGGCAGAGCCGCCCGCCGCTGAGAATTCCCGCTCCAATGCCAGTGCCCACGGCTATAAAAACGACGTCGGTGAGGCCGCGCGCGATTCCCGCCCATTGCTCGCCAAGCACGTACGCGGAGCGGTCGCTGTCAATCACCACGGGCCGCGGAAGCTGCGTCTGCAACTCGCCCCGCAGCGGGATGCGGTCCCAGCCGGGCAAATTGGGCGCCCAGACCTCGCCGCTGCCCGGGTAGTACACGCCGGGGACATCGACGCCCACTGCTGCAATGTTTTCCCAAGAGACGCGCGCTGCTTCAACCGCCTTGCGCGCGGCTTCGGCGACCTGCGCGATCGATCGCTCCCGGTTTTGCTTTTCCGTCGATAGTCTTATCTTGCTGTGAATGACTTTCCGGGGGTCGATGACGGCGGCCGCCACCTTCGTGCCTCCGACATCGACGCCCACGGCATATCCGGTTTGCTCCATGCGGCTCGCCGGATTCAGAATAACAGCTTCAACGAGAACTGCATCTGCCGCATGCTGTTCACCAGCGCACTGATCGAGCCATAAGCGGAAGAGCCGAGAGTTGCGTTCGGGAGGTCGAACTGCGGGGTATTGAACAGGTTGAAAAATTCGCTCCGGAACTGGAGTGACCGCGTTTCAGTGAACCGGATGTTGCGGAACAGCGAAAAGTCAAAATTGACCATGCCCGGGCCGAACAGGATGTCGCGTCCCGAATTGCCATACTGGAACTGCGCGGGCGTTGTAAAAGCAGCGGTGTCGAAGAAGCGGCTCAGGGTTCGCTGGTCGCGGGAGAGAGAGCCTTGGCCGATGCGATCAGCCCGATTCCCGGTTCCGGTGTTGGTCACCGGCGTCGCGAGCACGACCGAGAAAGGCAAGCCGCTTTGCAGAGTAGTAATGCCGTTGATCTGCCATCCTCCCAGAATCCGCGGCAGCCACACTCCCTCGTGAGCCCAACGTTTTCCGTTGCCGAGCGGCAGTTCGTAAATCCAGCTATAGACGAAGCGGTGCCGAATATCAGCGGGATCGTTCCCGCGCTCCGCGCGGCGGTTCCTCAGATCCTGGGGATTGGGCCCCTGGCTGCCGTAGCCGGCCTCGGAAATTGCGTTGTCGATCCAGTGGGAGAACGTGTAGCTGGCTTGAAAAGCGAGGCCGCTCGAAAGGCGCTTTTCCAGGCCTGCTTGCAGGGAATGGTACGTCGAGGACGCTTCGGCGTGGTTGGTCAGTAAGCCCGTGACGTTCGGCGCGACGCTGTAAAAAGGCCGCCGTTGTTGCACGGCGCCCGGTCCTGGATCGGGAATGTCTTCATCGTAGACCCAGCGGAGTTTCCGCCCCAGCGTTCCGACGTAGGCCACTGTCAGACCCAGGTTCTGCGCCAGAGAATGTTGGACATTCAGGTTGAATTGCTGGATGTATCCGAGCGGGTTGTCGAATGGCACGGCATTGATGGACCCGAAGGGGTTGGCGGCGTTTTTGGCGATGTCGAAGTCAGCGTTAGGAAAGCCGTCGCTCATGCGGTTCTGCACTTGGAAAGCGCTGGGCACCACGGTGTACGTGATCAGGTAAGGGAAGGGGCGCAATTCGGCGAACGCCGGGACTGCGTCGTAAAAGACGCCGTAGCCTCCGCGCACGACCGTCTTCTGCGTGAGGGAGTAAGCGAAGCCAAACCGCGGAGCGAAGTTATTGGTGTCTGTTTTAACGCCAGCCGTCCGGCTTACGCCGTTGACTCCGGCCAGAATGACTTTGCCTTGCCGGAAATCGAAGTTAGTCATGTGATCATTGGCGGAAACCGGCGCGGTGACCAGCTCATACCGGAGGCCCAGGTTCAGCGTGAGGCGGGGCAGAATCTTCCAGTCGTCTTGAACGTAGCTGGCGCTCTCGAGGCTGCGGATGTAGTTCGGCGAGAGCTGCGCCGTCCGCGAAGTGGAAGTCGGGTAGCCGAGCAGGAACGTCGCCATGGCGTTTCCCGTGCCTGCCGGCGACAGCGGATTATTCGTGAAGTTGGCGTTGAAACTGAACAGGCCAGCGGGATTGGCGCTCTGGAAGTGATTGGCCTGGGGCCGGATGAGCTGCGTGCCGAACTTCAGAATGTGCCGGCCGCGCGTGAGATGAATGTTTTCCGTCACCTGGTACGTGTTCTCGACCTTATAAATCGGCTGAAAGCTGGAGTTCCCCAAGCCACGAAAACCGGAGATGGAGATGGTGGTCAGCCCGGAAGAAAACTGGTCTTGATTGGCGTTGGGAATGCCCACCTCATCTGAAATCTTTTCGCCGAAAAAGAATGGAAAAACATGGGAACTGATCCGGGTGAAGCCGGCGCGAGTCTCACTGACCAGCGTCGGCGAGATTGTATCGGTGTAACCCAGCGCCAGGCCCTGAGTTCGGAGCATGTTCGGTCCGGAGAAGTTGCCGCCGCCCTGGCCCTTGCCGGGAATCAGCGCCGGCGTGATGGTGTCTGTATCTCCGAACGAGTACCGCCCGAACAGAGTACCGCGGTTGCCGATCTGCTGGTCTATCCGCGCGTCCACCTGGTTGGTGTTTTGTTCGCGCACCGGACTCCACACGAAGTTGTTGCTCAAGCCGCTGCTGGTTGGTTGCGGGTAAAGAGCGATTAGACGCATTGCCGGGACGTCCATGCGGTCCAGCGGGATCCGATTGTTGGGGAAAGGAGTGCGGCTAAAGCTGGAACCGCTTGGCGTGTTTGTCAGCGGGTCGTAGATCGTCCCCAGGCCGGAGAAATCGCCGTTCCGCATGGCCAGAGTCGGCACGGTGCTGGTGAAAGTCTGGCCTCTCCGCTCCCGGAAGCCCTCATAGCTGACGAAAAAGAAGGTCTTGTCCTTCAATATCGGCCCGCCGAGGGTGCCGCCGAATTGATTGAGGATGTAATGCGGTTTCGGCTGGGTGGGCGGTGAAAAAAAGTCTCTGGCATCCAACGCCTGGTTGCGCAGAAACTCGTAAGCGCTGCCGCGAAACTGGTTCGTGCCCGATTTCACAGAGACATTGACGACGCCGCCGGCGTTGCGGCCGAACTCGGCCGAATAAAGGCTCGTCTGTACCTTGAACTCCTGCACGGCGTCGATGGAAGGCTTGATGGCGATTGTAGTGTGAATCCGGTCGTAGTTGTCGATGCCGTCGATCAGGTAGGTATTGCTCGAATCCCGTGTGCCATTGACGAAGAAAGAGGATCGAGGCCGCGGGTCGTCCGGCCGGTCGCCGCCGCCGATGGTTCCGGTCGCGCCAAAGTTGGCGCCCGGCACCAACGTCACGAGCTGAGAGAAATTTCGCTTGTTCAACGGCAAATCGACGATATCTCTCTGCGACACGACCGTCCCCAACGAGGAGGTTTCGGTTTCTACAAGCGGCGCCGGCGCCTCCACCACCACGCGCTCCGCCAGCGATCCTACTTCGAGCACGAGGTCGATGCGGGCCGTCTGGTTCACCTCCAACTCGACGCCGCGCCGCACGGCGGTTTTGAAACCTTGCAATTCGGCGGTCACCGTATAAGCGCCGACACTCAGCACAGGGAATACATAAATCCCCCGTGCGTTGCTGACGGTCGTAAATTTCGCGCCGGTGTCGTCGTTAGTTGCCGAAATCGATGCGTTGGCAACGACAGCGCCGGAGGAATCCGTGACCGTGCCCCGGATCGAGGCTGTGTTTACCTGGGCGATGGCCAAAGTTTGCAAACAGAACAGAACCGCCGCCATGGGCGCACGGCGGCGCCACCAAAGCGTTTTTGATCTCATACTCAGCGACCCCTTTCGCGGATCTCGAGGACCCAAGCCCCCTGCGCCGGCAGAGTCTTTGTCAGCACCAGGCGCGATCCCTCCTGCCGATACGATACGGCTTCGCCGGTAACCAGATTCCGCACGGACGGCGTTGGGAACGGCGGCCGTAGCCGCACTTCTGCCGGCAAGTCTTTTTCGCCGTCATTCAAAATGAAGTCAAGGGTGTAACCCGGCCCTTCCAGATATCGGACTTCCACCCCGGGAGAAGCCGAGACCGGGCGTTCGACGCCTGCCCAATCCAGCAGACCTTGAAAGAAACGCCTCAGTTGAACGTCTCTGGTTCGTTCGTAGGCCAGACTCAGATACGAGCCCACATAGACCGTCTTGCCCTTGCCGTGAGTCGAAGCGACGATGGCCGGCGAGCCGTCCTCAAAGGCGGCGAGCACTTGGCCCGGCCCCTCCACCTCCAGCGCCTCCTGATAGATGAAGCCAGGCAGGCGCGCCTCCGGCTGCAAGAGAGGTATGGCGGCGTTTTTCGACTTCACGATCAGGGCCGTGCGTTGGACGGGCGTTACTACGATCTCGCGGACGCCGAAAATTTTGTCGAGGCCAAAACCCGGAATGGTGGCTGTGGCATAGCCGCGGGCGTCATTCCAGGCCGTGCGCGCCTCAGCCGCTACGCAGCCGCCTTCTTGAATGAACCGCATGATAGCCCGTGCGGTTCCTTCACTCATCATGATGGGATAGGGAACGTAAAGCAACTTGTAGCCGGAAATCCCGTTCTCGGCTATGTCGTCGGCATGCACATAATCGATCGGCACATTTTCGGGGAACAGAGCGCGGTACATTCCCATCCAGGAATCTCGCTCGACACCTTCGTATTCGTCCTGTGCTCCCGCCGCCGGCAGCCGCCGCGGGCCGCCCACCATGTAGGCCAGCGGGTTATACAAAATGGCGACCTGGGCTTTCGGGGGCCTCGCTTTGAGAAACAGCTCTCCATGCGCACTGACCGTTTTGGCGATTGAGCCGAGCACCTTGGCGCGCTCGGTGATCCGCCCGTCCAGATGAATCAATCCAAAGCCTCCGGATTCATAACCCGAGCTCATGGGATAAAAAGCGTAAAAATTGAGTCCTTTGGCGCCGCGGGCGAGGGCGCTCCAGGCCCAATTGGTCAAATCCCCGGAGGTGACCGGGGCGCCCACGCGCAGGCCCACGGTCCCAAACCCGGCTTGGAACTCCCCGAGAACGAAGCCATCCGAAAATCGATAGCCCGCCGATCGCGCGAAATCGAGCCGCGCGCCATGGGCTACGGGATCCAGTCCCACTGGCGTGGAGTGCTTTGGGTACGACGAGAGGCCCCAGTATTGAATGACGCGCGCCATTTTCCAGTCATCCGGATTGCCATTGCCCGCGAGCGGGCTGGTCACAATGGAGGGAGAAGCCGAGTGGCTGGAAACCACTCCCCGTGGAGCTTCCTTCAACACCGCCTCGGCCTTCGCGCGAAGATCCTCGGCCAGCTTATCCAGCAAAAAATAGCGCCAGTCGATGTAGTCGGAATAGGAAAGAATGGTGCTGAACCGCGGCGGTTCAAGCTGGCTCCAGTCGGTGAACCCGCGGTACCACGCGCGGTTTACGGCCTCGAGCGTTCCATATTTCTTTTGCATCCAATTGCGAAACCGGCGGGACGTGTTGGGACAGTAGCAAAACTCCGGGGCCGTCAGGAAACGCATCGACGCCCAATTGATAATGTGCGGCTCGCTCCACAAATCCCAGCCGTAAAACGAGCGATGCTTTTGGGCCTCGCGGGCGAGAGCCGCGTAGAAGCTGAGCACCCGCTGCCGGACCTGCGGATGATCAAAGCAGAATCCGGGCGAGGCCTGCGAATCGACGACGTAGCCGCTGTTCGCTACGAAGCGGGCGTCCGGATACTGAACCCCCACCCAATCCGGCGCTGAATCCACGTAAACCTGGATATTCACCCGCAGGCCCAATTCATCCGCCAGTTCCAGAATCTGCCGGAGGTGGCGCAGGTCATATTGGCCGGGAGCAGGCTCGGCAGTGGCCCAATCGACCCAGCACTTGACCGTGTTGAACCCGAGGTCCTTGATCTTCTGGAGGTCGGCCCGCCAGGCCGCGCGGTTTTTCTCCGGATCCGGTTCCAGCATGGGCGCTCGCGCCTTTCCGCCCCCGTACCACACGGCAAACGGGAAGAACGCCTCTTCTCCCTGGCTGCGGGCCTGCTCTTTTGGGAAATTAGCTTGGGCCAACACCTCCGCCGGCCAAATCGAAAGGGCCAGCCAGAGTACCAGCAGGCTGGCCATTGAGCGGTTCAGCGCCCGTGTTTCGGCCTTCATGACGTGCCTCCTGCGGCTCAGGCATCACGAACATCCCTGACCAGGTCGAGAACAATTTTGTAGCGGTCGCCGTGCATAAATGACTCGACAAGCTCGAAGGGACGGCCGTCCTCCAGAAACGTAATGCGCTCGGCCGCCAATGTCGGATCTCCCTCGGCGACGCCAAGCAGCGCGGCAATCTCCCTATGCGCTGCCACGGCATAGTGAGTCTCTCGCGCGCGGGCGGGGACAATCCCGTATTTTTGCCGGAGCACTTCGTAAAGCGACGCTGCGCCAAGACGCTCATGAACCAGGTCAGGGGCCACATCGAGCGGCAGATAAGCGGTTTGAATTCCCATGGGCTGGTCGTCCGCGATGCGCAGACGGCGCAGCCGAAGCACCAGTGCGCCCTCCGCCAGTTGCAGTTTCTCTGCAACTTCTCCTTCTGCGGCGATCACTTCTTGAGAAAGAACACGTGAGGATGCGGTGCGCCCGTGCCGGCGCATTTCCTCCGTGAAACTGGTCAATTCCCGAGGGCCCTGCTCGATTTTGGGACTCGCGACGAACGTGCCTCGACCTTGCTCCCGGCGGACGTAGCCGGCCAAAGCCAAGTCGCGCAACGCGCGGCGGACGGTTATCTTGCTCACGCCATAGCTGCACGCTAGTTCGTCTTCCGACGCGATGCGGTCGTCGGGCTTCAATTCGCCTGATTGGATCTTGCTCAGCAGATCGGTATGGACCTGATGATAAAGCGGAATGGGCAGTTCCTTACTCAGCATATTTATATAAAATCCTAATGTTATACCGATATAATCTTACTGTCAAGGCTGCCCTTCCGTTCAAACGTCTTCTGCCGGGGACGGCCCACTAGTGCTAACGCCGGGGACCAAGCGGCCGGGTTCCCCATCAGGGTTGGATTCCGGGTTTCCCTTGGATCGAACCGCTGGCCAGTTGCTCGACCAGCGCGGAGAGCCGGAAACATCCCGCGCGATGATCAGGACGGATTCGAGCAGCGTACTTGTCAACCCGCGGTTGTGCGAAGCTGAGCGCGTGGGATCTGGAAAAAGGCGGCGTGCCGTTCGCGACGCTGTTCGAGAACGCCGGCCGGGAGATCGGCGCCAGCGGCGCCTGAAGACTCTTGAGCGTGTGCTGTCGAAGGCCGGCGTGGGCTCGCGTGCACAGGCGCGAAGCATCATTCATGCGCGGCGGGTTCAGGTGAACGGCCGCGTGGTACAGAACCCCGATCACTGGGTGGACCTCGAGCAGGACTGCGTGCGGCTGGACGGCCGTCCGCTCAGCCCCAAGCGCAAAGTGTATCTTTTGCTGTACAAGCCGGCGGGCTACCTGACAACACGGACCGATCCAAGCGGACGTCCCACGGTTTACGATCTGTTAGAACACTGTTCCCAGTGGGTGTTTCCCGTGGGCCGCCTGGATCGGGATACGAGCGGTTTGCTGATTTTGACTAACGATACTGAACTGGGCGAAAGACTTACCAATCCCGCCTACAAGACGCCGAAAACATACCTCGTCAAGACCGCAGCCAAGCTCGACGACGCTGCCTTGGAGCGGCTCCGGCGCGGCGTCGCACTTCGAGGCGAGGAGGATCGCCCCACTTTGCCCGCGGAAGTCAGGCGAGTGCGCGATTCGGCGCGGCACACCTGGCTGGAAATTACGATTACGGAAGGACGCAACCGGCAGGTGCGCCGCATGATAGAAGCGGTGGGAAGCAAAGTGCTGAAGCTGGTTCGGACGCGCATTGGTCCGCTTGAGATCGGCGAGCTTCCTATCGGCCGATGGCGGGAACTAACCTTGGAAGAAATCCGTCTTTTGTGTCGAGCTTAAAACTTATAAGTACAATATTTTCAGTTAGATAAATTTTTTTCTTGTCACTCTCTGCCTGAGTGTGCTAATAATCGAAATCTGGCCCGGTAGGGTTAGATCCAAGTTTCAGTTTTCTGTTTCGAACCCAAGTTTACATCCTTTGGAGGTGCGAACCCATGAAGATTCGTCCGCTCTATGACCGGATTGTGGTTCAGCGGATCGAGGAAAAGGAGACGGTCCGGGGAGGGATCATCATCCCCGATACCGCTAAGGAAAAGCCCCAAGAAGGCAAAGTGATTGCCGTGGGGAAGGGCAAGATGCTCGAAGACGGGAAGATCATTCCGCTCGACGTGCAGGTTGGCCAGAACGTGCTGTTTGGCAAGTACGCGGGCAACGACATCCGGCTGGATGGCCAGGAATATCTGCTGATGCGCGAGGATGAGGTGCTGGGAATTCTGGAGGGCAAGGAGGCGTAAATGGCAAAACAAATCGTATACGGTGAAGATTCGAGACAGGCTATTTTGCGTGGGGTGAATGCTCTCGCCAATGTGGTAAAGGTCACCTTGGGTCCCAAAGGCCGCAATGTTGTTTTGGAAAAAAAGTTTGGCGGGCCGACGATCACCAAGGACGGCGTGACGGTCGCGAAAGAAATCGAGCTCGAGGGAAAGCTGGAGAATCTGGGCGCCCAGATGGTGCGCGAGGTGGCTTCGAAGACGAGTGACGTGGCCGGCGACGGCACTACCACCGCCACGATTTTGGCCCAGGCGATCTATCGCGAGGGCGTAAAGAGCGTTGCCGCTGGCGCAAACCCGATGGCTTTGAAGCGCGGGATCGACAAGGCTGTGGAAGCGGTTGTCGAGAAGATCAAAGAGCTTTCGAAACCGGTCTCCGGCGAAGCGATCGCGCAAGTGGCTACTGTTTCCGCGAACAACGATTCCGCGATCGGCAAGATCATCGCCGAGGCTATGGAGAAGGTCGGCAAGGACGGCGTGATCACGGTCGAAGAGTCCAAAACCATGGAGACGGTGCTGGATGTGGTCGAAGGCATGCAGTTCGACCGCGGCTACCTGTCGCCCTATTTCGTTACGGACGCCGAGCGCATGGAGTGCGTGCTCGAGGACCCGTACATCCTGATTCACGAGAAGAAGATCAGCAACATGAAGGATCTGCTGCCGCTGCTGGAGCAGATCGCGCGGTCCGGCAAGCCGCTGCTGATCGTGGCGGAAGAAGTGGAAGGCGAAGCGCTGGCCACGCTGGTGGTGAACAAGCTGCGGGGGACGCTAAACTGCTGCGCGGTGAAGGCGCCCGGTTTCGGCGATCGCCGGAAAGCGATGCTGGAGGATATCGCGATCCTGACCAACGGCAAGGCGATCATGGAGGAGACCGGCATCAAGCTCGAAGGTGTTCGTCTGGAGGACCTCGGCCGGGCCAAGCGGGTGACGGTAGACAAGGACAACACGACGATCGTCGAAGGCGCCGGATCGAAGAAGGCGATCGAGGGGCGCGTGAAGCAGTTGCGGACCCAGATCGAGGAGACCACGTCGGACTACGACCGGGAGAAACT
>Ga0070741_10005263_pt1 | contig 28917 bp, 21 predicted proteins | sample Coa_R1_4_FD_66440 | JGI IMG/M metagenome (GOLD analysis project Ga0070741, IMG submission 66440) | Surface soil microbial communities from Centralia Pennsylvania, which are recovering from an underground coalmine fire - Coalmine... | ecosystem: Environmental > Terrestrial > Soil > Unclassified ... | reverse complement strand
CTGTTCTTTACCCGCGCTACCGGGGAGAGTCCGTCAAGACCCGCCGGGTTGATCTCACGTTTATTCCGTATTACGCCTGGTCCAACCGCATGGCGACCGGGATGCAGGTATGGACGCCTGTGCTGGAATCCTGATTGCCTCCGGGGATTCCGTTGGGCAAGATTCGAGGACGGGTCGATTGTTGCGCTGGAGAATTGCGGTCCTGGTGAGTGCGGCGATAGCCATCAGCTATCTGGACCGGCAGACTCTTCCGGTTGCGGTGAATGCCATCGCGAAGGATATCCCTCTTTCCAACCAACAGTTCTCCACTTTGCAGTCTGCCTTCCTGCTCTCTTACGCGTTCATGTACGCCGGCGGAGGGAAGTTGGCGGACGCTCTGGGAACGCGCACCGGCTTCACCGTGATCATGATTTTCTGGTCGCTGGCTTGCGCGAGCCACGCGCTGGCAATAACTTTTGGAATGCTGGCCGTAAGCAGGTTCCTGCTGGGGATGGGCGAAGGAGGCGGCTTTCCGGCCGCGACACGAGCGGTGGCCGAGTGGTTCCCAACGAGCGACCGTGCCACCGGAATGGGCATTATTAACGCCGGAACGTCGGTCGGAGCGGTCATTGCTCCGCCTCTTATCGCCGTCATTCTGAGCTTTGCGACCTGGCGCTGGATCTTTGTGCTCTCGGGCGCGCTCGGCCTTTTGTGGACGGCGTGGTGGCGGCTTTCGTATTTCGTCCCGAAGCCCGAGGCGCTGAAGCTCCAGGAGCGAGAGATACCGCAGGCGCCGGCAGTTGATCCCCGCTGGATCTCGCTGCTGCGCATCCGGGAGGTCTGGGGAATGGTCGTCGCTAAATTCCTGAGTGACGCCGCCTGGTACTTTTATCTCTTCTGGTTGCCGAAGTACTTGTACGACGCGCGCGGGTTCGACACGAAGGCGGTGGGAACATTTGCCTGGATCCCGTATGCTGCGGCTGGAATCGGTTGCCTCGCCGGCGGCTGGTTCTCAAGCTCCCTGGTGCGCCGTGAATTCTCACTGGGCGTGGCGAGAAAGCTGGCTCTCGGGCTGAGTGCGGCCGTCATGCCTCTGATTATTCTGGTGCCGCACGTTGCGGTATCGTGGGCGATCACAATTTTCAGCATCGCCTATTTTGGCCAGCAGTCCTGGTCAACTTTGATTATGGTTTTGCCAGCGGATTTGTTGCCGCGGCGGGTAGTCGGCTCCGTCGCCGGACTCGTAGGCTTCGGAGGAGCTATGGGGGGAATCGCGTTCGGACAACTCGTCGGCTATTTGCTGGATCACGGTATCGGCTACGGTACGGTGTTCACGCTGGCGGGAATGTTCCATGTAGCGGCATTCCTCGTCATTCTCGGCGCGATTCCCGCCTTTCAACCTGCGGATGTCGAGCGCCGCTTGAGATATCAAGGAGCGCAATGAAGATCAAAGAGATTCGCACGCGAGTGTTCCGCTGGCGAGGCAAGACGGCCCCCCTGCCGCCGCACTTCTGTACGAATCCCATGGACCTTCTGCAGTTGCCGCAAGCGTCCATGGGCACATTCACTTTTCATGGATGGCTAGTGGTCGAGGTTTTCAGCGATGATGGCCTCGCAGGGATAGGCAATGCGGCGCTGGCTCCGCAGCTTGCCAGGCAGGCCGTCGACCTTTACCTCAAGCCACTGTTGATCGGGCAGAACCCCTGGGATGTCGAGTTCCTCTGGCAGCACATGTATCGCAAGACCATGGCGTTCGGCCGCAAGGGAATTGGCATGGCGGCGATCAGCGCCGTCGACATTGCCCTGTGGGATCTTCTGGGGAAAGCGGCCAAGCAACCCGTCTTCCGCTTGCTGGGAGGAAGGACGAAACCCAGAATCCCGGTGTATGCCAGCCGCCTCTATGCGGCCGAGTTGAGTGACTTGGCTGCGGAGGCAAAACGCTATAAAGAGGACGGCTTCAGGGCGATGAAGCTTCGTTTCGGATGGGGACCCGTGGACGGAGCCGCGGGGATGCAACGCAACGTCGACCTGGTTCGCACTGTGCGAGAGACGGTGGGAAACGATGTCGATGTTATGGCTGACGCCTACATGGGATGGACGCTCGATTACGCGAAGCGAATGCTCCCCCTGCTGGAGCCCTTTCATCTTCGCTGGCTGGAAGAGCCCGTTATCCCGGATGACATCCGGGGCTATGCTGAGTTGAAGTCGTACGGGAGAATTCCGATTGCGGGAGGCGAGCACGAATTCACTTTGTTTGGATTTCGTGATCTGCTGCAGGCGCGCGCCTTGGACTACATTCAGTTTGACACCAACCGGGTGGGCGGAATCACCCAGGCGCGCAAGATTGCCGCCCTGGCAGAATCGCACGGTATTCCAGTAATCCCGCACGCGGGCCAGATGCACAACTATCACGTAGTCATGGCAAGTCTCAATTCGCCGATGGCTGAGTATTTTCCGATGGTGGATGTCGAAGTCGGGAATGAACTCTTCTGGTATCTATTCGCCGGGGAGCCAAAGGCCAAGGACGGATTCATCGACTTGTCCGACGATGTGCCCGGTCTCGGCCTGTCCATTCAGGAGAAGAACCTGCGGGAATTCGAGGTTATCGAATAGAGGAGTAAAACAGAACTGATGACGCGGCTCGTTCAACTGAAGAAGGGACCTGTGCGGCGCGTAGCGCTGGTGGAAGAACCGCAGTTGCGCATACTCGACGGCTGTACCTCCGTCTATGAGCTGGCAATCTCCGCGCTGCGGACGGGATCGAAGCTCAATGAATTGGCCCAGAAGCGGCTGACCCTGGAGCGCCTGGATTACGATCTGGTGTACGGAGGGAAATCGGAATGGAAGCTCCTGCCGCCGATCGATCATCCCGAAGAGCCCGCCCGCTGCATGATCTCGGGGACCGGCCTCACCCATCTGGGCAGCGCACGCGACCGCCAGTCGATGCATGCCGTCGCGGCCGGCGAAATGACCGACAGCATGAAGATGTTTCATTGGGGCCGGGAAGGAGGCCGTCCGGCGGCTGGACAGGTCGGCATTCCTCCAGAATGGTTCTACAAGGGGACGGGAACGAGTCTGCGCGCGCACGGGCAGCCGCTCGAGATTCCCGGTTATGCAGAGGACGGCGGCGAGGAGGCGGAGATTGCCGGCATTTACCTGGTGGGCCCGGATGGAACGCCCCATCGCGTGGGAATGGCTGGCGGCAACGAATTCTCGGACCATCGCTTCGAAAAGAAGAACTACCTCAATCTGGCGGGATCGAAACTGCGTACCTGTGCGCTGGGGCCCGAACTCGTGTTAGACCCGCAGTTTTCTTCCGTGGCGGTGAACGTGGAGATTACCCGCAGCGGGCGGCAGCTATGGGCGGGAACGTTTCGAACTGGCGAGGATGAAATGTGCCACAGTCTGCGAAACCTCGAGCACCATCACTTCAAATTCGAAGCGCACCGTCGCCCCGGAGACGTGCACGTGCACTTCTTCGGTACCGATTGCCTTAGTTTCGGAGCCGGCATCAAGCTGGAAGATGGCGACAGCATCCAGGTTTCGTTTGAGGGATTCGGCCGTCCGCTCCGCAATCCGGTGCATGTGGCAAAGCCGGAGGCTATCCCCATCGAAGTGAGTTCGCTAGGGTGAGAGAAATGTCCAAACCCGCTGTCGCAATTCTAGGCTTGGGAATCATGGGAGGGGGGATGGCTTCCCGCCTCCTTTCTAGGGGATTTTCACTCACGGTGTACAACCGGTCCCGCGAAAAAGCAGAGAAATACGCCGCTTCCGGAGCCTTCGTGGCCGACACTCCTCGGCAGGCGTCGGCGCGAGCGCAGGTAGTGATCGCCATGGTGGCGGATGATGCCGCATCCCGCGGCATTTGGCTCGGGCCAGACGGCGCGCTCGCAGGGGCCGCTCCCGGGACGCTGTTGCTCGACTCCAGCACGATCTCGGTTGCGTGGGTGAAGGAACTGGCCGGGGCGGCGGCGGAGAAAGGATGCGAGTTGTTGGACGCGCCTGTTACCGGAACAAAACCACACGCGTCGTCGGGCGAATTGTTTTTTATGGTGGGCGGCTCGGCCGCGGGCTTCGATCGCGCGCGGGAAGTACTTTCCGCGCTGGGAAGGGAAGTGCTGCACCTCGGCCCTGGCGGCAGCGGAGCACTGATCAAGCTGATCAACAATTTCGTCTGCGGAGTCGAAGCCGCTTCCTTCGCCGAGGCAATGGCGCTGGTGAACGCCAGCGGCCTGGATCGCGAAAAATCCATTGCGGTTCTCGGCAACAGCGCGCTCGCCAGCCCCCTGATCAAGCGAATGCTCGCCAGCATGGGCGCAAATGATTTCACTCCCAACTTCCCCCTGAAACTCATGACGAAGGACATCGGATACGCTATCAACGAGGCGGGCAGGATTGGTGTTCCACTCCAGACCGCGCGTCCGGCGCTGGATGTTTTCAGGAAAGCTGTGGAGAAGGGCCTGGGCGATCAAGACTTCTCGGCGGTAGTTAAGGCTGCGGGGAAGAGCTGAGACGGTTACCAGGCGATCCGCACCAGCGACATCGCCTGCCGCGGCAAAGAGAAGTGCAGTCGCAGCGAGCCCTTCCGGATCGGCGCCGACTCAGGAGAGGCCAGAAGCTGGAGCTGTCCTTCCTTCTGCAATTGCTCATATTGGGAGGCGGAGAGCGTCTGCGGCGATCCCATTTGCTGCCATGCGGTGAAGGCATTGCTGTGACTCGAGTCGATGCGAAGGTGCTCCACCATGGCGCGCGTCACCTCGGCTGGCAATCCGTCAACAATTAGATCAATGTCGGCCGCCGGCGCTGAGACGTCGTCATCATGGTAGTTCCAGATCAAGGCCTCGATCTCGCGGTCTTTGCGCCCAGCGATCAGGTTCACATCCGGTTCATGGCGAACGCCCCGCGCCAGAACATCTTCCGTCGCCAAGGCTGCTGAACTGGTCGCTCGCACCCGCTCGCTGCCCAACAATCCAAACATCCGGAAGGCATTCAGAACGGGCTTGTCGATGCCGTTGGTCGCCAGTTCTCGAAAGCCGGCAAACGGCGGTTGGTCCTCGAACTCGAATGCCCAGGTCACTGATCCCAAAAAGTTCATCTGCTCGTCTCTGGCCAGTTCATAGATTCTGTCCAGGACTTCGGTGGTGTAGATGGCGTAGAGAGGCCCGTTGCGATACGAATTTTGCGGATTCGTTTTTGCCGAGCACGCGGCGCAACCTTCCGGGTCAGATTCGCCAAGCACGATGGGCGTATGCCGCCACTGCGGGAACGATGCCACAATCTTAAAGCCTTCTTCAATGGACGCCAGTTGCCGTGCGATGCCCATTTGCACATGATTTCCCTCCCATTTCGGGGAACCCTTCGGGTGATAGGAGATGAAATCAAGGCGCGAACCGATCTTTCCGCTGGAGTAGTTTTTTCCGTGAGCACAATGCTCCAGAAAGAGGCGCAGGAAGTCGGCCGCCTTCGCATTCGCGGGGCCGGTGCTATCTGGCCCTCCGATGCGCGCTGCCGGGAATGCCCGCAGGATTGCCTCCGCCGAGAAGTCGTAGAGCTTGAAATATTCCTCCGGGGTGCCCTTCCAATACGGAATATCCGGCTCGTTCCAAACTTCCCAAAGCCAGGTATTCACTTCTTTATCGCCGTATCGAGCGCGGAGATGGCGCGCAAACTGGAACACAAGTTCCGCCCACTTCTGATAGTCCCTGGGTGGATATGCCCATCCAGTAAAGATATCGCCGTCGGGAAAAGTGTGACGATAGGGTTGAGGATGACTTGAGAGAGCTTCGGGCATGAACCCGACTTCGACCAAGGGCTTGATGCCTGCCTCATGGAAAGCGTCGAAAATCTGGTCGAGAATCGTCCAGTTGTACACCGGCTTGCCCGCGGAATCCTCGGTATAAACGTTCGTCGAGCCCCACTTCAACGAAGAGGATCCGTCCCCCGAGGTCAGGAGATTGTGCACGCGCACATAAACCGGAGCGCGAGACAAAGCCGATAGTTCCGACAGCAGCTTCTTGCCGTTTGGGGCATAGCTGTAGTTTGGCTCGTCATAACCGAAGTACGTCCAGATTGGAGCCAACGCTCCATCGGACTGATTCGCGTGTACAGCCATGTGCACGGTTGGCTGAGTCTGTTGCGGCCAGGAGGGCAGGCTTGAGAGGATCGCGAGCAGAACAAAAATGCCCGTTCTGACACACCACTTGGCTGTTCGCGCAGAGCAAAGCAAGGGGTTACGCATGGGTCCGACGCATCATACGTCCGGGAAGCCGCGTTAGACTACTATGCATCGGAAAATTCACGCAATTATGCGTTCCGCAAATCCGCGGGGACGCCGGACACCATGTTAGTTCGCACTACTGGGAAAGTTCTTGCAGACTACGGCCTTGGCGCAATCGGCTGACAGCCGAATTGGACCGATTACTTCGGCTCTGCGGAATCGCGACTTCGAAATGAGATGCTCTGTACGTTCTGTATGTCCGGTGGCCGATATGAGAAAGCGGACGCTGACTTCGAAAGAGCCGAGCAGTTCGCACAATGTCCTGCCCGCTTTAGAGAAATCGTTTACCAGGAAATCCTATGACCGCGGGTGGCCGGCGTCAATCGCATTCGCTGCCCTCTCTGCAGATGGAGCAGGAACCCGGCTCAGGCAGCGGTTTCGCGAGTGACGATCTCGTCGATCTCAGCGATTTCGGCGGCGTTCAGGCGAAAGGTAGCCGCGCCGATGATCCCCGCCACCTGTCTGCGGTCGCGGAACCCGACAATCGCTCCCGTCACCGCCGGATGGTTCAGGGTCCAGGCAATCGCCACTTCGCCGGGGCTTCGGCCGTGCCGATTGCCGATCTCGCGCAAATGCTCGACTACTTTCAGATTTCTCGATAGCGCCGGCTCATGAAAGCCGGGGAGATTCCGCCGCCAATCCTCCGGCAGAAAGTTCGCCACACGCTCCCGCGTCATCGCCCCCGTGAGCAGGCCGGCGTACATCGGCGAATACACGATGACGCCGATGTTCTGCTGCCGGCAGAAAGGAAGAACGTCGCGCTCGATCTCACGCCGCACCACGGCGTAGGGCGGTTGCAGAGAAGTGATGGGCGCGATGGCCTGAGCCCGCTTCATCTGGGCCACGCTGAAATTCGACACCCCGATAAAACGAACTTTGCCTTCTTTCTTCAGGCGGGCCAGTTCGGTCCAGCCTTCCTCGATGTCCTCGTCCGGTTCCGGCCAATGGATCTGGTACAAGTCGATGGCGTCCACTTTCAGCCGGCGCAGGCTGTCTTCGCATTCGCGCCGGATCGACTCAGCCTTCAGGCTGGCCCCAACATTACCGTGCTGGTCCCAGACCCGCTCGCATTTGGTGAAGATGTAGGGCTTTGGACTGCGGCCCTGGATGGCCCGTGCCACCATTTCTTCGGAATGGCCAAGTCCATACAAGGCAGCGGTGTCGATCCAGTTCAAGCCATAATCGAGTGCCGCGTGGATGGCAGGGACTGAATCCTCATCACTTTGCGGGCCCATACTTCCATTCCACCCGCTCCCGCCGATCGCCCAGGCCCCGATTCCGATGGGGGTGATCTGAAGATCGCTGTTGCCAAGACGACGAAGTTCCATGCGTTTTTTTCCTGACTTCGAAGCCAGTTTGACAGAAATACCGGAAAAAAGCCTAATGCAGGGAGGCGGTTTTAGCAAACGCTTACTGGCAATTCGGCCCCCGTCCGCCCCAACCCCTCAATTGACCTTCACGGTTATGACCGACACGGAGTGTTCCGGAAGAATGACGGCGAAAGGCGAAGTGTTCACCGGGCTCTCCGTGATGCGCACCAGGTCGGGATGAGCGAAGTCATTCGCTACGCTCAATCCGCCTCCGTTCAATGTTTCCAGATGTGCCTCTGGCGAGATGTGAGCTCCATTCACGAGTACTTTCATCGATACCGCATGAGAGGGGTCGGTGTTCACCACTTTGATGAATATCCGGCGGCCATCCGAGGAACGGGTCGCGACTGCGTCGATCGTTGGTACATCCGTTCCTTCGAGAGAGGAATTGAACGCCGGTCCGCTTAGGGTGCTGGCCAGTCGCTCGGCTCCAAGGTGAGACGCGTACAGCTGATTCACCAGATAAGTTGGCGTGACATAGACAGCATGCCGGCTTGCCTGGACGATGCCTCCGCTCCATCCGTTCACCATGTCCGATACCGCACTCATCTGAACCACATCACCGGTGCGCTCGAAAACATTCATGAGTCGCGCCGCGTAGACGGCCGACTGCATGGAGTGCTGCGCGGGAACCGGCAATGTCGTGTTCCACTCGTTAACCGCCAGTTTGATGTCGTGCCCGGGCACGAGTTCCTGAAACATCTGCTTCATCTGAAGATAAAACTTCTCGTACCGCAGCGGGTGCGCCCGTAGATTGTCAGCGTCTCCCTTCATTTCGGCGGGACCGTAGTAGTGATGAACCGACAAGTAGTCGATGTTCCTCCCGGCCATTTTAAGAACGGTTTCGTTCCAACTCAGATTGTTGTCGCCGGTGGCAATGATCTTGATGGAGGGATCCACGGCACGCATCTTCTCCACATAGCGGTTCAGATTCGCGGCGTAAGTACGCGCATCGCTGTGGCCCCGGACCCAATCGCCCCAGATCTCGTTGCCGATCTCCCAATAGCGCACGCGGAACGGTTCCGGATTGCCGTTGGCCGCGCGGATGGAGCCATACCTCGAATGGGCGTCTCCATTGCAATATTCCACCCAGGCCGCCGCTTCCTCTGCGGTCGCCCCGCGCCCTTCCACGTTGACGGTGATCGAGGGTTCCGCGCCGACTCTCCGCGCGAATTGAATGAACTCATCGGTTCCAAAATTACTGGGTTCCAGTTCCTTTGCCCAGGACTCGTTTATCCACACCGGCCTGCGGTCGCGAGGACCGATCCCCCACTGCCAGTGATAATCCTGAGCGACGTTTCCCCCGGGCCATCGGATAAACGCCGGGTGCAGCGCCGCCACTAGTTGCTCCACGTCATGGCGGACGCCGCCTTGCGCGTCTCCCGGCAACAATGAAACCTGATCGAGCCATACGCGCCCGTTGCCCTCAAACAGAATCGCCAGTTTTGCCAAAGGGTCGGATTTGACGGGCCGGAGCGTGAACGAGTAATTCTTCCAATCCCCGGAGATCTCTCTGAGCACAGCGCTCGCGTACTGTTCTCCTCCGGTCTGATCCGCCTCCAGTGTGATGACGGCATTCCCCACATAATCTGCGCTCTTGAGCCAGACATATCCGCGATAGTCGAGTCCCGCGCGCACGGGAATCCATCCCTGGTGGACGCCTCGCCGCTGCGGGGCCTCTCTGTGGACATCCACGCGAAGCGAGTGCTGGCTCGGGAGCGTATTCTCGCCTCCAACAGTGGGAAGATAAACGCCGGAGTCCCAGGAGAAGCGCAACCCACCGTCATCGTTTCTATCGTCGGGATCGCGCTCCCAGTACCGCGGCAGCCCCAGGGCATTGGGCTGCTCGTCGAAGCCCCGGTCACGCACTAATTCCGCATCGAGGCCGCCTTTAATGTCCTGGAACATGAACTCCGCGAATTGCCCGTACAATGTTGGACTGATGGAGTTCTCGACCTTGCTTGCGTCGATCGTGAGTGTCGCTGCCGCGTTCTGCGCTCTCGCTGCGCACAGAAAACAATTCAGCAGCAATACTTGCTGCAGTAAACGCGAAACGGTGCGGGCTGCAGTATGGCTGTAGGGCGTCATGGTGTGAAATGCCTTTGCGTTCCCGGAATTAGAGAACGTAGTATGCCTTAAATCATCCGGCGTGCTAAGGGGACGTGCGATCCGGAAACGCAGACTTCGCTTTATCCGCCGGACTGGAGGATTGCGGATCAGGCCCGGCAGTTCTGGATTGGGAGATTTGGGCGGGGCCGCGTTTTGAAGATAGCTTAGCTCCCGACCCGGCCAGTGCGCAGAGAACGTAGAACAGCGCCGCATTCGCCGGTACATGCAAGTTGAAATCGACCAGGCTGTGCAGCAGTAGCCCGGTACATCCCAGCAAGGCGGCCAAAGAAACCGCCGCGTCCCACTTGAATTCCCAGCGGCGGGAGGTCGGGAATCCATTTCGATAGAGACGGAAGACGAACCAGAGCATGAGCCCGAATCCGATTACGCCCGTCTCTACCAGCAGCTGCGCATAGTCATTATGGGCCTCGTTCACGAAGAGATTGGTGTAGAAACTTCGGAAGGCCGGATAGATGGTGGGAAAAGTTCCCAGACCCCATCCCAACAGCGGCTTGTGCAGGAACATTTTCAGGCAGTCCCGGGTGATCTTGAAACGCATGTCGGGGCCCAGTTCCCCAAGGCGGCCCAGAACCTGACCTTTTCCCAGGAACAACAGGAAACCAAGAACTGATAGGCAAATGCCAAACGTACCCAGCGCAATCTTGATATTTCTCTTCTGGTAAAGGGCAATGGCGATGAAGGCAAGGACTTCGAAAGCGAAAGAGAGCATTCCGCCGCGCGAGCCCGAAAGAACGATCGTGGACGCCATCAGTACGGCGCAGAATCCCACCAGAACCCTCTTGGCGCCGCGTACCATGCGCCCCATCGCGATTACCAGCGGGAATGGAACCAGCATTTCCATGAGGCCGGCATAGTGGTCATGATTAACGTAGCTGCCGTAGATTGAGCCGTGGAAGCGTGGAGTGTAGAACCAGAAGAATTTGCCGCTGGAAGTCAACTCCTGGGCCAGGGCATAGAAAGCGTAGGCCACTCCAAAGACGATCAGGGCCATGCCAAATCTTTCACGCGCGTTTTCCCCCTGGACGGATTCTGTCGCGATCAGCAGCACCATGCCGTAGGCGACATATTGAAGCAATTCGTACTTTGTGACGTAGGGATACGCAGAGATACGAAAGGCCAGCTGCGCGATGAGGAGAGCAAAGAAGCAGAAAGCGGGAAGGTAAAGCGGATTGTCGGCCACCTTGAACCGTCCGGAAAACGTCTGTTTTCCTGCCCAGACCAGAAATAAAAGCGCCGCGGCGGCCTCGAAGGTAAATGTGGACCACTCGTCCACGGCGCCAAACGCCAGGATCGCGAAGAAGAGAACTGCGCTCAATCCGGCGACAAACCACGATTGCTGGTTCCGAGGCTTCCGATCAGGAACTAGATCCAGCTGGACCGAATCGGCGGTGTCGATGACCAGATGCGATGAGAGTCTCAATGTGTAGATCCTGAACCGCTGGCTTCCACCAGCCTCACATCATCAACCCACAGTTTGCCCCGGATCAGAGGGGCAGGCGGTTCGCGGGTTATTTTGATCAAAATCAGCTTGGTTTGCGGCCCGGTATGAAACCGTGCTTGTTGCTTATGCCAGGGATTGCTGCCCAGCAGGTCATCGGTCAGCACGTAAGAAGCCAGGGTATAAGCGTCTCCCAGTTGGAAGCGGGGGCCGCTCGCGCTGTCGATGTCCTGAGTCTTGGATTGCGCGCTGAAATCGTAGTCGGTGTCGGGCTTCACGGGAACGAATTGCGCGATGCCGACATCGGGGGTGCTCCGTCCGCCGAAGGTTACTGAGAGGGAGCGCGTGCCCGCGTAAAACTGATCGGTATCGATCGCTAACCGGGCGTCGGGCTTTGGTTCGTACCACCAGTCGAAGCCGCCGTTCAGCAGAGTCTCCTCGAAGCCGCCATTTACGATCAGGTTTGCTGGGGAGGGAAGATAGGGCCGGATTTCGCGGTTGATCTGGGCCAACTGTTGCCACGCCGCGCTGGCTGCAGCTACCTCATGGTTGGCGATCAGCAGCCGGAAATAGGAAAGCGCGGCCCTGGCGTCAAAAGGCTGCTGCAAGCTTGTCAGGCGTTCCCACGCAACTTTGGCGGCGGCAATTTCCTGCTTCACGACCAGCAGGTGCAGGAACGACAAATACAATTCTGGCCTTTGCGGCAAGGCAAGCGAGAAGATCTGATTGGCGTCTCCGCTGGCTCGCCAGCAAAGCTGCAGGGTGGAATCCACCGAATCCGGATCATTTGCCAGTACGGTGCGGAAGTAGGGCAGCGCCTTCTCGACATCGCCCTGGAGCAGGAAGAAATTGGCCGCTTCCCAGGCGACATGCGGCGTCATGGGGTCGGCGGCGGCGGCCCGCTGAACGGCTTCTGCCTGGCTCTCCGTACGTCCAGCGAGTTGATAACTTCCGGCCAGATCCAGCCAGTAGCTGGACTGGTAGGGATTCAGAGTGGTTGCAATCCGGAAATTTGTGATTGCGGCATCTACATTCGCCACCGAGAGCGCGAGATTGCGGGCGAGAAGGGCACGGTACTCGGCATTCGAAGGCTCCAGTTGTATTGCTTTTTCCACGCCCGCAGCGCCGGGCCGCGCCGCTAAGTGGGCCGCCCAAAACACGCGTCCTGCCAGCAGCAGATACGCTGCGGTGAGTACGAAGCAGGCCCCGGCGAAAGCGAGCCGGCGACCTGGAGACTGCAATTCCATCTGCATCTGTGTGGGTGCTGCCAGTAAAACGGACGATTAACCCCTGTGCAATCTGAAGCGCGCCGCATCAGGAAACTTTGCCGATGGGCTCTTCCTTCTGCTGTTCGTCGTAGTAATGGTCCGAGTATCGTCCGCCGTAGTAGTAATAGCCTTCCGTCGAATGCGTATTCAGGGCATTGAGCACGATACCCATGACCCGCGCATTGACCTGCATGAGCAGGTCACAGGCGCGACGGAGAACGATCTTGGTCGTTTTGCCGGAGCGGGCGACCAGGATGACCCGGTCCGCTTCGGGGGACAAAACAACGGCGTCGGTCACGGACAAACAAGGCGGGGTGTCAATAACCACATGGTCAAACTGAGTTCGCCAGTGTGCGATCTGCTCCTTCATGACAGCGGAGCCCAGCAGTTCCGCAGGCTGAGGCGGAATTGGACCCGCCGGCAGGATGGTCAAGTTAGGAACGTCGGCGAAGGGCATCGCGACATCCTCAAATTTATCGGCGCCGCTGATCAAAGTGCTCAGGCCTCCGCGCGAGCGAAATCCGAACATCCGGTCAATGCCGGGCCGGCGGAGATCAGCGTCCACCAGCAATACTCGGCCACCTCGCTGGGCCAGGACCAGGGCAGAATTAGCGCTGATCGTGGTCTTTCCCTCCTGAGGCACCGCGCTGGTGACCACGATGACCTTGGGCGGAGCGCCATACGAGGAGAGCAGAATCGAAGTTCGCAGGGAGCGGTAGGCTTCCGCGGCCTCGGATTTGGGCCGGGCAAAGGTGATCAGAGCCGACGATTGCGCTGGTTCCAGTTCGATCGCGGAAGGCTTCAGGCGCTTGCGCAGGGATCCGTTGGATGACATCTGCAACGGAATGGTTCCCAGGGCCGGCAAGCTCGAAACCATGCTGATCTCTTCGATGGTGCGGATACTGGTGTCCAGACTTTCCAGCGTGAAGGCCAGTCCCACACCGCACGCCAGGCCGAGCAGCAGACCGAACTGGATGTTTCGTGGAACGTTGGGCTTGATAGGGCTGGTGGGCGTCCTGGCCACATCGACCACGCGAATGTTGCTGGAGCGCAACCCGGCGCTTACCCCGGCCTCTTTCAGGCGCTGCAGCAAATCCTGATAGAGTTGCCGATTCGCTTCCGCATCGCGTTTCAGGACGGAATATTCGATCGCGCTTTCGTTGAGCTTGTTGGCTTCCTGCTTTTGCTCGTTGAAGGCAGTGACCAGCAGATTCTCCCTTTGGAGGGCAGCCAGGTATTCTTCGCGGATCTGCTCCTGCAATCGGCCCTTTTCGGCGGCGATTTCTTTGTCAATCTGCTTGATCTGGTTGTCGATCTCAACAACTTTGGGATACGCGGCTCCGAACTGAGTCGTCATCTGGGCGCGCTGGGTATCCAGTTCCGCCTGCTTTTCCCGCAACTTGCTCGTCATGGTGGTGTCGCCTTCACGCGCCGGTTTCGTGAAGACGGACGGATCGCCGCTGGCAGCCAGCTTGTAGGTCGCTTCCTTCTGAATGCGGTCCATCTCGGCCGCTGCGAGCTCACGGTTCAGTTCGTCCAGCTTGGCGGTGACGATATTCTGCTTCTCGTCGACTCCCAGGATGCTGTGATCTTTCTGGTAGCGGACAAGCTTTTCTTCGGACGTCTGAACTTTCAGCCGCAGGTCATCAATCTCGGTGTTTAACCAGTCCGACGTCTGGCTCACGGCTTCGTACTTGGTCTTGAAGTTCTGTTCGGTAAAAGTCCGCACCAGGGCATTCACGATTTCGGTCGCGAGACGCGGGTCGGGATCGGCGTAAGAGATCTGTACGAGCCGCGAATTGGGGATGAGCTGAATGCTGAGTCCGCCATGGAATCGGCCGAGCAGGGCCGCCGTGGTGGACGCATCGGGCTGCAGGCTGGCATCTTCCACCGAGTCTCCCGTTCTGCGACGAGGGGTGCTGGTAAACTTCGGATTTTCGTCCAGCCGCATCGCCTTGATCACTTCCATGGCGAGGGCATCGCTGCGCAGAATCGCGGCCTGGGTTTCAAGAGCCACGTCGTACTGGTAGTCAGGAGAGCTGTCATCGAGATTCTTGAAACCCAGCACATTAGGAGTTTCGGGGAAAATCGCAACCTTGGAACTCGCCTGGTAGATGGGGACGGTTCGCAGAGTAGCGATTACGGCAAGGGTAAAGACAATTGCCGTGGTGGCCAGCACGGTCCAGCGGCGTTTCCGGAGAACGCGCCAGTAGTGCACCAGCGGGCTTTCCTCGGTCGCGAGGTAAGGCTGCGGAAATTGCCGGCCGGGCTCGAGGATCGTCGCTTCCGCGGGCTGTAACGCTTGCGACTCATCCGAGCCGTTGCGCTGTGACTGCAAGTCCATCAATCAAACCCCAGGTTTCCCGCGGTCCATTTATGCTGCGTCCGCACTCTTCTGTCTGGTGTATTCGAAAATGCTGTAAGGAGTAGTGCGGATTTTAACATCTTCCCTCAGGCTTTGGTCCGACAAGTTTCTGTGCATTTCTGAGGAAATCTCAGGCCCGGGGCGGTCTGTCGTCGGTCGCAAACAGCCGGAGAGAATGGGAGTGGGGATTCCACTTCGCGCCACTAGCCCTGCTTTGGGACTCCCGCTGCGCTTTGACAGCCAAAATTAGCCCCTATATATTTTTCACACGACCTCAGTGAACTGTTTCCCATTATGCTGTTGCAGGTACGGCAGCAGGCTGCAACCCTGCCATTGGAAGTGCCCGCGGCGCAGAGCTGGCAGCGGAGAACTCCTCCATGTCTGACGTGGCTTCCACAGGAGCATCGCCTGCACCAGTGGGGTTAGTGGCTTCTGCGGAGCAGGGCCAGTTACCTCATACCCGGATCGAGCCCAAGAAGGGTTGGGTGTCGGTCGACCTGAAGGATCTCTGGCATTACCGGGAGCTTCTGGTCTTTCTGGCGTGGCGCGACGTAAAAGTCCGCTACAAGCAGACGGCCCTGGGCGCGGCTTGGGCGGTGATCCAGCCGCTGTTCACCATGCTGCTGTTCACGCTTTTCTTTGGGAGGCTGGCGAAGGTTCCCTCTGACGGCATTCCCTATCCCTTGTTCAGCTATACCGCGCTGCTGCCCTGGCAGTTGTTCGCCTACGCCCTGACCGAATCCAGCAATAGCGTGGTGGGAAATGAGCGCCTCATCACGAAAGTTTATTTTCCCCGCCTCATCATTCCACTTGCCAGTATCCTCGCCGGCCTGGTGGATTTTGCCATCGCATTTGTGCTGGTGCTGGGCATGATGGCCTGGTACCGGACGGTGCCTACCTGGGCGGTCCTGACCTTGCCCTTCTTCGTGATTTTTACCATCATCACGGCGCTGGCGGTGGGGCTGTGGCTGTCGGCGCTTAACGTGCAGTATCGCGACGTACGTTACACTCTGACCTTCATCGTGCAGTTCTGGCTGATCGCGTCGCCAGTCGCATACTCCGCTACCCTGGTCCCGGCGAAGTGGCGGCCGTTTTACGGGCTGAACCCCATGGCCGGAGTGATTGAAGGATTCCGCTGGGCGCTGCTGGGAAAAACCTCGCCACCCGGGGCCATGCTGTGGGTCTCGGTAGCCGTGGTGGCAGTCGTGCTGGTGGGAGGCCTTTACTACTACCGCCGGATGGAGAAAACTTTTGCTGACGTGGTGTGAGCAGACCCGATGAGTGACGTAGCCATTCGCTGCCAGGGGCTGGCCAAGCAGTATGAGATCGGAGAACGTGAGGCCTACAGGGCGCTCCGCGATGTAATCACGGAGGCATTTGCGGCGCCGTTTCGCCGGCTGCGGTCTGCTGCGCGCCATTCGAAAAACGGCAGCGCGAGCGGCGAAAAGACCAGGATCTGGGCGCTGAAAGACGTTTCCTTCGAAATCAAGCGCGGCGAGGTGGTGGGCATTATCGGACGAAACGGGGCAGGCAAGAGCACTCTGCTCAAAATCCTGTCGCGGATTACCGAGCCGACGCTGGGTTCGGTGGACATCTGGGGCCGCGTGGGTTCACTTCTGGAGGTGGGCACGGGTTTCCATCCGGAACTGACCGGGCGCGATAACATCTTTCTCAATGGCGCGATCCTGGGCATGAAACGCGCCGAAGTGGCGCGGAAGTTCGACGAAATCGTGGCCTTCGCCGAGGTGGAGAAATTCATCGACACGCCCGTGAAGCGATACTCCAGCGGGATGTATGTGCGCCTGGCCTTCGCCGTGGCCGCGCACATGGAGACCGAAATCCTGCTGGTGGATGAAGTGCTGGCGGTGGGTGACGCGCAGTTCCAGAAGAAGTGCTTCGAAAAATTCCGGCAGATCAGCACCGGCGGCAGAGCCATCGTGTTTGTCAGCCACAACATGGCGGCTCTGCGGACCGCCTGCCAGAACGGCATCATCCTGGAACGCGGCGGCGTGATTGCCCAAGGCGAGATCAACACGGTCGCGGACCAATATCTGGCGGCGCTGTCCAGCGATGAAGGGATGCAATCGGTGGAGACGGAGAGTTTCGTCGTAGCCGACGTCAGCGTCTCATCCCAGGAAGGGCCAGTAATCAAGACCTTTGACACGGTTGAGATTCGTGTGCGGCTGCTTGCCAAGAGCGAGGTGCAGAATCCGGGAATGTTCGTAAGCGTCTTGACCCTGGATAACCAGCGCCTCGCCGCCCTGGCTTTCAACGACTTCCTCAAAGTCAAAGGATTGCAGCCGGGAGAGTCCTGCGAGTTAGGATTTCGGATCGAGCGATTTCCGCTGCTGGCCGGCGAATACCAGCTCGAGATTGATCTGACGGACCTCGATCACTACAAGATTGAGCTGGTGAACCGGAAGTATTCTTTTGAAGTGGTGGAAAGTCCCGTGTACCAGGGCCGGAAGATTGACCGCTGGTTTGGGCTGGTGGGATTGCAGGCGGAGGCGTTTGGCGGGCCGGTGGCAGCAGGAGCGGGCGACAGGACTATGGCAGCTCCGAGAAGTCACACAGGGTTGTAGAAAAGAGTTTCCCATTCGCACGGCCCGCCTGCAATCGATCCGATGAATCATGCTTAAGAACCTGCGAATTCTACGGCTCCTAGGTCGTACTTCCGGTGTCGTGATTGTCTTGCTGGTCTCGCGAAATCCGCAGGGACTGTTTACCGACCCGAGTTGGCAACTAAAAGCGATGCAGCAATACATGGCCCTCTGGGGGCCATTTATGTACGGTGGACCGCGCAACGGTAGCCGCATCGGAAGTGCAAGGGGCCGGAATTGAACAGATATTTTCGAACTGTGAACCGGATGCTGAAGGCGTGGAGGACGAACCCACGCGTTTTTGCCGAAGTATGGAAACAAGTGCCTACCCAGTGCAGCGCCTTCGAGTTTTCACGGGCGTATCGAGACTGCTCACCGGTGAAAAGGCAAAGTGGTTTAATTTCGGCTGGCAAGAACCCTCTGTGGGATTTCTTTCAGAATCACAGGGCCGGGCATGGCGTCTGGAAGTGGGAACATTATTTCGAGATTTACCATCGGCATTTGTCGAAGTTTGTAGGAAAAGCATCGAATGTTGTCGAGATTGGAATATATAGCGGTGGAAGCCTGGAGATGTGGCGCTCGTATTTCGGAGAGGGGAGCCATATCTATGGAATTGATATTGAGCCAGCATGCAAGGCGTATGAGAGCGCCGGCGTTTCTATTCTGATCGGTGACCAGGCAGACCGAACGTTTTGGAAAGACTTTAAGGGAAGCCTAAAGGGTATAGACGTACTGATTGATGATGGAGGTCACACGGTCGAGCAGCAACGCATTACCCTTGAGGAGATGTTGCCGTACCTTCGGCCCGGAGGAGTGTACCTCTGCGAGGATATCCACGGGGGCTATAACAGGTTCGCGTCTTTTGCTGCTTGTCTGGTGAACGGTTTGAACGAAGTGAACATCCTGTCGGAGGAACCCGTGCTCACCAGTACGGTGACGGCTTTTCAACAGCATGTTCATTCCATACACTTTTATCCCTATGTCACGGTTATTGAGAAGAATGATGCGCCGATGACAACCCTTTCCGCGCCCAAACGCGGAACGGAGTGGCAACCGTACCTGTAACAGGTTAAGAGCGTTGGTACACGCGGTTGTGACCCACATTCAGAACATTCGTGAAGCCGGGGTTGCCCCAATCGTCGGCCGCTCGCGAAACGCTTCGGTGACCTTTCCAGAACTTCGATCCGGGCTGGCCACAGGACGCATCGTCAAGGACGAGGTAGCCACCCGCAGTGACGCGTTGCGAATACATTGCGAGGTCCGAAGCGACCTGTTCGTAACGGTGCCCGCCATCGATGTAAATCACGTCAAACCAGCTTTCGGAAAGTTGCTGATAAACGTGTTTATCCTGCGAGTAGCCCGGAACGACGGACAGGTTGGCCTCGGGAATTTGAAACTGCCGGAAAATCCGGTGTATGCAATCGAGGTAGTCCTCATCGTTGTACAAATTGGCGCTACGGACATCATCTCTGTACCTTCTTACGATCATCTGTGCGGCCCTATTTAACAGGCGATTCCGCGTGAACCATGGCTTTGAGGATTTGAAAGGCGAAATCGCAGTGATTTGTACGGAAGACCGCAATTGGTTCGCGATCAAGGCCCACAGCGATATAACCTGCCCTTTATAGACTCCGATTTCTAACAGCTTGGGATGTGGTCTCCTGAGAACATCGTCTCGAAGAATCAAGTACCACATGTAATGAAAGGCGCGGTCGCCAAAGCCAAAGGAATTCTTCTCCACCCAATCGCGATGAGCTTTGAGAAAAGGAATTGAGTCCGTGAGCGCTCCGAAATCCGCCCAAATAGAATCGTTGATCTGGGCACTGGAATGGTAACTCGCAACACGTTGCTCTAATTCCGTCATCGGGTGCTGCGGCGGCCTTGTCGCCTGCGAGTGCTGCATGTGAGAATGAGCCAACTTCAAGGGCGAGTGCATGGCAATCTGCAGAGTATACCTTCCCACGTTTCGTCGGCGACAGTTACTGGTACGGGCAGTAGAAAGCCTGTTGTCCCAGACGTTCCAGGACTGGGTGTGCGAGTTGCACAATGACGATCCTGAGGATTGCTTTCCAGCAGAATTGGTTGAGCGTATCGGTGATCAGCGGATCAGGATAATCAACCATAAACAAAATCTGGGGGCGACACGGACGTTCAACCTGTTTTTCAAGTCGATTGCAGAACCGTTCTTTACGCTTCTTGAAGATGACAACTGGTGGGAGCCCGAGTTCCTGCGCACGATGATCTCAACCATGGCGAAGTATCCCCAGATCCAGATTTCCTGGGCAAACATGCGCCTATGGGAAGAGCGTTCTGACGCCAGTTGGCACGATACGGGCCGAAATATCTGGCAAGTGGAGTGGACGGAACCACGATTGATGCACTGGCCCGATCCTCGCCAAATGAACGAAGCTCTGCATTCGAACGGGGCGATGCTGGCGCGATCGAATTTCGACTATTTTCCGGTTCCCGAGTCGATCAATTTTGCCGCCATCGAGCCATTCCGGGAAAGATCATTCGTGCACCCGCTCCTTTTCGTTCCGCAGCGTCTGGCCAACTTCGCGGTAACCCGCACCTCGGCGCGTACTGGCGATGCCGCCAGTTGGATGCATGCGCTCGCGGTGTTGACCGGGACATACTTATCAGAAGTGAAACTATCGCCTGAACAGATGCGGGGCATCTGGCAGCAGGCGCGCAACAGGTCTCGCTCGACGCACGTACTCTTCGCTTGTGCGGCCCATTTTGCTAGTTGCAGGCGCATGATCCGATACGCAACTTTGAATGACTGGCTGTGGGCTTGCGCGTATACCTTGCGGCACCCGCTTCGCATGTGCCGGGTCATGCGTCTGTTTGAAAAAAAGAAATGTGAGGAAGAATTCCTTCGTTTTCATACCCAACGAAGGCAGGCCGAGTCTCAGGCCCACAATACCCGCGTTGCATGATTCGGCAACGATCGTTCCGGTCACGAATGTCAGTTCCGATTGCCGGGCAGAGTAGCGGTCCACTCGATGTAGTTCATGCCCGGCAATGTTCTCGATGACCAATTGGTTGCACCGAGGAATTCCCCGCGAATGATGGAACCCTTGCCGTTCTGCTCAAACCAGGGTGGAAGCAACAAGTGCACGCGCACCGGTTTGGATGTCTGAAAGTTCTCGATGAGCTTATCGGTCGGGAGAAAGTCCGCGTGGCGAAGGATTACGCGTCCGGGCAGGTCCATCGCGGTGAAGGGTTCGGTTAAATACCAGAGGTCCGAAGCCGGGTCGAAGTCAGCCCGGAGGCTGGCGGCGGCGGACGCGGCATCCATCGAGGCAAACAGCGGGTTGTAAACTCCGCTCGGACCCGCCCGGTAGGCCGTAGGTGTTCGCGCGATCTTCCCTGCAACCGAGAAACCACCGTAAGCGATGGGAATGGCGAGATAACAAATGCCAGCGGCAAGCAGGATGCCGCGGCTAACGCGGCTGAATCCGGGAGCGACCGTGAAGGCACACTCCAACGCGGCGGGAATCAGGGCAATCGCGATCGCGGCAATATATCTGGCCTCCATGGCGCGCGCGCTGAACACCGTCATGACGGCCAGGAAGACAGCGGAGATCGTGACCAACACGTCGCGCGAGAGCAGCAAGGCAGGGTTCCCATGGCGCCGCAAGTGAACCAGAACGCCGGCGGAGATGAAGACCGCGGAATACTTCATCCAGTAGGCGAAGCCGAGCAGCAGTCCGTAACCGGCCAGAAAGGAGTGGCTTTCCCGGTGCTGGCTCGCCCAGCGGGAGCGAAGCCGAAATGCGCCCAGGAGCAACCAGGGGCAGACCGCAAATACCAAACCCTCGGCGGCATATTGGAATAAGGAAAGATTTGCGTAGCGGATCCATGGGATAGTAATCGCAAGGGTCATGGCGAGCCACGCGGGAAGGCGAAAAAGTCGAAGCCAATATCCAAAGCCGACGGAACCCAGGATGAGAGCAAGGTCTGCGAGTACGCGGATGGCGATGCCCATGGTCATTCCGGCGCGCAGTAACGGATAAACCAGAAGATTGGTGCCGATCGGCCACCAACTGATCCACTCCTGCACATCTTGAGAAAGGTCACGAGGATCCGCCTGTACCAGGGTATTGAACGTAGGGGCTTCTCCCGCCAGGTGCTGCTGCAGCGCCTTCAGTTGCCACGAGGGATCGGAAAACAGTGACTGGGGCGTGCGCGATACAGCGAGAACAATGAGCACGCTGGAGAGAAATGCCAGCAATGGCAGACGTCGGCAGGCCCAGATCGAAGGCTGAAGGTTCGTGGATTCGCTAACGTTGGTGGAACGCCCGCGGATATCCGCGAGCGGAACTTTCTCGATTGCGACTGCCGAATCGTGTTTCATTGATGCCTAAGGCCTCAAGCCGCCGGGGCTTTCGTTCCTGCGTAGTAACGAATCAGCTCGCGATCCCAGCCGACTCTGGGGGTAATATGTTAACGGATTCGCGCTCCGGTTCTGGCATTCGGGATTTCGAGCGCTCCAGCTTGCGGCGTAATCTCAAGGCAGGCTGTTCCACCACCTTCCACGAAAGTTCGGCCGCGAGGAATGCGGCAATGAGATTGACGGGAAACTTTCCCAGCCTCGACGAACCCAACAAATCAGTCAAGAAAATCTGCTGCCATAGATACAAGCTGTAGGAAATCAGGCCGAGGTGAACAAGGGGTTTCGAATTCAGGAGCCTGCCGCCAATCGAGTCGGGCTTTCTCACAAAATAAAGCAGCAGATAGCTGATGGCTACCGCTTCGAGCGTGTATCCAAAGGGCAGCAGATAGTACCCTTGGAAGCGATAGTTGAGATATCCGGAGAGGAACAGGAAGAACAACAGCGCTGCGAACATTCCCGGCCAGTGCAGAAAGCGTTTAATAATTCTGTTGAAGACGTGGCTCTTCTGAATCATCGCGAGTACACAGCCGAACATCAGGCTGTCCATGCGCATGTGGAACATGAAATTCTCGATGGGCCCCATTTTGCCTGTCAGAAATAGGTGCGAAAGAAGCCGGATAACGGGGGCACTGACGATGAGAGCAGATGCTATCCATAGCGACTTGCGTCTGCCGGCCAGGACGAGCACGGCCGGCCAGAGCAAATAGAAATGCTCCTCAACGCTGAGCGACCAACTGTGTCCGGTCCACCAGTCGCCTCTTAGATAGTCGCGTAAGAATGTAAATGCGATCGCAAGATTCCCCCAGGTCGTTTCAAGGAAGCCCAATCTCCAGAGGAGAACAATACCCGCGAGGAACATCCAGAAGGGCGGAAGGATCCGAAAGGCCCTCCGCAAGTAAAAATACTTGAGCGAGATCTTTCCCTTGAGTTCGTCCTCCTGTAGAAGGAGGGACGTAATCAGAAATCCGCTGATCACAAAAAAGACGGATACGCCACGATTGCCGTTGAAGAGCGTGTACAGGAGGACGGGGCGATTTCTCAATGCTGCAATGCCGGAAGCTGCATGACCTGCGAGCACCATGCTGATCGAGATCGCCCGCAGTCCGTCCAATGAAGGAATCCGGGAATCTGTTTGCCTGACTGCACCTAACGAGACACTCTTCATCACGGATTCCCGATCGCGCGGAGGAGGTCCGCAGTGCGGTGGTAGGTTGCATTCCATCGTCTGGCGGCCTTCCAGCCGAACAGCTTTTTGAGCAAGTCACCTTTCCAGGTTCCGAAAGGAGGGATGTAATCCGTGCCTCCCATTTCCTTTGCTTTCTTGAGTGCGTCCTCGGTGAGCTCCGGGAAGTCGGGATAGGCGCCAAATGCCAGGTCAACGTAACGGTTGGCTAAAGCGAGGTACGCTTTGGGATCTTGCGTGCGTGCGAGCAGATGTGCGGCCTTGCTGTTCAAGGAATGCAGGCGGCCGCGAACGTTGCTCTCGCTGAAGGTCGTGCTGTAGCTGCCGCCCTGCCGGAACCTGCGGTAGTAATAGCGTCCCGTGCTGGAGGCGCGGATTCCGCGGCTGGCCAGCATCACGCGTGCGAAATATTCTCCGTCGTCATCCGGCGAGCGCACGCTGTCGTCCCACGGACCCGCGGCGGTTGCGACCGGGCGCGGCGTCAGCCACGCTCCATAGGGGATCGTTCGCGTGGGGCCTTCGGACCCCAGCAGTTGCGCGAGAAATTCGACCGGATCGTCGCTGTCCACCGCGCCGGAACGCTCTAATAATCCGCTATTCGGGTCCTCGCCATCGTAAAAGTACATGGCGGAGGAGACTGATACATAACCGGGGTATTGCTGCAACAGCAGAACCTGTTCCCGAATTTTGTCCCGGCTCAACAGATCGTCGGCGTCGAGGTACTGAAGAAAATCCCCCTGCGCCTCCCGCAGCGCGGTGTTGCGGGCTGCGGCAGCGCCTCGATTGTCCTGCCTGATGATTTTGACTGTTGCGCTCTCGTAGGCTTTGGCGGCAGCCAAGGTCTGATCTTTCGATCCGTCATCGACCAGGATGATTTCCGTATGGGGCCAGACCTGATCGAGCGCCGACTGGAGCGCCGCGCCCACAAAGCGTTCCGCGTTGTAGGCAGGAATGAGAATTGAAACTGTGGTGGCCACTGGTTCTTGAATTATTCGGATGCGACGCTTGACGAACGGGAGAATCCCACTGAAAATAACACAAACCAACAGAGCATGCCGCATCGGTGAATATTCTTCGAGAGCATTTGTCCCCAGAGCCGGATGCTGCCGCTTCTGTTTCACTCGATATTGCTTCCACAGAATCCTGAGGAGTCTTCATGTCGCGGTCGCTGATCACCGGTGGTGCAGGCTTTGTAGGCTCTCACCTGGCGGAGGAATTGCTGCAGCGGGGAGAGGAGGTCTTCGTTATCGACGATCTCTCGACCGGGCGCATTGACAATATCGAGCCTCTGAAGCGCCATCCCAAGTTTCATTACGTCATCGATTCGGTGCACAACGAGCCGGTGCTGGCCGAGTTGATCGACCGCTGCGACGTCGTGTACCACCTGGCGGCTGCCGTGGGAGTCAAACTGATCGTGGAAAGTCCCGTGAACACGATCGAAACCAATGTTCATGGCACGGAAGTCGTGCTGAAGCTCGCGAACAAGAAGAAGAAAAAGGTCTTGATTACCTCGACCTCCGAAGTGTACGGAAAGTCGACCTCGGTACCGTTTCGTGAAGATCAGGATCTGGTGCTCGGTCCCACAACCAAAGGACGCTGGAGTTACGCTTGCTCCAAGGCGATCGATGAATTCCTGGGCATCGCATATTGGCATGAAAAGCGGCTCCCGGTCGTCATCGCGCGGCTTTTCAATACGGTGGGTCCCAGGCAGACCGGGCGCTACGGCATGGTGATTCCGAATTTCGTGCAACAGGCGCTGAGGCAGGAGCCAATCACGGTTTATGGCGATGGCGAGCAGTCGCGCTCTTTCGGCTACGTAGGGGACATCGTTCGCGCGCTGGCCGATCTGGCGCGGCATCCGCAGGCGGTGGGAGAAGTTTTCAACATCGGTAATACGAAGGAAATCACGATTAACGCCCTCGCCCGGCAAATCAAGGAAATGACCGGCAGCCAGTCGGAGATCGTCCACATTCCCTACGACCGCGCGTACGAGCAAGGATTTGAGGACATGCCGCGGCGCGTCCCCGATATCTCGAAGGTCCAGCGCCTGATCGGGTACCAGCCTAGCGTGGATCTCGAGCAGATTCTGCAGCGGGTGATCGCCGCTTTTCGCGACAGCGAAGAGCCTGCGTTCGCCGCCATTGAGAAATCAGCGTAGGATTTGTTCCTCCCGGCTATGGCTAAAATCTGTCTGCTGACTCCTACGCAACCCTCGGTGAATCCTCGGATTGTCAAAGAAGCCGATGCGCTTTCGGAGGCAGGACATCAGGTGCAGGTGCTCTGTGGGCACGCGATCGGGTGGGCCGATGAGTCCGACACCAGGCTGCTGCGGAACCGGCCATGGACGTGTTGTTATGTTGGTGGAAAGCCGGGGTCGTCTTTGCACGGGTGGACCCGGGCGCGCCATGGGATGATCCGGCGGCTCCCGCGATTCTGGAAGCTCGGGCCGCAGTTGGCTCCTTGCGCTCTTGCAAGAATTACCCCTGAATTGCGGGCCGCGGCTCTTGAATGCAAGGCGGAGCTTTATATCGCCCACTATGCAGGCGCGCTCGCGGCCGCCGGCATAGTCGCACGCAAGACGGGAGCTCTGCTGGCCTTCGATGCGGAAGACTTCGAAAGCGGCTCCTACGAGTACCGCACAGGGCCGCGTCCCATTGATGTCTTAACAGGGCAGGTGGAGCGAGAGTACCTCCGGACCTGTTGTTACATCACCGCCGCTTCGCCTGGCATTGCCGCGGCCTACGCCTCAGCATACGGCGTTCCAAATCCTGCCATCATCTTGAATGTCTTCCCTCTCCGAGAGCGGCCCCCGCAGTTTCGCGAGACCAGTCCCGGCGGTCCATTGAGACTCTACTGGTTTTCGCAGACGATCGGGCCGGACCGCGGGCTGGAGGATATCGTCCGAGCCATGGCGATGTTGCCGGATTGCGATATCGAGCTTCATTTGCGGGGACGATGCGTTCCCGGATATCAGGAGCGCCTCGCGCAACGCGCGCGGGAGAACGAATTGGAGGCCGCGAGAATCAAGTTCCGCCCTCCGGCTGCCGCGGAGGATATGATCCGGCTTTCGGCAGAGTACGACGTGGGTCTTGCACTTGAGCAGCCGGCCAGCCCGAATCGGGATCTGTGCCTGACCAACAAAGTATTTTCCTACCTGCTGGCGGGCAATGCCGTGGCCGCGACTTCGACGACCGGGCAGAAGCCCATCATTGACGCGCTTGGCCCCGCCGGCTTTCTCTACGAACCTGGGGATTACGAAGCGCTTGCGCGGGGCCTGCGCGTGTGGCACGATGACCGCTCTCAGTTGCAGCAGGCGCGTCGAGCGGCCTGGTCGTTGGGCACTCACAGATTCAATTGGGATATCGAGAAGAAGAAACTGGTGGACACGGTGAATGCCGTTCTGACGGATCAGGAGAGCAGGATAGCGCTCCGCACCTCGGTCGTTGCATAAGGCGCGAATGAAAAATGTCGTAATTCTGGCTCCCGAGTTCACGCCGAGCAGCTATCCACCGGCGCTGCGCGCCCGTTTCTTCGCCCGCCATCTGCCGGAATTCGGATGGAATCCGATCGTGCTGACGACGGATCCTCGTAACTACGAAGCAGCCGTCGATCCTGAGAATGAAAAGCTTCTGGACCCGGCATTAGAGGTGGTGCGCACGGACGCGCTGCCGCTGAAATGGACTCGAAAGGTCGGATTCTCCGACATAAGCCTGCGCACCATGTGGCCGCACTGGCGCGCGCTGAAGGAGATGTGCCGCAACCGAAAGATCGATCTGATTTTTGTTTCCGTGCCGCCCAACTTTCCCATTGCATTAGCGCGTCTGGCGCATGCCCGTTTCGGAATTCCCTATATGCTCGACTACAACGACCCCATCATCACTGATCATTATTCAAAGCTCCCCCGGCACCAGCGTCCTCCGAAATGGGGCGTTGTGCGCAGGTTGTATGGCATCCTGGAGCCGTTCGCGTTGAAGCGGGCGGATCAGATCGTGGGCGTCGCGGATTCCTACATGGCAGGATTGTTCACCAATTATCCCTGGTTGCGGGGGAAACAGGCCACTGCGATTCCATTCGGAGTCGAGCCCGAGGATTTCGACTATGTACGCGCGAACCCCCGCAAGAATCCCATCTTCGATCCGAGCGACGGGTGTTTCCATATAAGCCATGTGGGTTCCGGCGGCCCAGAGATGGGCAACGTGCTGCGCGCCTTCTTCCAGGCGATTCGGAATTTGCGTGAGGCCGATGGGAAGTTGTTCAGCAAAGTTCGAATGCACTTTGTCGGGACCACCTACGCCGCGAATGCTGATGGCAGGTACCAGATCTTGCCGTTTGCGCGCGAATTCGGCCTGGACGATGTGGTCGAAGAACAGCCCAAAAGAGTTCCTCATCTAGACGCGATCCAGATTCTGCTGGATTCGAATGCATTGCTGGTAGTCGGTTCTGAGGCTCCTCACTACACGGCATCGAAAATCTTCCCGTACATTCTCGCGGGAAAGCCACTGCTGGCCGTGCTGCGTGAGGAGAGCCATGCGGGAAAATTGATGCGGGAACTCGGCGCCGGGACGGCCGTGACCTTCGGCCCGGGACGGCCTCTCACGGCTATTCACGGCGACATTGGCAGTGCGGTGAAGGAGATGTTGTGCTTGCCGCGGGGCTGGCGTCCCCCAACTCGGAGGGAGACCTTTGAGCCGTTCACAGCCCGGGCCGTGACCGCCCGGTTGGCAGAAGTTTTTGATCGGACGGTGCGATCAGCGGCCAGCGCGGAAGCAACTCACGAAATGCGGCCGGAATTCCTCAAGTAGACGGATGCTGAATGGCAAGCATAGCGAAGAACCACGAGTTGCATGAGCCGGCCGGACCCGCCGCCGTGCCCGCTCCGAAACGTGTCACCACGGTATTTATTCCATTCGTGACGCCTTATCTGTACGGGATGGAGCGGGCTGTAATCGAGTTGTTCGACGCGCTCCGCCCCGAGGTGGAGCCTTATTTCTTGCAGAGTAACCGGATATTCCAGTTGCAGCTCCCCATCGTTGAGGAGATGAAGCGGCGGGGATTTTCCATCCAACTCCTCCCCGATAAGAGTCACTGGGAGCGGCTTGCGAAGCCTCGCTCGTTGAAGCACCTGTTGCAGATGCTGGTTGCAACTGTGCGGAGCAATTTGGCGATCCTGAAGGGAGTGCGTGGGAAAGATGTGCTGTACGTACCCGGCATCAGCGCCGCGTCGAATTCGCTGCTCGCGGCAATTTTCTGCCGGCTCACGGGAAGGAGAGTAATCCATCACTTTCACGATCTGGGCACGACCAACTGGCTGTTTCCGTTGTGGTTGCCATTGGTCACCGACTGTGTTCACAACACCGAGTTCGGATTGCGGCAGATTGCCGGGAAGTTTCCGTCAGTGCGGAGCAAGAGCAACTTCGTTGTGCCATTCATTGTCGAAGTGGACGAGCGCCTGCCGGAAGATATCGAAGTTTGCCGCGAACTGGGAGCGCAACGAAATCTCTTTTTTGTCGGGCAGATCTCGCGGCACAAGGGTGTCGATTTGCTCGTGCAGGCCTTCAAGGCGATTGCGGCAAGGCATGCAGACGTGATGCTGCACCTGGTTGGAGAAGGCAACGAGGAATTCCGCGCTGAACTGGAGAGGGAGATCAACTTTGCCGGGCTCAAAGGGCGAGTGAAGTTTTGGGGCTTTCGCGAGGACGCGACCCGGCTGCTGCGATTCGCTTACGTTTGTGTTCATACTAGCCCCCCCAGCAGGGTTCATGAATCCTTCGGCCGGAGTGTGGTCGAGGCCATGGCCCACGGCGTGCCGGTCGTTTGCTTTCGCAGCGGTGCGTTGCAGGAGATCGTGTTGCACGAGAAAACCGGGCTAATCTGCGAGGAAAACGCGGATGTGATGGCTTCGTTGTTA